>Ga0209239_1000330_pt1 | contig 26917 bp, 15 predicted proteins | sample GraSoi013_2_20cm_FD_185824 | JGI IMG/M metagenome (GOLD analysis project Ga0209239, IMG submission 185824) | Grasslands soil microbial communities from the Angelo Coastal Reserve, California, USA - Sample 10_02_2013_2_20cm (SPAdes) (version 2) | ecosystem: Environmental > Terrestrial > Soil >...
ATGTAGTTCAAGGTTCCCAGAGCCGTCCCCGGGATGGTGAGATCTTCTTCGGCGACATCGGACAGAGAAAGCTTTGCCTGCGCCGCGATCTGCGTTGCGAGGCTCTCCGGAAGAATACTTTTCGCCAAGCCAAAGTCGAGAATCTTGACGCGCCCTCGCTTCGTGACGAAAATGTTGGCGGGTTTGATGTCACGATGAATGATGCCTTCGCTGTGAGCGGCATCGAGCGCATCGGTGACCTCGATGGCAATCTCCACTATACGCTCCGTATCTAGGGTGCCTGCGGCTATCAGGTATTTCAGCGTCACGCCATCCAGGTACTCCATGGCGATGAACGCGCGGCCTTCGTGAGTCCCAATTTCGTAGATGGTGCAAATATTGGGGTGATTGAGCGCAGATGCACCTCGTGCTTCGCGGCGAAAACGTTCCAGGACATGCGGGTCCGGGGCTGGGTTCTCAGGCAGGAACTTTAAAGCTACAAATCGGCCGAGATCATTGTCCTGGGCTTTGTACACAACACCCATCCCACCGCTCCCCAGCTCCTCTAGGACACGGTAGCGCGAGATGGTTTGCCTGGTAGCGGAGTCGGCTTGAGTCATACTCGATGCTAGAATGAGGGAACTTCGGCTCATACTGGTAACAATACTAGTTGCGTCGGAAAATCCGGGCCATAAACAGTGCGCGATTTGCACCTGTTCTCGATGGGATAGGGTTTACTTCACGAAGATCAGCGCTCGTTGAAGCTCTCAGTCACCGCGCTGGCCGAGCCACCTGACCGCGTGGTTGCGGCATCCGATGGTTTGCTTGCCACCCGCATGGCCGAGTTGAGCAGCTCAGTCAATGGATCGGAATCAGCCACAGGTAGCTGCACCGGCGATTCTCGGCCGCCGTTGGTTATGGTCCGAAGATATTTCAGTCTGTGCTGCGCTTTCAGCGTCTTCTGAATATCGCAAGCAGGCCACATGCCCAGCAGTCTTTAGCAGACCTGGCTGCAGTTGCGGGTTATGCCGATCAAGCGCATATGACACGCGAAGTCCGGCGCTTTTCCAAATAGACCACCCAGTCGTGGCGGTGCAGACGGCGAATCAATAACGAGGACGCGGCCGGATTCAAAACGAATAAGGCCTACTCGATACTGGCTTGCTGGCAAGAAGTGCCGATTTCGATTGCTGATTGTCTTCCCGATTCACGGCGCAGCAGATGCGACACTTGATCCCCCGCCTTTGACGCTGGCCAGAAATCTCGTTCTCGGAAAATAGCAACGATCGCAGAATTTGGTCCGAAGGCGGCGGTTTTCCACACCGCGCGAGCCAGTTTGCGGCAAAATTCGTATTGATTTTGAAGAGGTTATGCGATTTTGAATTTTCGGAGGGCCACTTTTTTAGCGATCGAGTTCAGCAAAAGCGTAGCCGGTAAACTAAGAGACTGTGGTAAACTATTGAAACCAAACCGCGGAGAGGTGGCAGAGCGGCTGAATGCGGCGGTTTGCTAAACCGTTTTGGGGGCCAAAACCTCCAACGGGGGTTCGAATCCCCCCCTCTCCGCCAGTACGATGCGTTCCTTAGAAGTCCTTCCCTTGGCCTGAGCCAATTCAATCCTCCTGATCATTTTGCCCTTGCCACTGCGATTACGTGCGCTTACGGGGATGCGATTCTGCGAGAGGAAACTTTCGGCTGTCCGCGTTCGAATGGGTACATCATGCTTTCAGCGATTCGGCTGAATCATATCGCTCCGGCTTCTTGCAGGGCTTTTTTCATGCCCGCCCAACTCTGCCTGGTTGATTCCTCCGGCGTGCCCGCGCCACGCCAGTGGGTTTCGAGGCTCACCGCGAGATGGTAGCCGTCACGCTTCAGCGCCTTGAACTGCCCAACCCAATCGATGATGCCCTGGTCCATGGCTGCCCACGAATAGCCTTTGCCATCCGGCTTCTTTACCGCGTCCTTGCAGTGGCAGTGCCCGATGCGATTCTTCGGCAAGAGGTCGTATCCATCCGGGTAAGGCTTCTCATCATGCTCCGCCGCATTTCCCGGGTCCCAATTGAGCATTAGGTTGGAAGAAGTAACCGCAGCAAGCACCTTAGCGGCTTCCGCGCCCGTCGCGGTATTGCAAGCCGGCTCGTTTTCAAGAACCAGGATCATATCTTTTTTCGCCGCTTTTTCGGCGGCGTTCCGCAACCTCTCATTCATAGCCGCCCGATAAGGCCCTTGATCATCCAGCCGCCAAAAATCGAAACACCGGACGCGATCCGTTTGGAATGCCTTTGCCAGCTCGATGCTTCGTTCGAGCACTTCATCCTGCTGCTCGAAAGTAAAATCAGCGTTGAACTGATCGCGCTTGGGACTGTACTTCGACTTCGGCGCGCCCGGCCAATCCACCTTGAAAAGCGGGCTGGCGATGTCCGTCACGCGCAACTTGTTCTTTTCCAAAGTGCGCCGCGCTTCTTCGACTTCCTTGGCATCCAGCTTTAGTAAGTTCTTGTTCCACATGCCGCGCAGCTCGATCCATTCCATTCCAAATTCCTTCGAAGCTATTTCGCATACGTGCCCAAAGTCCTGACCAATCTCGTCGTTGATCACCGCAATACGAAATGGCGATTTCACAGGCGTGTCCATGGATGCATAGCCTGGGATCGAGCGAAGAGCAGCTGCCGTGGCCGCTCCCGCTGCTCCCAGCCCTTGAAGAAATTCACGCCTCGGCATCCGACCATACATGCCCGCTTCTCCTCGTGTGCTTTCCACAAAATGTATTCTATTGCGTTTCGATTCGTTGTCTCATTCAATAGTTTATGAATCGCGGAGGCACGGATAGCTTCGCGAAGCCGGGAAGTGCAGGGATTTGCATTCGGCGTCCGAACAAGAAGCCTTTCAGCGCGCCGGCCTAAAAAGTCAGCTTGACTCCAAGTTCCATGGTTCGGTTCCCGTCCGCCCCGCCAATGGTACCGGTGATGTGGCCAAAACCAACGGCATCGCTGGCATTTCCGTTTGGCTGATCGAAGTGTGGAGTATTGGATACACTGAATGCTTCCGCGCGAAGTTCCAAGCCAATTCGCTCTCTTACGGGGAACCTCTTGAACATTGCGGCATCCAGGTTGAAATAGCGCGGTCCCGCGAACATAAATCGGCTCATGTTTCCGGCCGTCTGCGGCGTGTTGATCGCCGTGAAGGCCGAGGTGTCAAACCACGCCCCATTGGGCGCGGGCCCGATTCCACCGAGGACGCGGAAGGATCCCACTTGGTTCGGCGTCTGCCGGGTACCCGGCGCATTGAGCGCAGTTCCGCTAGCGCTAAAATCGAGCGGCCTGCCGCTCATTATCGTCATAACCGTACTCACCTGCCAGCCTCCGGCAACCCAGTTCGCCCAGCCTGAATGCAGCAGGGGCTTGCCCTTCCCAAACGGCAAGTCATAAACCACACTTTGCACAAAAGTGTGCCTACGGCTGTTGCTGACTTCCATGTAGTTGCGTTGGAAGTTCAGATAGAAGGACGGGCTTCCTCCGTCGTTCCCGCCTCCATCGCCCACATCCGATCTGTACGCCAAAGCCTTTGCGAAGGTGTAGGAAGTAGTTAGCAGAAGCCCGCCGCTCATCCTATGATTGAATCTTGTCTGCAAGGCGTGGTAATTCGAGCTGGTTGGCTTGAATAGAAAATCCGTGGCGGCCGTTCTGCCAAACAGGGCGCATAGAGGCCTTTGCGGACAAGTGGCACCCACGGACGCAGCAACCGCGGCATTCAGGTCAACGTCCATGGGAATGTCCACACCGTGATTCCCCACATAGGCAACGTCCAGCACGAAATTCTTCGGCAGCGCGCGTTCCAAGGCGAGATTCCAGGATTCGACGTACGGCTGCTGAAAGTTCTTGTCTACCACGTTGTATTGGGAATTTAGCCCAATACACGCGACCCCGGGAACCGGGGGAACTTGGCATACGCCGGATATGACTCCGCTACTCGGCAGGGCCGCTGGGGCTGGCGACGGAAATCCAAAACCCATGGAAGCAATCTGGCCACTGGGCCATATCGGCAGCGCACCAGCCGTCACTTGGTTCGTGCCATTGGCCTGGCGCACGGGGTAATTCCAGGCGTACTGGTTGTTGGGAAAAGGCTCGAAACTGATGCCGAAACCCCCGCGCAGGACAAATTGTTCTGTGATGCGATAGGCCAAGCCGAAGCGAGGCCCAAAGTAATGGTAGGAGGTGTCACGGCCAACGTTCAGCGGGTTGCCCCCGATTCCAGCGAGCACCAAGGTGTTGGTCGTGGGATCGTAATTGGAATAGCCGCCGGAATGTTGCGGTGTTGGTGGGAGATAGAGCTCCCACCTCAACCCGAGGTCTAGCGTTAACTTGGAGGTCGGTTGCCACTTATCCTGTCCATAGCTGAAGAATTCCGTCTCTCGCCACGATCCGGATATCACGGAGACATCGCGCCCCACCTCCGTCGGCGTGTCAATGAGAAACGCGGCGAAATTGTTACCGCGAGATGTTGCCGACGTCGTGTTTGAAGTCACGAGTGCCGTCGTGTTGGTGCCGAAGCGGAAGACTCCGCGTGGGCTGAACGTCTGGGCTTGCACCAAATCGTCACGCAGGCGCCGGACGTCAACGCCCCACTTGAAGGTATGGTTTCTGTGAATTTTCGTCCAGTTGGTCACCGCGTTGATGTTGGTCTCACCGCGGTCCCAGGGCAGGGACGCCGAGTAACCAACCATTGGGCTTGAGAATCCGTTCTGGATGTCAATTCCTGTCAGGCCGCTGGTGAAGGCGTCCAGATTGACGCCGGTGATGCCCAGCGCATCTGACGCCTTGGAGCCAAAGTCCGAGTTATGGGCAATATTTCTATAATGGCTCACGCCGACACGCGTCTCAACGATCAGGCTTGGGGAGAACACATGCGTATGATTAAGAGCTCCGCTCTGGACGTGTTGTTCCCCCGTGCCCTGGAAACCTCCGCCCTTGGGACCTCCGGCTAGGCCAAAGATCGGCTGATCGTTGAGGCTCTGCACGGCCCGGCTAAACCTGAAAGCGAAACGGTCGTTATCCTTACGGTTGAAGTCAAATTTGGTGTCGAAGGCCGTGGTGTTTTTCAGGAAGCGCGTGTTTTGTTGATAGTTGTTGCTGAGGCCTGGGTTGACCACGTTAGTGTGCGGAACGAGCGCCAGAATTTTTAGCGCCAGCGGGCTGAAGCGGCTTGCAGGGATAGTATTATTGGGAAATGGTGTTCTAAAGGCGGGCGCCACAGGAATTGGTTTCCCACTGGCATCAAGCGCCAGGGTCGCGTGCGTAGCGTCGGTGGTCTGGTATGGATCATAGATCGTGCTCCCACCCGCGCTGAGATTTCCGCCGCGGAAGTCATCGCGGGGTACGGCCAGAATGTCAAACTTACCGCGTGAATCGTCAATCCGCAGGATATCACCGAAAAAGAAGAGCTTGTTTCGCAAGATTGGCCCGCCCACATTGCCACCATAATAGTTGTAAGTGGTCGGCGCTTTGGCTAGGGTCTGGAAGAAAGGCTTGGCTGCCAGGGCGCTTATCCGGTTGAACTCGTAAGCCGCCCCATGGTAGTCGTTTGTGCCCGACTTCAGGATGACGTTGGTGACGGCGCCACCGGCGCGTCCGAACTCGGCTGTGTAATTGCTCGTGCCTACGTCAACCGTCTGAATGGCCTCTGCCGGAGGGATATAGATTTGCAGCAAGCCGGTGCGCTCATTGTCATCCACGCCCTCGATCTGCAGGTTATTGAATAGGCGAGCTTGGCCATTTACTTCTGTCGACAAGCTGTCTTGCGCATTGAAGAACTCAGAATGCACTCTGTGTGCGCGAGTAGCTCCCGGCACCAGATTCAACAGATTCTGGAAATTGCGGTTATTTCCCAGGGGGAGATCGACCACTTGCTTGCTTTCAATCTTGGCGCCGACATCGGCTCGGTCCGTTTGGAGTATCGGAGTTTCGGCATTCACTACTACACTCTCGGTTATGGCTCCCGGCTCAAGCGTAAGGTTCACGCGCGTGTCTGTGTTCACAACTACATCCACTGCGGATCGCACTACTTTCTTGAATCCTTGTTTCTCGGTAGCGACTTCATATTGACCTGGGGGAAGATCGGCAAATGCATAATTCCCGCTATCATTAGTCGTCGTGCTACGGCTAAGACCCGTCTTCGTTTCTGTAGCGGTGACCTTTGCCTCCGCCACCGCCGCGCCCGAGGAGTCCGTCACCGTGCCAAGCAGTGTTGCGTTGACCGCCTGACCCATGACTGGCGCAGAAATCCCTGCGAGTAATGCCCCGAGCAGTACAACAGCGCCAACTTGCCACAATCTAAACAGACCGCGTGTGGCCGGCGCTGCAAATTCCTCGGTACGGATCGCAAGAGATCTATTCTGGCTGCGAATCCGGGAGAAAGACGAAGACAATTTAACCAGCTTTTTCATGACCTCACCCCAATTCGAAAGACTCCATCCCGGGTATAAAAAAACCACGACAACGCTTGGAACTGGTTCCACACCCTAACTGACCGAAAACGCCATGTCAAGCCCGATTCTCACGAAACCAATATCTTGCATCGGTTTTCTTGCTTCTTCCCAACTGTCCAGATTCGCCAGCCGCAGGGATACTATTGTCGGTTTGGTGTGCTAAACTTACCGCGCTGAAAGGGTCCCGATCCCTCGCCGAACCGATTAAGGCTCGGAAGCAGGGAGAGGCCTCACTTATGGAAGCAGTTCCAAGGAAAACGACGATTCGCGAGGTTGCTCGGGCCGCTTCCGTCGGCATAGGAACGATTTCACGCGTGCTGAATTCCAGCTCGCAAGTGAGCCGGGAAACACGCGCGCGAGTATTGGAGGCCATCCGGCGCCTGGGGTTCCGCCCCAACGCGCAGGCCCGCCGGATTCTTAAGCGACGCGCGGAAATGGTCTGCTTCCTGCTGAGCAACCGCGATTTCCTCCATCCTTTTCATGCGCGCATTCTGCAAGGCGTCGAATCGTACGCCAGCGGCTTGAAGCAGCACGTTCTATTCGCCGCGCTGCATTACTCCCCCAGGACGCCTCCCGATGGGATTGACCTCCCGCCCGTTCTTCAGGAGCACGGCTTGATTGACGGACTCATTCTGGCAGGTACCATTTATCCGAATCTTCTCCGGAGGATCGAATCCATCCATATGCCCTTCGTGGCCTTCAGTAATAACGTGGTTGGAATCGGCGACGAGGAGCAATTCGACCAGGTAGGCTTCGATGATTTCAATGGGACGCTTCATGCCACGCGGCACGTGATCGGCAAAGGCCATCGCCACATTGTTTTCGCCGCGGATGTCTCCTACCCATGGCTTCGCCGGCGATTCGAAGGCTACCGGCAAGCGATGCGCGAAAACAAACTAAAACATGTCTTGATCACCTCCCGAAATCCTCAGAGCTTCGTCGACTTCGGTCAAAAGAGCGCTGGGCGAATCCTGTCGCGCCAGCCGCGGGCTACCGCCGCTGTTGCCGGCAACGATGAAATTGCCTATGGGCTTTGGCGGTCACTGCGCCGGCAAGGAGTGAAAGTGCCGGACGATATCAGCCTGGTGGGCTTCGACGACCGCGAAGAAGCCGTCTTGATGGACCCGCCGCTTTCGACTGTCCGCGTCGATAAAGAAGAGATCGGGGAAACCTGCATGAAGATGCTTCTCGAACGGCTACATCATCCGCGAATGACCTTCAGCCAGCGCATCCTGCCCACGGAATTCGTGATTCGTGGAACCGTTCGCCAAGTGTGAGAATGCAGCGCTCCATGCGAAGCCTGCCGAACGGCGAATAGAATTACGCTTCTTCTTCCACCAGTTGTTCGCCGTGCGCGGCTTTATGGGCGGCGATCACTTTTTCCGCCAGCTCGTTGGGCACGTAGTCGTAGTGCGAAAACTCCATCGAATACGTCGCCCGCCCTTGCGTTTTGGACGTGAGGTCCGTCGCGTAGCTCAGCATTTCGGCCAGCGGAACCTGCGCCTTGATGATCACGTTGTGGCCGCGCGCTTCGCTTCCGGAGATGCGGCCGCGTCGAGAGCTAAGGTCGCCCATCAGATCGCCCGAATATTGATCGGGCGCGTAAACTTCCACGTGCATGATCGGCTCGAGCAGCGCCGGGCGCGCCTGCTTCATCGCTTCCTTGAAGGCCAGCGAACCCGCAATTTTGAACGCCATATCCGAGGAATCGACATCGTGATACTTGCCGTCGTAAAGGATGGCGCGGAAGTCCACCACGGGAAATCCCGCCAGGTACCCGCGCGCAGCAGCATCGCGGATGCCCTTCTCGACGGAAGGAATCCAGTTCTTGGGGATGGCGCCGCCAAATACATCGTCGACGAACTCCACGCCCTTGCCGCGCTCGACGGGCTCCATCTTGATGCGGCACACGCCAAACTGTCCATGCCCGCCGGACTGTTTCTTGTGCTTGCCTTCGACGTCGGCTTTGCCGCGGATGGTTTCGCGGTATGGAACTTTGGGAGGCTTCAGAGTGAGGTCGACGTGGTAGCGCTTATGTAGCTTGGCGACAACCACTTCGATGTGCTGCTGCCCGGAACCCGCCAGCAGGAATTCTTTCGTTTGCGGATCGCGTGAAAAACGCAGCGCGGCGTCTTCCTCGAGGATTTTATGAATCGAGACACCGATCTTGTCTTCATCGGCGCGCGTTTTCGGCTCGATGGCGAACGTGATGGAAGGTTCAGGAAGCTGCGCCGGTGAATAATAAATGGGCGAAGCTTTGTCGCCGAGTGTTTCGCCGGTAGTGGTTTCCTTCAGTTTGGCGATGGCTCCGATGTCCCCGGCGTGAAGTTCGCCGACTTCCGTGAGCTGCTTTCCCTGAACGACCTGGATATGCTGGAACCGTTCCGGCAGGTTGCGATTGTAATTGTTGAGCGTGGCGTCGTTTTTCAGCACGCCGCTCTTCACCTTGAAATAGTTGATGCGGCCCGCGAAGGGGTCTGCCAGCGTCTTGAAAACAAAGAGCGACAGCGGCTGACTGTCGTCGTATTTGCGTTCAACGCGGTCGCCTTTCCCGCCGACATCCTTGAAGCCGACCTGGGCGTGCTCATCAGGGTGCGGGAACGCATCCGCGAGAAAAGTGAGCAAGCTGGCTGTGCCGATATTGTGGGCCGCGGAAGTCATCAGCACCGGGAAAATTTTCTCGGCCACGATGGCTTTGCGAACCGCCGGAATAAGATCATGGATGGGAATCGTGCCTTCGCGGAAAAACTCCTCCATCATTTCGTCGTCGCCTTCAGCGATCATTTCAACGAGGTTCTCGTGTGCTTCCTTGGCTTCGTCGGCGAGCGCGGCGGGGATTTCCTCGATGGACGGCTTGCCGTCGCCATCGGGTTTGTAGATGTGCGCTTTCATCGCGACCAGATCGATAACGCCGCGGAAACCTCTTTCCGTCCCGATCGGCAACTGCAGCGAGACCACGTTGCGCCCGAAAACTTCCTGGAGCGATTCCATCGAACGTTCAAAACTGGACAGTTCGCGGTCCATCCAGGTCAGCACAAAAGCGCGTGGAATGTCGTACTCGGTGCAATAGTCCCAAACCTTTTCCGTAGTTACTTGCACGCCGACGTGGGCGTCAACCGCGATGAGCGCGGCGTCCGCGGCAATGAGCGAGGCTTTCGTTTCCGTAATGAAGGTGGAGTAACCGGGAAGATCGATGAAATTGATTTTGACTTTGTCCGAAGAACCCGATGGTCCGGTCGGAGTAGGAGGCCATTCCGCAAAAGCCAGCCCCGTTTGAATGGAAATTTTTCGCGCGATTTCTTCTTCGTCCCAGTCCGTGGTGGTGCTGCCTTCCGCAACTTTTCCCCACCGCGGCGTCATTCCCGCGGTGAAGAGTAACGACGACACCAGTTGCGTCTTGCCGGTGCCGCCGTGGCCTACAATGCCGACGTTTCGTATGTCCTTTGTAAGATAGCTCTTCATGCAAACCTCCAGAAGGCGAGGTCCGGGCGGACGATTTCCGGCGCGGGCCTGCGCCTGGCAAGTTGGAACTGAGGGAGGAGCACGTGGCCGCTGCACCTGGGTCCCCGTGGGGCGGGGGCGAAGGTGTGACGAACAATCCCTGCTCCGATCTCCTGACGACGCGGATGCTAGCACAGCGAAAGGAATGGAGCAACGCGCCGACGAGAGATTTCATCCACACAAGTGAGCGCCAGTTCGAAGAAAGGCGCTCCAAGGACAGGAAAAAAATACCAGGACTAGTACCCGCCCTCTTGAAAATATAGTTCATGACCCCGCTCTTGTTTCTTCACAACAGAGGACTTAACGACGAGCGGGTTTTCAGGTGCTCGGCGCTTCGATTGCTTATAACCAAAAGGGGCTGTTGCGTCAGTGCACGAGAACATGAACAGGCGCAAGATTTTGGCGGGCCGGCCGGGCTGCGGTGATTGCTTCGCACCGGTCGAACCACCAGAGCACAAGATCGAGGAGAAAAACTATGGCGGAACAATTCGAAGAAAGTGAAAGCAGGAAAGAGACGGGACTTGCAGCCTTCGGTGCCAATCGCTGGCTTCTAGTGGCTGTCATTGCGCTGATTGCTGTCGCTGGGATAGCTCTTGGTTACGGCTACCGTCAGCAAATTCTGGCTGGTCATTTGGCCGCGCAACAGTCCATGGCGAACGCCACGATCAGCGAGATACAGGGTCAGTTGAATTCGGTTACAGCGAAGTTGAATGACGTGACCGCCGCGCAGCAGGCCACGGAGCAAGCCAAGGCGCACGCGGCAGCAAAGGCCGCCTCCGGTAAGAAGGGCCCTGCGGAAAGCAAACGTCTGAAAGAGCTCCAGGCGCGCATCGACGATCAGCAGAAGGAGTTGAAAGAGACACAGGATCTGGTGGCTAAGAACCGCGCGGACCTGGAAGGAACCCTCAGTTCAACGAAGGATGAATTGAACGGTTCCATCGCCAAGACTCATGAGGAACTGGTCGTGTTGCAGAAGCGCGGCGAGCGGAACTATTTCGAATTTGACCTCGCGAAGTCCAAGCAGTTCCAGCGCTTCGGGCCTCTCACGGTGTCTTTACGCAGGACCGATGCCAAGCACATGAATTACGACTTGTCGATGGTCGTTGACGACAATCAACTCAGCAAGAGAAGAGTGAATCTCTTCGAGCCGATCTGGATTCACACTGAGAATGAATCTCAGCCCGTGCAGATAGTAGTGAACAAGATCAGCAAGAACTCCGTTCATGGGTACATCAGCGCTCCGAAGTACAGGCCTTCGGAATTGGCCGCGAGCGACACGTCTGCAGCCACGATCAGGCCGGTGGCGGAGCACCCCCCGCAGGCGCCGCCGGACCAGAATCCGGAGATTCCCAAGCAGCCGGAACCACAACAACCCAAATAGCAGATGGCGCAGCGAATCCGGCAGGGCGCCCACGATGGGCGCCCTGCTTTTTTATTGCTATTTGGAGAATACGCTTTCGTCCAAGCTCTAAATCTTCACCGGGCCGGTTCGAGAGCAGCCTTCAGCGAAGTCTTACTTGATTTGAGGATTTCCAGAGTGCGGCGCCAGTCGGCGTGCCCGGGGAATTTCAGCAATATGATGTGCGGCCCTGCGGGAAGCTTCAGCATCGCGGGAGCGTTTCCCAAAAATTTGTCGTCCACAAAGATTTCAGCTCCGTCCGGCTCCGAAGACACCGAAACAGTTCCAACGGCATCCGCAACAGATGGAGAAGAAGTTTTCAATGCTTCGGAAGATTCAGCATTGTCGGTCGGGACTGGTTGTCTAACGGCCTGGGCAGCGCCGTGGTTCCCCAGTGCCACGTTGGGATAAAAGCGGTGGAGAACCTCGAGAAGGTCCGTGGCACTGAGCGCGAAACTGATGCCCGTTACACCTTTCTTGACGAGTTTTTGCGTGTTGATGCCGATCACCTCGCCGCGCGCGTTGAGCAGCGGACCGCCGCTGTTGCCGGGATTGATGGTTGTGTCCGTTTGAATCCAGGTGCCCGGCCCGGCATCGGGAAATTTTCCCACGGCGCTGACGATCCCCTTCGTGACGCTGAACAGCATGGCGTCGCCCGGATTCCCGATCGCCAGGACGTTTTCCCCTTGTCGTACTCCACTCGCGTCCATCAGGATGAGATGGGGAAAATCGTGCTCGCCGGATGGAACTTCCACTTTCGCAAGCGCAATATCAAGGTCCGCATCAACGTGAACGACTCTAGCCTCCAGTTGCCGGCCGCTCGAAAGAACAGTGTTCAGAGTTTCTTCCCCCCGAGCCACATGCGCGTTCGTAACAATGATTCCCGTACCGGTGACGAAGAATCCTGATCCGGCTTTGTCCAATCCTCTCAGATAAACGACCGCGGGCTTAGCTTGGCGCACAAGCTCTTCGAGCGAAAGCTCAGGCTTAAGTCCGGCGCTGGCGTCGGAAACTCTCGCCGCGATTTCGCCCGTAAACGTTTCGGATATCGGCTGCAGGTCCACATGAAAATGGTCGGACTTGAAGAGCCAGTACTCGCCGCGGTTGCGCCCGTTGAGCGAAATCCAGTTCATCGGGCCTTCCGTCAACTTAATTTCCTTGCTGGCGTAGCCCGCAAGGCTGATGCGTGCCACCAGTGGATGCTCAAGCCGCGAACCCATGGAAGTCCTGGTTTTGTGAAAGTAGCCTCCGGGAAAATCCCTTTCCAACGGTGTGACGCCCGCCGCGACGCCATCAAGCTCCACTGTTGCTCCCGCCGGTGTACTGCTAATTTGTAGTTTGTCGCCGAGAGCGCGCGGCGGACACAAGAAAAGCAAAGCAGCGCAAAGCATGAGTTCCGAGCGGGAAGCCATGAGAGGACCTCGCAGTGAGGATGAACCCGACCATGAACTTACCACAGAGTGACGTATCTCTGGATAAAAATCTCCCCTATTAGGGCCCTGCGTCAGGCCTTCTTCTTGTAACCGTCGCAGCCGAGGACCGGCAAGCGGGGATACTTGGGAAACCGTGGATCAGTTAGAGACAAATTGCAAAGAATGAAGACAGAGCCACGCGCCGACTCAACCTCGCGCGCATGAACACAATCGCCGCAGAGTCCGGCACTGAGTAACTCGCGCGACTTTTGCTTCGGATCAGGCACAGGAACTAAGGATAGCGCAGTGCGTTCGCGCCGCGATTGCTAGAATGAATCGTCGCTCGGTCGTGCCGTACAAGGATTAGCGGATGCGCATTGCCGTGAGGATCATCCTCGTGAGTATGGGCCTGTTCGTCACGGGAACGAGTTTGCTCGGCCAAACTGCCGATACGACACACGCTACTCCGCAGAACCAGCAGAAAGGTCCAGCCACAGATGAAATTATCGCCGTTCCAAACCGCCCCACGTTCGCATCAACCGCCGAGATGGTGCAGCTCGGAGTTTTCGAAGTCGAATATGGCTTTGAAGCCGCGAAAGGACACCAAAACATTAACGGCCTCCTGAAATGGGGCGCAGTCAAGAATCTTGAGCTATGGTTTCTCAACAATCCCGTCGAGCAGGATTCAGGTACAGCCGGGCTGGGAGATTCCGGTGCAGGATTCAAGTACAAGTTATTCCCGCAGAAGAAAGCTCGCCCGACGCTAGCGGTGCTCTATATAGCCACTCTCCCCACGGCACGGCCAGAGCTTGGTGTTGGAGCCACCGCGCACTTGGCGCAAATCCTGGTGAGCAAGGACTTCGGGAAGCACCATTTTGATGTCAACGAAGGCGTGCAATTTGTGGGAAGACCCCTGTCGAGCGGATTTGACCGCACCTATTTCACTGCGCTCTCCTATTTCCGCCCCCTGCGCGGGAAATGGGGATACACCGGGGAGATTGCGGGATTCAGCAGGCGAAACGCAACCACGTCGGCGACGATGACGCTCCTGAACGCCGCCACGTATAGCCTGTCGCCCCGCTTGGTGCTCGACGGCGGAGCGTACGTTGCCGCCTACGGACAATTGCCACGAGTTACGGTTTTTGCAGGCGTTACCTATTCCATCGCAAATCTGTACCACTTGCGTCCCTCACACCGCTCTTCAAGTGCAAGCATCAGTCCGAGCGCCAATTAGTTCGACCGTGGAGGACTGGCTGGCGCAGGGAACGATGGTGGCGCGGGGGGGGTGCTTTCTGCTACGGGTTTGACGAACCGTGAATCATCGATCGGCGGATTGATCTCGATTTTTTCAGCAGTCAGCGTCTGCTTGAATTCGGTGCCCGGGCTGCCTTGGTCAATCCGGAACGGATATTTCAATCCCTGGACGTCGCGAAAGTCGGAAAAAAAGGACTCCCACGGAAGGTCCTCTTCTCCATTTTTGCGGATGCCCTCCCACTTCAAAAGTAAGAACGATGCGGAGTCAAAAAAGTAGAAGCGCACGTCCCCGTTCTTATTCGTGAGTTTCAAGCGATAAACGGGCTTGTCATCCAGTTTTTCCTTACCTGCCAGTTCGATTTGGTTGCCTTTGGCCTGGTAGTCCACCAGCGGCCCGTCAAAATCCGATTCATCGGAGATGCTCTTGAGGTCTTCGGAAGACAGCGGTTGAACCTCTTTCTTTTCCAGGAAAGGATTGATCATCCAGCCGCTTGACTTGCCATCGTAAACACGGATAATTTTTTGCCCTTCGACGATGATCTCCGTGTGCATCTTCAGCGGACGCTTGAGCTCCACCACAAAGGTCCCCGCCATTCCGCGCGAGAAAGACACTTGTCCGCTGACTCGCTCGGATTGCACGGCTCTAATTTTTTCGACTCCGCCGCGCGCGTCAAGCGCCTTCTTGACGATCTCTTCGGCGGTCTGAGCGGACGCGGCCAGCGGCAAAAGCAAGAGTCCAGCAATGCATAGTAATTTTATTTTCATTCGCGACCTGTTGCGGGCTTGTCAAGGCTGGGGAGCGCCACATTCATCCTAGAAGTAGAAGCACTTTCGGTCAAATCAGTTGCCACCCGGCACTCGCTTCTAACTGTTTCAGTTGTAAACTTCGTGAAACAATTTTTCCTTAGACTCAATTCCATGTAAATTATGGCTGCGCGAGAGGATAGTGAGCGTGACATCTTTGGGGATCGGGAAAGCAGGAATATGAATTCGCGAATCGTAAGCGCTGGTTTTCTAGTGATTACTCTTGGGTTTTGCGAAATCGCGCGGTGCCAGCAGGAGCCCGCTGGAGAGGGCCGCCCCATCACGCCGGCCGGAGCGCTGGTGATCGATGTCGCCACGCATCTGCCGGCAGTCGGTGCCATGCCCATGGCGATGCTTCGCAGCCCAGATTCTCTTGGAAGGGGAGGCAAAGGCCGCTATCTCCTGGTAATCAACAGCGGCTTCGGCGTCCAGTTCAGCGAGGAGACAAATCGGGCCCAGCAATCCATCGCGGTGATTGACTTGAATGCGGCACCGGATCCGCTGGTGATCCAGAATATTTATTTCCCCACGCCGCAAAGCGCAAATGTCGGCCTCGCTTTTTCTCCGTCCGCGAACGCCGGCGGCACTTTTGATATGTACGTCTCCGGCGGATTCGAAAACAAAGTATGGATTTTTCGCTTCGATCCCAAAGCCACGCCGCCCGTGCAGCCGGAATCGCGCGGGCCGGATACAAAAGTAGCGGCGCCTTCGTTCGAAATCAGCAAGCCGGGCGAAGGTTCGCCAAAGGACTACAACAAAGGAAAGGCCGCGCTCTATCCCACTGGCCTCGCGTTAACATCCGACGGCTCCACGCTGGTCACGGCCAACAACCTGGGCGACAGCTTGACAATCGTCCGCAATCTCCGCGGAACCCGAAAAATGGAGAGAGTGGATTTGCACCACGCCGGGAAGTTGAGCGAAAACATTTATCCCTACGGCGTAGTCGTGCTGGGAAGCGGTAAAAATGCGCGCGCCTACGTCTCCTGTTGGAATGATTCTTCGGTCGCGGTCATTCCCTTGAGCGGCAGGAGCGTTGTGTGGAAATACATTTCTGTCGATCGGCATCCAACCGCGATGATTTCGAATGCTGAAGGCACCCGGCTTTTTGTCGCGAACTCCAATGCGGACAGCGTCTCTGTGATCGACACAACGACGGATCAGGAGATCGAGCGCATCGACGTTCGTCTCGCCGAGGACGCCTTGCCCGGAGCGAGTCCGGAAGGGGTCGCTCTCAGCGATGACGAAAAAACTCTGTACGTTGCGAACGCGCACAGCAATGCCGTTGCGCTGGTCGCGCTTTCCGAAAAAGTCAGTGGCGCAAAAGCAACCGGCAAAACCACCGAAGCTGCGAAATCGAAAATCCTCGGATTCATCCCGACGGGACAATATCCGTCGGCCATCGCGATCGCGGATGGCAAACTTTTCATCGGCAATGGCAAAGGAACGGGATTCGAACCATCTTCCATGCGCGTGAACAACAGCGGATTCACCCCGAATCCTCCCAACGCCGCCTTTCCTCCGAATAAGGAAAAAAATCGTCAGGGTGGCCAGTACAGCGGTTCCATCGTGTCTGGAAACATCAGCATGGTCGCACTTCCCGATTTGCCGCAGCTCTCGCGCTACACGCAGCGAACTTTGCAGAACGACGGCCTGATGGGATTCGCGCCCGCGAAACTCTTTGCAGGGCCAAGCCCGATCAAGCACGTCATTTACATCATCAAGGAAAATCGCACTTACGATCAGGTTTTCGGCGACGTGAAAACTTCCGGCGACGGACACACTGCCGACGGCGAACCGGCTCTTGCCATTTTTGGAAATGGCGTCACCGCGCAGCGTCCCGATGGTGCGCGCCAAGTCGTTACGCCCAATCATCACGCGCTGGCGCAGCATTTCGGTCTGTTCGACCGTTTCTTCGTGAATTCTGAAGCCAGCCCCGACGGGCACAACTGGGCCACCGCCGCCTTCTCCACCGACTACGTGGACAAAGGATTCCGATGGCAATATTCCGACCGTGGCCGCACTTATGATTGGGAAGGTTACAACCGTCTTCCCGATTACGAGCCGCCGGGAGATTTGGAACTGGGCAAGTTCCACGGAGACGCGCTCGCCGCATTGACGGATCTTTTGGAAAAACATCTTCCATATCGCCAGGGCTACATCGATCTCGCCGAACCGAAAACTTTGTATCTCTGGGACGCGGCGGCTCGCGCGGGTTTGACCTACCGCAATTACGGCGAATTCATAACCGTAATTTCTACGAAAGATGTTGAAGCCGCCGGCCAGAAAAAGCACAAGACCTATCCCGATATTTCCAGCGCCGTGCGCGCCATCCCCAATAAAGCCTCGCTCCAAAAACATCACAGTACGAGTTTTCGCAGCTTCGATGTCACCGCCCCGGACAGCATGACCGCCGATTGCTACAAAGCCGCTCTCGATCCGTCAGCCTCTTCCGATGCCGCGGTGACTCAGGACAACCCCAATTTGAATTGCCGCGGCAATTCGCGTTTCGGCGAATGGCTCGCTGAATTTCGCGGCTTCGTCACCGAACGTGAAGCGGGCCGCGGCGATTCTATGCCGGCCCTTACCGTGATGCGATTCCCCAACGACCACACCACGGGAATGAAAAATGATTTTCCCACGCCGCAATTCATGGTCGCGGACAACGATTACGCCGTGGGCCGCCTCGTCGAAGCGGTCTCTTCGAGCGCGTATTGGAAAGATACGGCCATTTTCCTCATCGAAGATGACGCGCAAGCCGGCCCGGACCACGTGGACTCGCATCGTTCCGTCGGTCTTGCGATCAGCGCGTACAACCGGCCGGGAGCACTGATCCACAAATTTCACAACACCGTAAGCATGATTCGCACCATCGAGCTGCTGCTGGGAATCGCGCCCATGAACCAGCTCGATGCTTCGGCGATCCCGATGGATATTTTCCAGGAGACGCCGGACTTGACGCCGTACAAAGCGGTCTTGCCGACCATCGCTGCGGACAACTTGATCACCCACAAGCCGAAAGGCAAAGCGGCCGCCGAGTGGATGAAAAAATCCAACCGGCAAGACTTTGCGCATGCGGACATGGCCGACCCGCAAGTGTTGAACGCGGTGATCTGGTTCGCGTGTACGGGAAACGGATCAAACGTTCCACAAACAGCGCAGTTGCCTGCGTATCAAGCGATGCGGCTTGGAATCGCCAAGCTCGGTGACGATGAAGCCGGCGGCGTCAAAAAAGACGATGACGATTGACCGGCTACTTCTGCGGTTTGTCCCAGACAATGTCGTACTTGCGGTCGAACGTCACAAACATCAGGCAAGTATCCTTTGATTTGCAGGTGAACCAGTGCATAGCTTTGCTGGGCATCATGGCAAAGCCGCCGGGGCCAAGCGTCGCTTCCGCCATGCCGTCCATCCCGGTGAGCACGTCGCCCCGGACCACCATCAATTGTTCCTCCGCGGTGTGATAATGCGCGGGAACCACGCATCCGGAAGGAGCTTCGAGAAGGAAAGTGGAAGCACCTTTGTCCGGATCGCCGTTCTCGCGGGCAACTTTGAGGCAAGCGGGTTCGCCGTCGAAAACGAGATTGGCACTCGCAAGCGGCGTGACCATACCGTGCGGAGAAATTTGGCCCTGTCCCTGCGATGATGCGCTCACGGCTACGAACAGGATCACCAACGGCGCAAAGCTGAGAAGCATTTTCGTCGTTGTTCCAGAAGTGGCGTTCATTTTTTTCATGGCGTGCCTTAGCGGAAAAGCAGCGACGAAAACTCCGTTAGGTTGCGGCGCCACACCATCCAGGTGTGCATGCCGGGAGTCTCGATGTCCACGTGCTTAACATTCTTGGACGCGAGCCAGACGCGGAACTTGCGATTGATGTCGATTAGACGGTCTTCGGTGCCGCACGCGACCCACAGCAAGTGAAGTTGCTCGGTGGATTTGGAGTTCACGGCGGGAAATTCCTTGTCGAAATCCTCGGTGATTCCTCCGGAGCTGAACGCGCCAATCCAGCCAAACTTGTCCAGAGTATTCAAGCCGGTCAACAAGGATTCGGAACCGCCCATGGAAAGTCCGGCGATGGCACGAGAGTTGCGGTCCTTGTTCACGAGATAAGTGGTTTCGACGCGCGGAATCACTTCCGTAAGCAAGGCTTCGCGGAACTTATCGAAGTTGCGATCGGTCAACGAGCGATCGCGGAACGCTCCAAATCCCGCTTTTAGAACTTCGGGCGCGCCATAACCCAGCGGCATGACCACGAGCATGGGCTTGGCTTTGCCCTGGGCAATCAGATTGTCGAGGATCACGTTGGCGCGGCCCACCGCCGACCATGCGCTGGCATCGTCGCTGAATCCGTGCAACAGATAGAGGACGGGATAGGTTTGCTTTGCGCGCGGATCGTAACCGGGCGGCGTATAAACAAAAAAGTCGCGGTCGTCGCCCACCACTCCGGACTTGTAAAAATGATGATGAATCTCGCCGTGCGGCACCGCACCAAGCTCCCAGGAGAGCGACGACGGCCCGGGAACGTGCAACTCGCTCGCCCTGCCGAGGAAGTTGGGCTTAATGGCGTGATTGGAAGGATCGAACATGTTCACGCCATCGGCGATGATGGTGTAGCCGTAATAGTCGGGAGCGAGCGGCTCGGTGGTCACACTCCAGACGCCCTGATCGTCTTTTTGCATGGGCAGCGGCTTGGGACTGCCTTCGATGGAAACGGCGACTTCTTTGTCGTTGGGCCCACGGAAACGAAGTGTTACGGTTCTGTCGGCGTGAACGTCGGGAGAAACCAGCGGTGCCGGTGGCGTCTGCGCTGGAGTTGTAGCGGCTAGGAACGCCCCGAACAAGATAGCCATGCTCAGCGAGGCAAGCACAAAGAATGTTCGTTTCATGATTCCCCTCATGACCCCCAATTGCGGCGCTTTCTCATAGATGCCTCCACTTCCAAGCGCCTGCGCCGAGGGATGATACAACAGACCGCGCTTTGTCACGTGATGGTTCCGACGGGGAAGAGGCCCCCGGGGGTCTCGGATTTGTGGCAAGGAAAAGACTTGCGGGAGGGCATTTTAGGATCTGCGGCAATGACTGGACTCAGCAGCGGTTTTCCCGGAAGTGCAGCAAATACAGGGGTTAGAGATTTGGGGGTTGAAACAGAAAAGGCAGACGGCACCCCCGCCCCCCTATGGCTTTTGTAAAGATGTGATGCGACAGGATTTAAGTGGTGGGGGTCGGCAAAAGGTATGAGAGGAAAGGAGTTAAAGAAGAGTGGGTTCGGGGAACAGGGGATCGGTGAAAACGGAAGGCTACGGCGAGTGTGGCGTCCGACTATCAAAGGGAATGTTACCATAGAAGTACTATAATTGTCAAGTAAAAGTTAAGGTGAATTTGGAAGTGATTGGCGGTGCTGAGGTTAGGGACGGGCGGGAAAGCTCGAAACCAGAAGGCAGGAACTGGGAATCAGAAATCAGTTATCAGTAGCCCGCAAGAGTGGCCACCTCTATGAGAGCGTTGGTCGTTTTAGCGCAACCAAGTTTACTCGGAGCTAGGAGCCGCACCCTTTGAGAAGTCAACCCCAAAGGGTGCGCCACCCAATTCAAAAGCCTGTCCCACCCGCCTCCGGAAATTCTTATCACGCACTGACCCGCAGATCGCATGCTAATTCAGCACGAAGTTGCTCAGCGCTATTGCCGCTCCTTGCCAGGTGAAGGCCTGATTGGTTGGCGTCGAGCTCGCGAAGCCCGCGGGGACGCCAGTCACTGCGACCGTGTAGTTGGCTCCGGGAGCTAAAACGCCGGTGGTGGCCAGGAAATAGAAGCCAGTGATGTCGGACGTGGCGAGGGCGACGGTGCTCCCGCCCGAATTGAGAACGCTTACCGTTGCGCTGGCCACTCCCGCTCCATTGGCATCAACCACGTAGCCGGTGACGGGATCGGGAATCAGACTGACCTTGAGGCTATCGATCAGACCTTGCACGTCGAGAAAGAGAGCGGTTACGGGATTGAACGCTACGCCCGCAATCGTGCAGGCTGTGTCGATATGTTTCCCGGCTTGCGCCTGGATTTGATTTTTGAGGGCGGTCAGGATGTTGATGGCCGTTTGGATGTTGCCGGCTGCTTGTGCCGCAGAGAGTTTACTGGTTAGGGCGTTAGCGATGCCCGCGTTATCGATGCATCCGGCATTCAACAGATCATCGATGAAGTTGCTGGTGCTGGATGTGGTCGTTGTGACGGTGATGTTGGCTGTCGTGGAATGGGTGAGCGATCCCGAAGCGCCCGTGACAGTAAGCGCGAAATTGGTGGGAACGATAAAGGAGGGCAGGCTGACTTTGAGCACGGAAGAGGCAGGGTTTCCGCCAGAAGGTGTGACCGGATTGGGCGATAAGGAGGCTGTTACTGCGGCCGGTTGCCCAGAACCGCTCAGGTTTACCGCAGAACTGAACCCGTTGACCGGATTTACGATGACGGTGGTGGAGGCAGTGGCGCCGGCAGCGATGGTCAATGGGGAAACCGCACTGAAATTGAAGTCGCCTCCGGTTGTCGGTGCAGCAGCGAAGCGCTTGGCGAAAATGCCGAAAAAGCTCCCGTCATTGCCGCCTTCGAAGGCAGTCAGAAAATTCCCTGTGCCGTCCATTTTTGCCGACGGACGGAAATAACTGGAGAATGGATCACTCACGCGGAACGGCTCGCCTTGCGCCGTTCCCGTGGCGTCGAAGGACCGTGCGAAGATCGCGTCGGTCGCACTCGTAGCGTTCTCCAGGTCATTCCAGGACGCTACAAAGTTTCCCGCCGGAGCCATCCCCAGGGAAATTTTGATGAAGTGTGATGTGCCGGCCGTGAGCGGAGCAATCTGGAACTCGTTTCCCAGCGGCCCGAAGGGGGAACCGCAAATGGAGCCCGGAGGGCACGGACCCAAGCCAAAGCCGAAGCGCTGTGCGAAAATTCCGCGCGAGGCTCCGCTTCCATCGCGCTTCCAAACCACGACGAAGTTCCCATCCTCGCCCATGCTCGCGAGCGGGTCGTCCTCGGGATTGTTGGTGTCGGTATTGACTCGGAACTGCGCTGCGCGGGGCACGCCGTTGCTGCCATCGAAGGTTCGCGCAAAGATTCCGGCAGTGTCGTCGCTGCCGTTCCCCTGCCAAGCAACGACGAAGTCCGCCAGCACGCAACCCGAAATGACGCCCGGAGGTATCGTGCATTCCCCCGGATTTACGGCCACAGCGGGATGGAACTGATTGCTGGTCGTGAACGAATTGACCACGAAGTCGCACACGGCCGGCTGTCCGGTGAAATCGAAGCAATTGCGGAGTCCCACAGGTGAGCCGGTAGCATCGAAGCGCTTGGAGAGGATGGCAGTGCCGCTACCATCCCCAAACCCGGTCCAAGCAACCACAAACTCCCCTGACACGTACATTCCTATCGCCGGCTGCTCCTGAACGCCCGCGGTGAAGGCATTGACGATGAAGTTCGGCCCGAGGCGTGTGCCGTCGGCATTGAAACGCTGGGCATAAATTTCGGAAGTGTTAAAAGCGAAATTAAACTGGTCGCCAAAAAAAAGCGTGCCGCCGGCCCAGACGATCACGAAATCTCCACTTGCATCCATGGCTGCCGCGGGTTGCCTCTTTCTGTTATTGAGGAACGGCACGAAAGTGGGATCATCCACTCGGAATTCCTGCCCTGCGGGAGTGCCATCGGGGTTGTAGCGCTGTGCGAAGATGGCCTCGTTGCCGTCGGGCCTCTCGCTGGCCCAGGCGATGACCGAGTTTCCCGCCGCGTTCATTCCCACTGCGGCGCTGAATTGGTAGCCGGTCACCGTTGTGTTGACCTGGAGCTGTGGCCCCGTGGGCGCGCCCGGCGTGAGGACCACCGTCGTTCCGCTTTGGCCGCGCACCAGCGCGGCAGTCGCGGCCATCAGTAACGACATGGCGATGAGGGAAAGAATCTTGTGGAGCTGGGTCATGATCGTCCTCCTGAACCTCTCTACTCGAAACTGGAACGCGTTGCTTCCTGATGGCTTACAGCCAGCGAGTGATCGCTGCCGGCCCAGGCCGAGTACCACAGTTCCTCAGTTGCTCGTCACCGGTACAGCGACGAAGCCGTGGACGTGGCCGCTAGCGGCGTACCGGCCCACGACTGCTCCTTCGGGGTTAATTCCGAATGTGAGAGTCGCCGCCGAGCCCGGGTAGTCCACGATGATCGGCGCGGAGCCGTCTGGCAACTGCAGAAACCCGTGCCTATGACCGGTGTTGTCAATGTAAGTTCCGGCGAATTGCTGGTTGGGATTGATGTCCCAAATTGCTGTCAAGATACTGCCAGGCACGTCGTAGGACTGAAGGACACCATCCTGCACGAGCAAACCGTGGCGGTGACCATCCATATCGTCCCAAAAGCCCACGATCATGTGCCCACCGGGAGTAGCGCCATTGTTCATGGAACTCGGCATTGATTGCGAAGGATCGGAAAGTTCTCCACCATAGGCCGTCAAGCTAATGTCGCCCGAGTGTCTCCAAGCAGCGCCGAACATGGAATTCATTAGATCGAAGTCGTGCAGGCACCCGTACATGTCGCCATCTGGGGTAATGCGCTGAGGAACCGCGCCCGGATGGCCGGGGAACAGCACGGTTGAAAATTTGCCGTGACGGTACAGAAAGCCCTTGATGCAGGCTGGTGAATCCGCCGCTGGACAATAGGCTGGCGAATCCACAGAAGCCGCATCGCTAAACCCATGGGTGTATGGGGCGGTGTAGTTCCCGACAACCTCACCAGACGGGCTAATTCCATTGGCGCTAGTGCTAACCGCGCCCGGAACGTCAATCGTAGTGAATTGCCCGCGGCTCAAAAGGAACCCGTGCTGCTTACCCACACCATCGGTGAAAACGCCGACAATGTCGCCGGCGGGATTGATGCCGTTAGCGACGGTTTGCCGGGCGATCCCACTTGGACAGCTAGTGGGCGGCGTTGCGCTACAAGGGACATCAATTGCGTTGAAGTTAAACGACTGGGCGGCACTTCTGTTGGTGAACAGCAGCAGCCCAAGAGCCGATGCGAAAATGAATCTTTGCGTGTTTCCCTGCACTTGAGTCCTCCAGTGACCAATCCTTCTACGGCATTGCGCCACGAATTTGAAGTCGTCAGGAACCTGCTCGCGAACGTAAGCGGGATCACGAAAGGCTGCAAGGGACACGTGCGGCCAGACACGAAATGACCGCACTTGGCCATTTCCAACAGCACAATCGCCAAGGCGGTCGCGGCGTGTTAAAATCCGGCCTACTGAACCTTGTCCTACGCGGGTTTGTCTATGCCCAACGATATAACTGACTTACGGGACCGTTCTGCCGAGCCGACCTCCGGTGACCGCCTCGACTCTTGGAAAGAGATTGCCGTATATCTGAAACATAGCGAAAGGACAGTTCGACGTTGGCAGGAGGAAGGCCTGCCTATTCACCGGCATGCCCACAAGAAGAGGGCCGGTGTTTACGCCTACAAACCTGATTTGGACGCTTGGTGGAACAACGGCCATGCCCGGCTGGAAGAGTTGGAGCGCGCGCAAGCCGCACGGCGCCCCTGGTTTTCTTGGCTTGCAAAGCGGGGCCCGAATCCGGTTGGTGACCTGCGAGAGCAGTTGGCGGCCACAGGCGCAATATTGCTGGTAACCGGATTGACCTTGGGCGGCTGGTTGTCTTTCTCCCGGAAAGCGCACACGCTAACTGAAAAGGACACAATCGTTCTCGGTGACTTCACGAACACGACCGGCGATACGGTCTTTGAGGGTACTCTCCGGCAAGGGCTAGCTGTGCAACTCGAACAATCTCCGTTCCTCAGCCTCGTCTCGGACGAGCAGATCCAGCAGACTCTGCGCCTCATGGGTCAGCCCCACGAGGCACGTCTTACCTCCGAAATTGCGCGGGACCTCTGTCAGCGTGCGGGAAGCAAGGCTTACATTCGGGGCTCGATTACAAATCTGGGAAACGATTACGTGATTGGGCTCACTGCGGTGAACTGTGCCACGGGCGATTCGCTGGCACAGGAGCAGATGCAGGCGATAGGCAAGGAAAAGGTCCTCGATGCTCTGGGCCGCGGGGCCACAAATCTCCGAGAGAAGTTGGGCGAATCGTTGGGTTCGATTCAAAAGTTCGACGCACCGGTCGAGCAGGCCACTACACCATTGCTCGAAGCACTTCAGGCCTACAACCAGGGATACAAGGCCCTGACAAATGGTGAGTTTGCCGCCGCGGTGCCCTTGGCCCAACGGGCCATCCGCCTTGACCAGAACTTCGCCATGGCGTATGCCTTGCTCGGGGATACTTACAGCAGCCTTGGGGAAACCGGTCTGGCGGCGGAGAACTACTTGAAGGCCTACGAGCTGCGAGATCGGGGGAGCGAGCGGGAGAGGCTGTACATTGAGTCTGACTACCATCAGAGCATTACAGGGGACTTGGAAAAGGCGCGCCAGATCTATGAACTCTGGGCGCAGACCTATCCTCGAGACTATGTGCCACCACTCAACCTGTGTCTCATCTACGGGAATGTCGCGCAATATGACAAATCCCTTCTGGAAGCCCGTGAGTCACACCGCCTCAGCCCAGCGAATGGTTATATTTATGCCGCCTTCGTCACATCCTACATCAATCTGAATCGCCTGCAGGAAGCCCAGGCCGCGGCCGATGAAGCGCTGGCAAAAAACATTGATCCTGCTCTTCTGCACATCATTTTGTATCAATTGGCCTTCTTAAAAAACGATGCGGTGGGAATGGTACGGCAGATCGCCTCGTCGGCGGGCAAGCCGGGAGTGGAGGACGTGCTGTTGGCAAGCGAAGCGGATACCGCCGCCTATTCCGGGCGGCTTGAGAAGGCCCGCGAGTTCTCCCGCCGGGCGGTTTCTGCGGCCGAGCGGGCCGAAGAGAAAGAGGTGGCGGCAGGCTATGAGGCGGGCGCGGCGCTGATGGAAGCCCTCCTCGGCAATACAGCCCAGGCTCGCGAGCGTGCCGCCTCAGCACTCGTGCTCTCCACCGGCCGATATGTGCAGTATGGAGCGGCGCTGGCGCTAGCTTTGGCGGGGGATGCAGCTCGGGCACAAGCACTGACGGATGATTTAGCCAAGCGCTTTCCGCAGGATACTCTGGTGCGCTTCAACTACCTGTCGACTCTGCACGCTCAGCTCGCGCTCAACGACAACAACACTTTGAAGGCCATCGAGACTCTTCAGGCCGCAATTCCCTACGAATTGGGAAGCGTAGGCTACGTTACTCTCTATCCCGTCTTCGTGCGGGGCGAGGTCTATCTAGCCGCCCGTCACGGAAGCGAAGCCGCAGTCGAGTTCCAGAAATTGCTCGACTATCGAGGGCTGCTAGGCAACTCGCCCATCGGGGCTCTCGCTCGTCTTGGTCTCGCTCGCGCCTACGTCCTGCAGGGTGACACCGTCAAAGCCCACGCTGCGTATCAGGATTTCCTCACGTTGTGGAAAGATGCGGACCCCGACATTCCCATTCTCATCGCCGCGAAAAAGGAATACGCGAAGCTGGTCCACCGCATCGGTTTCCCGCAGCAGTAGCCGTGTATTTCGATGTGGAGGATCTTTCGTCTTCTTTGCAGTGTCTTTTTCCTTGCATCCCCGCCCATCCCGATCGCTCGGGTTGAATGCCCTCTGTCGGGGTGGATCCCCGACTCGATGCCCTCCGGGATGATCCACGCTTCGCGGAGATTGTTCGTCGCGTTGGCGTTCCACTAGCCGGAAAACAACCGAGTTCCTGAGCCGGTTGCGTTATTCCCGCCCATTGTGATCGCGTGGCCACCACTGTGGACGCCGTCGTAGCCCGTGGCAGCGAAATTGTTCAGCCTATCGGAGCGGACGCACCGAGACCCGCCACTACAAAAAGCACTACACGGCGGTGAGGAAGGAACCGTCAGGGGCGACGTAGCCGTAGGCCATGCGGGCGGTGTTGAAGGCGAAACCGGGATTGCCGTGGCGGTCGAGCAGAATAAGGCCGCCGGTGGCGTGCGTGCGTTTGGCGAAAAGATGGATAGCTTCGCGCGCGGCGAGATCGGCGGTGGAAGCTCCACAGGAAATGCTGGGAGGCGTGTCCACGCAAGTGGCGGG
>Ga0209239_1000332_pt1 | contig 26852 bp, 21 predicted proteins | sample GraSoi013_2_20cm_FD_185824 | JGI IMG/M metagenome (GOLD analysis project Ga0209239, IMG submission 185824) | Grasslands soil microbial communities from the Angelo Coastal Reserve, California, USA - Sample 10_02_2013_2_20cm (SPAdes) (version 2) | ecosystem: Environmental > Terrestrial > Soil >...
GGTCTAGTTGACGGGAGTTGTTTCGGGATATCTCGACTCCTCGATCAATATCCGAGGGTAGCTCTCTATCATCTGAACATCAAAAACCTTTTAACCCCCTCAAGAGCCACACCAATCCGGTTACTGAGTAATTGATCAGAATGAGCAATCGTCTAAACAAGCGTTCATTGATACTAATCCCCTTCATCCTCGTCGCATCCTTGCTGCTCGTGCCGGCCATTCCGCCCGCCCATGCTGCTACAGGGCTGGTCTGTATCACTGCTTCCTCATCAGCGACTAGTTGTCCTGGGAGTCCGCCTACTATTCCCAACCAGGCTGCGGGCACGACCCTTACAATTGGCGTGTTCGTTCAGGCTTCTGATGATATGGGTGGCTTCGATATTTATGTGAAGAGTGATAATACGGTGTTGAATCCGACCAGTGCGGCTTTCGGCGGGTTAATCGTGAGCCCGTCACTCTCGGTCATATGCGTCAATGGTAGTCCTCAGCCGGGTAGCGGTGCTTGCACTACGGGGACTGCTAATGGTCCGGGTGTTGTGGAGGTGCAGACGCTAGAGGCGAGTGGTCAGAACGAGTGTCTCGGACAGCCCACATGTTCAGGGATGGCTTTCACCATAACATACACCGTACAGCCTGGGGGCGCCAGTGGAACTACAGTCATCAACTATCCAAAAGCTCCTGGCTGTGCTTCGAGTACTACTGATCCGACTGACTGCGTTCTCATCTTTGACAATTTTGGGACCGTGCTGTCAGAGACCATTCAGACGGGCACATACGGGGCAGCAGCAGCGGCAACCTCATTAGTGGCAGTGGTCTCAGGAACCGACGGCAACCTTTACTGGAGTCCATTCTCAGGAACAACATGGGGCACATGGACAGCCTTAGCCGGGCAGACACCCTCATCCCCATCACTCTGCGCGTCAGGATCAACGACGTCAGAACTCTTAGTGCGAGGAAATGACAATTCTATCTACCACAAGACATTCACTTCCGGTTCCCCCGGATCCTTCGCGGCCACCTGGGACAAGAATCCCACCGGCGTCACAATTGATTCGCCCGTTTGCGCTGTTATAGGTACCACACTCTACGTGGTCGTCAGAGGAGCAACCGGCGAGCTGTTTGCAACAACGTTCGACTTGACAGCCCGCACTTGGGCAGCAACATGGACCGACCTGCTAGGATCCAGCCCGTCTACGCCTGCCCTCGCAGCGACCCCTGCGCTCAGCAGACTAGACTTGGTAGTCAGAGGTGGTGACAACCAGATCTATCACAAGGCCTTCACCTCCGGTACATGGGCACCGGCATGGGACACATCCAACCGCTTACCCGTCCCCGACAAGACGATCGCATCACCCGTCATAGTCAGCGACGGAAGCATCCTACACGTCATCGTGATCGGAACAGAGAGCAACATATGGTACGCGACCCTATCCTTCACAGGAACATGGTCCATCTACACCTCACTAGCCGGCTCAACATCCGTCACACCAGCTCTCGTAGTTGACGCCTCAGGCAACCTTCATCTGGTCGTCAGGGGCTTCGATGCGCAAATGTACTCGAAGTCCAAGCCGTCCGGGGGAGCATGGGACCCAGTTTGGGTCAATGGTGGAGGCGTACTCGCGAACTCCAGCCCCGCAGCAGTCGTATCAGGAACCTCCACAGCTGTACTAGTCCAAGGCAACGACAACAGCATATGGTACAACACCCTCACGGGAAGCGCTTGGTCAGGATTCGTCTTCACGAACGGCCAAACATCGCGCGGCGCAGGCCTCTCAACCCCATAAGTCAACTGAAAATCTCTCCCTGTCTGCACCTTACCGGTGCGGACACACTCTTCCCAAATTTCTGAAATGGACCATGGCAAGTTCTAGATCCCTGACTCGCCCGCCCTCTATTCTGACCTAGTGTAACCACTCGACGGTCGCAGATCTCGACTCGAGGGGGACGTGTTATCTGGTGTCTGAGTCCACGTACTCTAATACGCAGACCTCGTTGTTAGAGTGGCATAAGGGCTATAACAACGGCAATGCTTGAACCGAGTGGATTCGATGCAAAGTACTCGGCTAGCTGAATGGAAGAGACCAGCAACCATAATTGCAATCATTGCCCTGGCGATCTCCGGTTTTGTGGGGGGCATTGAGATTCGAGAATTTCTACAACCCACGACGACCACCCCCCCGGTTCACACCACTACACAGACGACCTTAGTGAGCAGAGGTACCATTCAGCTGATCGGAGCAGGTTCAGCTATCTACATTAATTTCACCACACCAGGCAGTCTAGTCAGTGCAACGCTCAACACGAGCTTCACCGGAGTACTAACCAACTATACTACTAGACTCTCCCTTCTCAGCTCGAACCAGTATTCACTGTTCAAGAACTGCAACTGCATATTCGCTGGAAACTATTCGAGCATATCCACGACATGGTCATCTCCATTGTCTAACCAGTACGCTGCTCAGATAAACGTCCCCGGCACGGGGAATTGGGTCATGGCCTTTCAGCATGAACCTGGAAATGGAGCCTCTGAGAGCTTCACTGAAACGATCTCGCTGACCTATACGACCATAAGCTAACCCGCAGGTTAGGTCAAAAAATATCAAGCCTAATTAGCATTCAAGAACTTTGGAATATGGGCCCCACAATCCCGCGAGACGCGAAGCAGGATCCTCGGGACCTTGACCGAGTACCATCTTACTTCTGATGTATCCGTCCGATCGCCTCGGTCACAGTCAGATTCTGAATCTCATCCTTCCTGGAACGAATGTATGAGAGATGTTCTTTCAGTGCGGACTCGGAGCAGCTGTAAAGGTAGCCGGGGAAGTCGATGGTGTGGAAGACCTCGACCAGCCAGAGCCTTTCCCGAATAGCATGGTTCACCCAACGTTCAGCAGTCTTCGCGGTAGTCTTCCGATCCCAGACCTGCGTCCTGATGGTGTAAGGATGTATACGGTCAAAATTGTTGAATCCGAGAATCGTCGTCCTCGCCGAACTATAACCAGTATCCCTCACGAGATTCTTGAGCGCGGAGGTCAACTGGCCCCCAGGATAAGAGTAACTCTCGCAAGGCTTCCCCAACTGCTTCTCAATCTCAAGCTTCGAAACCGCCAACTCGTCCTGTTCACTCAAATGTTCCACCGGATACTCCTCCTCGGATCGGAGAATCGTGTTGGTAAGCTGCCGCGCCGAATGCACCAAGCCCTTGTGCCTTGCCAGTCGAACGAGCTGGCCCGCTTTCGTCATCATACTCCCACTCGATACTTTGTGAGTAAACGAGTGAGAACCTATCTCGTGACCCTGAGCCGATATCTGACGGAGCGCATCCCAGTCGATAAACCTGAACCCGTTAATCTCCTTCCCCACAAACCCGGCAATCACATAGAAGACCCCGCGAAGAAACACTACACGGAAAGCTTCATTGAAGCGATGAGCATGGCTCTCCCAGCAATCGTCAACGGTCAAAGTAACAATGGGTCCTACGTCCAGATCAAACGTCAACCCGTTGCTATTCTTGCGCGGAATTCTCGATCCCATCTGCTACACTAGTCTCCAGAACTCTCCACAGGATCCCCGACGTCAGCACTAACAGGCACCTGTACAAGGGAAACTGTCTTCGACGATTGAACCAGCCTCGCCCGCTTACGCCGCGAGAGAAGAATAGACACAACCAACGCACCGGCCAATCCTCCTATCGACAGCCAACCTCCAATTGTGAAGTAGCCCTGCAGCCCATAGTACAATCGAATCGTCAAGGTTCCAGTCTGGCTAATCACGAAACCATTCGACAACTGGTAGATCGGCACCGATCCGAGTTGGCCGCTAGAGAGGTACGCGCTCCAGAGTCGATCATAGGGCTCGGCCAGAACAAGAACAAACGGAGCCGTAGCGTAGACCGTCACATCAAACTCCACATTTCCTACCTGATTCACATTAGTAACGCTTGCCGCGGAAGACGAAAGCACCGTCGTATTCCCAGCCAACAGGTCAGTCACGGTCTGGTTCAGACCAACACCAGGATTCTGCGTGAAGACCGATCCACCGAAATCATTATTCTTGAAGACGAGAAACTGGTTAGTCATCCGGTCAGGAGTGAGACTTAGACGAGCAACGAGGAAGAGAGGCGTCAACTGCCGATAGCTCCCGTCATAGAAGTTGGCGTAGAGATCGATAGTCGATTCCGGATAATTCCCCGGCACCGCAATCGCGCTGAATAGCGCCGACCCTGTCGTGTCGCCCATCAGGGTCTGTGAAGCAACAGTCGCAAAAAATATCCTGCTCGCCACGTCAACAGACCCGGAAGGAAAGCCCTGAATTAGAATCCCAAACCCATCCCAGAACTGCCCGTGAAACCCCTGGTTGACCAGATTCTGCGGCACTGTGTACTGCATCGTCAGGTTGGACACTCTGCCCCGGACGAGACTCGATGTCGGCGTCTGGAACGGAGCATTAGAGATCTGGACCTCGGAAGTGCTGGTTGGAAAAGGCTTCTGGGAACTGTCCAATGGTTTGAAGGTATCGTTGTACGACTGGACGATACTAAGATCCTTCTGCGCTAACAGTTCTTGCAGAAACGGTACCCCGGGATAAGCGATAGAGTCATTATGATAGATGACGTATTCTACTCCGAGGAAAGAGAGCATCCTCCCGATATGGTTCGTAGAGTTCAATGGGCTGGGATAGATATTGGCAAAGGGGACTGAAGGCTTCGCCGAGTATAGATCCGGAAACGCACTCACATCATACGGCTTCCAATCGTACGGGCCACCGGTAGGAACCCACATCACCTTGTAGTCTCCAGGCTGTCCGACGAGCCAGCTGTTTAGATCGTCATACCGTTGTGGAATCGTGGTAGGATAGTATCTCTGCCAAGTATAGCCCTGAAGGTCCAAGATTGTCCCATTGGCTATGGGCGTAAGGACCAGCAACACCAGACCCAGAACTATCAACGGACGCACAAGCCGTCTCCCATCCAACCTCGGACCGAACCTTCGCGCCAGAAGGACCCTCAATGTTCCAGTCTTCGAATCGAGAGGGTGGAGCCACGCAGACCCCGACAGTCTACCTCTGAGTCGCGATACAAGGATCCTTCCCGCAGATTCTATTTTGTAGCTCGCAGGGACAATCGACAATCCGAGAAGCAACGCGTAGGAGAACGTGACAATCGGGACAAATTTCGTCGGATTTCTCAAGATAGCTCCCGCCCCATACGGAAGGCCGCTGGCAAGCGGGAAGTAGAGGAATCCGAACGGCTCATTCGAACCACTCGTGATGAACGCGCCAAGCAGCAGGGTAGCTCCAAGGAAGGTCACTTGCGGGCTTCTCCGATACGCTATGATCGCGGCAGAGGCGAGCAGAGGAATAACGATACTCAGAAGGCCATAGTTCTGGGGATGATACCAGAAGAAATAGTGAGCGCCCTCGCCCAATAGAAGGACGTCGGTGAGATTCCAAAAGCTCAGGAAATCTAGGTCCGCGGGACTGATCAACCTCGACGTTGTGTATAGTTGGAAATTGGAACCCGCACTAAACAAGTAGCCGGCGAAGATAGGAATAATCCAGAACGCGTTGAACACCAGCGCCACTCCAACTGCAATCGAAGAATTCTTCGCAAGACTGACGAGTTTGGATAAGTGGCGATTCTGGACGAGCGAGAATACGATGTATGATACTCCGAATATGCCGACGAGAAATGGCCAGAACGGCTGAGGGCTGGCAAGGATCGACGAGATCCCAAAAACCAACAGTTCTCGTATCTTTCCAGTATCAAGGAATATGATGAGAGATGAGACGAGTATTGGGAAGAACGCGTAGTTCCACACGAAATTGTTTGAGCCCGCCACGATGGCTTGGTTGCTGAAGAAGAGCAGATAGACGAGCCCTCCGACTGACGAGGCAATTTCAAGGTGCAGCTTGCCGCGCGTGAGACGCCAGTGAGTCAGAAGCGCTTTGGTCGAAATGTATGGGATTATTCCAGAGAGCCAGGCCATAGAGAGAAGATAGCCCTTAACCGCGAAATCCTGTCCCACTAGGAATCGCAGGCCCGTCAGGGCGAGTGTTGGAACTATTGTTAGCATATCGGTCGAGGGGCCTCTTCCTGAGGCCCAGGTTTGCAGGTTGTATCGTTGGACGGTCGCTATCGTCCAAGGAATGTAGTAGGTCTCGTCCCCTTGAAACGGAATGCCAGGAGGAACGAGTAGAGGGTAGAGGAGGAAGAAGGAGACGACTAGTGCTGCAACGGGATACAGGAGACGAAGCGCTATTTCTTGGCTAAGTGGTCTTGGTTGCATAGAACAACACAACGTAGAATGGGTAGTAGCCCAAGGCTATGTTTGTGGCGAATCGCCAGAGGTTCCACCATATTGACCTGTAAGGCGCTGTTCGGCCCCCGATGTATGGTCGAACGATAAAGCCGAACGTTTCAAAATATGACGCCTCATCCTCTAGGGCAAGCGGTTTGTGAGACCTGTCTCTCTTGAAGAACTCTATCAGGTTGAGGTTGGCGATGTACGGGGCATCAACGATGAGAATGCCTGATCCAGAAAGAAGCTTGTGTGCTCTGGCGAGAAAGGTTTCCCTTTCAACCTCTGTCAGATGCTCGTAGACTTGGGAAGCGATTATCAGGTCGAATGATCCGATCAGGGAATCATCGTTGTAAAAGTCGTAGAAGTAGCTGTTCTGTTTCAACCATGAAACTGCATCGTCGCTGACATCGTATCCTCGGTACCTTCCCTTTCCTTCTTTGTTTTCTGATTGGAATCTCTGGTAGAGAGGAGTTTCAATGTCTGAGCCAAAGTCAAGTAGGAGCTTGTCCTTTAGCGGGAACAGTCCGTCGTAGAATTTTCCCCAGGAACCCCAGACGGGTCTGGGTTTAATGCTCTCTTTGCGGACTTTGATCTGATGGTATGCTTTCTGATAAGATGGGCTCATTGCAAGACTTCCTCGTATGCTCTCAGTGCTCTTTCTGCCACGTGTTCCCAGGTAAACTTCTCGAGTACTCTCTGTCTCCCGGCTGCGCCGATTTTTTCTGCAACTTCGTGATTGTCCAGTAGTAGCTGGAGCTTGTCGCTCAGCTGTTTCACGTCCCCAGGAGTTACGAGAAAGCCAGTCACGCCATCGTCCACGGCGAAAGGTATTCCTCTAGCCCTATTCGCGACGACTGGCAGCTCACAAGCCATTGCCTCGACAAGAACTAGCCCAAACAGCTCGCCTGATGAAGGCAGGACAAGAGCCAGTGACGACGAATAATAACGGACCAACGACTCATCGGAGACAGGACCCAAGAACTTGGCATCAACGCCGAGTTCGTGTGCCAGTCTTTCCATGAGGGCTTGATAGATGTGGTCCACTGTTGGGCCGATTACAATCAACGTTGGGGTGTCCTTGAGGAGAGAAATGGCCCTGATTATGTTGTCGAGGTTCTTGTGGGGCGTTATGCGTCCAACAAAGAGAACCTGTCTCCGCCGGTCAGTGTTAATCGGTCTGAAGATTTCCGGGTCGACCCCGCCAAAGAGCGGTTCGAAGACCCTAGCAGATCTCGAGTAGCCTTTGAACGAGGGCTTTGACACCGGTAGCAATCCATCGAATCCAGAGAATCGCATCAGAGGTTTGTACATTGCAATTACACGCGGCAAAGTGACGCCACTCCAACCGTGATCCGTAACGAAGATCCGGTATTGCTTTCTCGTGACTTTCCTGAAAACTGGCAGGAGAATGGAAACATCGGCTGCCACGCTGTGGATGTGAACTATGTCGTATCTAGCCAACAGGTTTGCGAAGCGTAAAGGTTCTTTTGGAATCGGATCGAAGTCACCGTTGATCCCTCGAAAAAATCGCCAAGCTTTGACAGTGAGAATAGGGACTGCGTCCACTTGACTTCTACTCTCTTTCTCTGAAAAGAGCAGCACACTGCTATCGAGGCCAATCTTGCGTTGAGCTCTGCAGAAACTAATGACATATCTCTCGGCTCCTCCCATTCTCTCCACATTCGGAATAAGGTCAACTCCCACGAATCGTGGAAGGACGTGAAGAATTTTCATGGCTCGATCGTTGTGGTGATTAATCTTGTATCGACTCCTCAGTTTGGTGCGAGGCTGCGGTAGACGTCGAGGACTTGACCTGCAATCATTCTCTGATCAAAGGCGACCCTGCATTTCTCAAGTGCACGTTCTCCCATTTCATCTAGTAGATGCGGCTGGTTTCGGAAGGTGAGAATCTTCTCGGCGATCGCGGACGAATCTCCAGGTGGGACCAGGAACCCTGTCGCTCCATCGTCTATTATTTCTGTAAGTCCGCCTGCATTGGTCCCGATGACGGGCCGTCCTCTGCTCATAGCTTCAACGGCGACTCTTCCAAATGGTTCAGGAGTGATTGTCGGGACGACTACGGTGTCGCACCAGTCATATAGCCGCTCGAGTTCCTTCCATTCTACGTGACCTGCAAACCTAACCGTGTCGCCTAGGTCAAGCCTCGAGACGAGAGACCGGAGCCTCCCGAGGTATGGTCCGACGCCAACGAAGACAGCGTCGAGGGGGACTCCGTCGTTTCGAAGTTTCTTTGAGGCAAGCACCACGTTCTGGAACCCCTTATGAAACTGCATCGTTCCAACGCATAGGACGCGCATCGTCGTGCGTTCAGGTCGGGCTGCAGGCTTACTCACCAGTGATATGGCCCCTCCAATGTATATCGGCCTGACCAGAGCCGGAGAAAGACCGGCCTCTATTAGCCGCTGGGCGATATAGTTACTCGTAGCGATTGTGAACGAGCATTTGCTAGCTGCGTCCAAGACTCCCTTATCTCTTGAATCCAGCCATGAACTCAAAGGAAACGGTATGCTGTATGAGGCATTAGGTACGTTGAGATTGTTGTGAAACGAGAGAACTATGGGAATCCTCGATTGGCTAACGGCCCTCGCGGCCGCACGCAGCGCATATGTGTCACTAACATGAAGCAGGTCGATACTGTGCTCTTTCAGAGACTTAGAAATCGACCGGGCAAATATCGGGTTTAGCCCGGGAAATCCCAAGAGTCTGACAATCTTCGGCGTACGTCCAAGGCGACCTATCTTCACGATCCTGCCGTCGTTACTCGACCGGCGACGGGAGGGGGTGAAGACGACTGGGTCTAAGCCGAATTTGTTCAGACCGTCCAACAGCACCGCTAGGCTGACTTCCGCACCTCCATGGATTTCAGGATAGAAAGAAGTGAGAATTCCTACTTTCAAGTCACGGCCTTCATCGAGATCGATGTTTGAGCTAGCTTGCGAATGAAGAATCGATGGCTGGCTAGATAAGCTCTGTGAGAAGCCCGAAAGCTGCTGACATGTATTTCACGATATCATAGACGATTAGGCCGAGCAGTAGTTTTGGTCGATGAAACCATGTGTCTCTTTGACTTAGGAGAGATCTTCGGATCGGGAGCATTTGTGTGGACGCGTGTGATGGATACTTTTTCACATAAAGGTGCGTTGTCTTCCCATAGTACCAGTGTTTCGAGGCAATCTCGGCAAGCGTTTTGGGTTCACCGATATGCCACTCCGCCGCACCCACTACACGAGAAATCTTGCCGTATCTGGCTACCTTGTTGTGGACATCGTACTCCTCGTATGTGACGAGGGATCCATCCTGTCCTCCTACTTTTTCGTAGGCGTCCCGTCTGAAGAATCGTGCGGCCTCGATCTGGCTTGAACCGACATAGGATAGTCGCTCAAAGAAGCGGACTTTCGACCAGAAGCTAATGCGAGGGTCTGATAGATTCGGAATGATAACCCCAACGGCGTTATGGTCTAGGGCGGCCTTGACGGCCTTTTCTAACACAGTCGGTTCCAGTACGAAGTCTGAATCTATCTTGTAGACAAAATCGCCTTTGCTGTTGGCGACCCCGAGCCTCACTTGGCTGCTCCTCTCGGGTCCTCCTTGGAGAACCAAATCAGCATACTGTTTAGCCAGGGCGACCGTTGAATCGCTTGAGAAGTTGTCTACGACAATAATCTCGAAGTTTCTATAGGTCTGAGCCCTTAGGCTGCTCAGACACTCGCGGAGAGTTGGTTCGGAGTTCTTGGTAGGGATTATTACGGATATGAGGGGGAGCCCGGTCGAATCCATTTCCGTGTGGGCGCTTTCTGCCCGGATTCCTAGTTCAGCACGAGGTCCGTCAGAGCTCATGAGGGACAACTCCTAGCGAACCTTGGAAGAGTGAAGGTTGAGACCCCCACTACAAGCCGACCAATCGTGCATATCTGTTACTGAGCGAAGGATGTATTTCATGTTCACGAACTATCCCGAAAACGAGTCTGGAGTTGAGAAAAAGGATACTTGACTTAGACCATGTGTCTACGCTTGGCCTGCCATTGAAGGGCCTGGTCAGAACGACCCATTGTGTCTCTCAAAGACTAGAAACGGGCTATAGGTTTGTTTGGTGAGGATGTAATTTCTCTGATACCATCTCTTGATTCGTAGCCGGTAGGCGATCCCCAGAAGGTCGATTAGCATACGCATTACCTGGGTAGGACGGAACGAAGCCTTGAGGTCGATATCAACGGGCAGTTCTTTGATCCTCAAACCAACGAGGGAAGCAACCGCAAGTAGTTCCGCATCGAATGCGTACCTTTTGACAGCAAGGAGAGGGAGAATTGTGTAAAGCGCCCGGCTTCGAGCAGCCTTCACTCCGGCCTGAGTGTCCGATGCCTTAACCCCTGTTAACAGCCTCTCGAGTAAGTTGAATCCTAGACTGAGAAACCTTCGCATTACAGGAGTTCGGACCTGAGAAAGAGGATGTCTCTTGGATCCAATTACGATGTCGGCTGAACTGAGGGCCGATATGTATTTTCCCAACTCGTGAGGCCAGACTTCCATGTCGCTGTCGATCGTGAACGCGAGCTCCCCAGTTGCGTGGTAGAGACCCTTCTTCAGTGCGTAGCCTTTTCCCTGGTTTCTAGGGTAGCCTATTAGCTGGACGTTCTCCTGCGCAAGCTTCTCAACGGCTGTGGAAGTCCCATCGAGACTGCCATCGTCTACAACGATAATTTCGTAGTCCGGACATACCGCTGCGAATTGCTCCTTAACCTTGAAGATTGTGGTCGAAATGTGATCTTTTTCATTGAAAGCTGGAAGGATGATCGAGATTCTACCCTTGACGAAGCCATCGATATGTTCTAGAAGAGGAGGTACATGGCGCTCTGCAAGGGTCTGTTCTAACATCTGAGTTTTCACATCAAGGATTGGACACGGAATTGATTGGGACTCTCGGGTACTGAACGACCGACCAGGCCTGCACCAAGACATAGTTGGAACGCGCCGTCGAGGCGCCAGCTCAACGCCGAGCTGTTTCCCCAGCGAACCGCGAGTTCGCTCAAGCGAAACGCTGCATAGCGTCCTCTTTCCAGAAACACTCCTAGAGGCGCCAGCATGGCGACCAACAGCTTCGAGAGAATTCGACTCAGAACCAGTTCGAGCCGTGGGTTCCTTACCGTATTGACCCAGCGAACAGCGACGTCGATGAGGCCCCTCTCATGGGTTTCCAAGACCTTGAACCAATGCCCCTGTCTAAGAGACTTTGCCCTAAGCGTCATCATCAGCTTCCGTGTAACTGGTCCGTTGTGGAGTTCCCTCGACAGCTCTGATTGGCTTGACATAGCTATGGTCCACTCTAGCCAGACCCGTATTCCTGATCGCGGTGTTGGCCGGGCGACTGATAGATAAGAGGTTCCGTCCTAAATAAGTAGACGGCTTACTGCGGCAGTCTAGCGCTACCCCGATGTAGCGTGAGTGGTAGACCTATGTTGAGGGCGTTTCAGAATGGCACGGCTACCAGATTAGTTACGGCGCCTAGGACATAGTTCGCGTTGAAGAGCAATACTAGCAGAAGGAGGAGATTGGAGAGGGCTGGTCTGTTGCCCAATTGCCGGGTAAGGAAGAGTAGCGATAAGGCTGTGATAACGGGAAGGGGCATATCGTAGAGGATTCTTGTCTGTAGAGGACTGGTTAGAGCAAGGAATGGAATCGAACTGAGGGCGACCCAGACTATGAGAAGGCGTTCAAACCTGTCTTTGTACTTGAGAAATATCGTCATTATTGCTGGGAGTCCCAACAGAATTGCGTTACCGAGAAGGCCGTCGTAAAAGGTGAAGAGCGTTGTGTTGATGTTTTGCCATAGACTTTGGGAGCTGAAGAGTCCAGCTCCAGACAGAATCGGCGAGGTATCCTGGGATACAATTAGCCCCCCGAAGACTTGGCTCTTGACGACTTCGAGAAATATGTTGAAGGCGAGGATGACGACGAGGGCCTTAGCCGGGTTAACGTTCCTTTCTTCTCTCAAGGAGATTAGAACGAAAAGAGTGGTGAGTACTAGAACTATGGCCCACGTCCATGGGTGCGTAAGTAGGATAGAAATCGACAGAATCGTTAGCATTACAAATCGGGAGACCGTTGCAGTTCTGGTGAATCTGAGGAAGACCGTCAGAAATAGGTAAGTCTCTGAGAGGGCCAACCAATTGGCGTAAAAACCAGCCCACATTCCTACAGTTGTGTTGAAAGACAGTACAGAAAAAAGCGAAGCTACGGCGGCGATTTTCTCATTCTTGTATCCTTCTCGGACGAATATGAACGTTGATACTGCCAGAAGTGGTCCTAGGATCGCTGGAAGAGCTTCGTATGTCTGAGTTGCAGAGACCAATCGGGTAGCAGCGGTCAGGTACATCGGCACGAGCAGTAGAGGCCGGGAACCTTCCCAGGCAAATCCCATCGCGTAAGAAATTGCAGCAGCCGGAGATTTTCCTAACATTTGATTTACGTAATCAATGTAGAAGTGCGCATCGACTCCGACCGGAGTCATCATTGGGTTGAGAGTTGGTCGGTAGGGTATCAGACCCACCAGAAAGGCCAGTGCAACTGCCACTACTAACAATAGTCGAGGTCTTCTGGTCAGAGTAAGCTCGGCGAGGGGACTTGCAGCTTGCGGGCGAAAGAGTAGAAGCAGTGATTTCGAAAGTTGGTCGAAGTACGATCTCATCCGTTTTGAGAATTTGTTATCAAATGAAATGGCCAATCTGACAGGCCACGTGTATAGGAGCAAAATCACGAGTGTCGGGGAGAAGGGAGCAAGGACCGCGAAAATCGTTGCATTAGTCCGAGCGAGCACGAGGCTCTTATCAGGAAAGAACGGATAGGCTGCCCATTCGATCGCGGAGGCGGCCTCTACCACCACAGCGAAAAGCAGCAGCGCGACTGTTACATTGTACCTGGAGGTTTTCAACACTGGATTGCTACAAAGCAAATCGTCCCTTCTATTCTTTCACCCGACCTCTAACTGTTGGGTGAATCCATTTCTGTCGATTTTCCATGTTGTTTATTTCGCGTCTGTTGCTGCTCCCGTAGGATGGAATGTTGTTTCAGCGAACGCATTTGTTTTGCTAGCTCCCTACTTCCTAGGAACGTTAAGTCTCTCCCGCTCTAGTCACCCTAGTACTCTTTAGAAGGACCTGGAAGCAAAGGCCGTCGGGAAGACCATAATGGCGAAGAATCCCGCTTTGACTGTTTCCTCGAAGTCCATGTCGGGACGAGTCTGTAAGCCTAGGGGTTGCGGCGCTTCAGATCTTGGCGTTAGCCAGAGGGCTATCGGGTAAGTGGCACACGATGGTCCCGATAGACATCCTAGGGTCCCTGACGAACCTGAAATCGTTCAGATTAGCCTTTTCTAAGAATCCTCGCATCTCCGCCTCGCTGTAATGGTATGCGGAAGGACATTTTTGGGACTTCAGGTATACTAGATGTAGCGCGTTCATGACTGAGAGCTTCTTTTCAGAGAACGTGAATAGGAAATATTTCGAGTGAACCTTTCCCAGAAACTGGACAAGCTCATCCCCGTTCAGATAATCGAGTAGTCCCAGTCCTGTGGTGATATCGACGGGGGGCAGAGTGGCTTCACGAATGTCGTGAACCTCGAAGCCGCATTTGTCCTCAACGCCGAGTGTCTTGGCCCTCTCGCTGGCAAGATTGATCGCGTGGGAAGAGAAGTCGAATCCGATCGTCTTAGCCGCCCCGTTTTGCAAGAGTCGGAAGCAGAAAGTACCACTGCCACACCCAAGGTCAAGTACGGTCTGTCCGTCTACGTGTGGTTGAACGAGTCCAAGGGCTATGTTCATTCTTTCGCGAAGTGAGCCCCTGAACTTGGAAGCAACCTTCTCAACAAGACTCTGTCCTGACGTGGACTCTTCGTACGCATTCTTCTCCCAGTCCAGGATCTTCCTGTCCCAGTATTCTTTGATCTTATCGTCCATTTGAGATATCCAACATGGTGGTGAATTTGAATTGGGCGAGAAGGTCGTCTACTGCTTTGAACCGGTTTATCTGGTACGGGATCATTGCGACTCTTCTAGGGGATATTCTTGCCGGTGAGTCATAAAGTTGCCATGGATGGACGAACATCACCGCAGGGTCACCAGCCGCATTGAATCTTCCGATGAAGTGAGAGACTCTGCTCCCCAGTATGCCTAGGAAGAATCCCGAGCCCACTGGCAGTTCTCCAACGGAGAGCGTGTAGGCCAGAGTGCGTGGGAAAACTAGTTGGGACTGTCCCTTTAGGCGGTAGGTTGAGACCGGTATCTCCCGTATCCCTTCGATCTGCTGTCGAAGCCCAAAGGGCGCGTATGTGGACGAATCATAAGTGAATCCGTAGTCTGAGAGAATGGGCAAGAATTCTCGTTTGAGGAAGATTCTAGTTGCTCGGAAGCCCTTTGGGCCAAACTCATCGATGAATCTCCTAGACTGACGTAGCTCCTCGACAAGTTTCTCCTTAGTGTGTAGTCTCGCGTGAGTATGAGTATGGTATCCTATTTCGTGACCGTGGCGTTTTATCTCTCGGATGATTTCTGGATGCCAATCAAATATCTCGGCTACGATGAAGAAGGTTGTCACTACATTGTGTTGATCGAAAAGTGCGAGGATGTCTTCGGCCGATTTCACTGTAAAGTCTTGGTCGAGGAGCCGACGACGCTCCGCGCCCTTTAGTTCATCCCTGTGGACCCAAGATTCAAAATCGACGGATAACGAATTCTTCAGGTCTGTTCTAGGCAACACTAACCGCTCACGTGTCTTGACTTCGCTACGGGTTACCACCTTGGATGACTTCACCGAATTCGCGTGCCGCTCTGTCCCAAGTAAATCTCGTCGACCAGTTCAGAGCGTTCAGTGACATACTTTCGGCCAGTCTTCGGTCGCAGAGAAGCTTTAGTGCCTGCTCGGCCAGGGCTGAAGGATTGAGCGGTTCTGCAAGAAAGCCTGTTTTTCCATCTACGATCGAGTCTCTGAGTCCGGGAATGTTGTATCCAACAGCCGGGGTTCCCATCGCGTTTGCTTCGATGACCGAAATTCCCCACCCTTCTCTCACGGAGGGAACTATGAGCACGTGAGCTCTCTTGAGAAGGTCCAGTTTCTTTTCTTCAGATACTCGCCCGAAGAACGTCACGCCGTCTCCACTGCTTCGTGCCAACTCTGTTCTCTGATAACCGTCCCCCACCACCCACAATTCTGCGTCGCCAAGCGTATTCCTAACGTGTTTGAAGGCTCTGATAGCGTGTTCAGGTAGTTTGTATTTGACGAGTCTTCCCACGTAGATCATGACAGGATGATTTTCCTTGTTAGGGACTGTTTCGAGCGGAGTGACGCCTATGCCGTTATGGACGATTTTGACGTTCTCAAAACCCAGCCCCACGAGGTCTTTCTTTGTGGACGCCGAGACAGCGATAGTTGGAACCTTCCTGTAGGACTTCAGGAGCCAGGGTTCAAGCACGTAGTATCCGAGGAGGCTCAGCGGAAAGGGGGTCTCATAGTACCAAACCTCTCTTCCCAGCTGGTGTATGACAGCGAACACTCGCTTACCCTTAGCCATCCTCTTGATCCGGAAGGGCAGAATCTTGATCTCGTCTATGAACACGTCATAGTCGGATAGATGATTCCTAACGAAGGATCTACCCATTTGAAAAACGGTGTATTTTCCGCCCTGCCTGATGATTCGCATACCGAAACGGTTTGACTCGCTTTTGGAACCGGGAAATCGAGAGGCGAAGATTGTTACTTCGTGTCCATTCTTAACGAGTCTCTTGGCGATCTCTTCAGTGAAAGTCTCAGCTCCTCCTGCTTCAGGACTGGCCGCGTCACGCCAGTTCAGAAACAAGATTCTCGACCCGTATCCCTCTCTTACCAGTGCCGTTTTGCGGGCTTCATTGGACTATGTGCACGAAAAGGCTCAGCCTCCTAGAAAAAGATTAGAGACTGAGCAAGTCTCGAATCGCACCAAACGCTATCCTCATGTCGCTCCGGAAAACAGTTAACCACGAAGCATTCAGCCGCGGCGCATTGAGTGGTCGCCAACGAATAGGAAGAGTCATTCTCATACGTACATAATCAAACAGGAACTCTTAATGCTCAGCAGTCGATAGGGTGGTATAGGTCGGAGGGTAGCCGCCATTGTGTGGTATTTTCGGTTGTGTTCTTCATGAAGGCTCTCAGGCCGCCCCGTTGATCCATGCTGCCCTAAAGCGCCTCGAGTATAGAGGATACGACTCCGTTGGAGAGGTTACTGTTGACAAGGGCAAGCTCACTGTTAAGAAGGATAGTGGCCGGTTAGAAGAGGTTCATGCAAGATTCAACCTTGACGACCTTCCCGGACCCGTCGGCGTTGGCCATACTCGATGGGCGACCCATGGAAGGCCCGCTTATGAGAACTCGCACCCTCTGGTCGATTGCCAATCAAGGATTGCGGTCGTTCATAACGGGATCATCGAGAACTATCTCGAAATCAAAAAAGAACTAGAGGCGAAAGGGCATAGCTTCAAGTCGAGAACCGACACGGAAGTCGTCCCGCACATGGTCGAGGACTATCTCAGTCAGGGAATGTCTTTGGAAGATGCCTTCAGAAAGACGGTAAACCGGCTCGAAGGAGCCTACGCAGTCGTTCTTACAAGCACTGAACACCCTGAGACCATACTGTGCGCCCGCCAAGAGAGTCCCCTTGTGCTGGGGGTTGGAGAAGGTGAATACTACTGCGGGTCGGATTTTGCAGCATTCCTTCCACTTACACGAAAGGCAGTTCTTCTCGATGAGGGCGAAATGGCAATCTTGAACCGGAGCGGAGTCCGGATTCTCAAGTTGAAGAATGCCGCTCCCGTCGCGCGGGACCCTATCACAATATCATGGGATCCGGAATCCGCCAAGAAGCAAGGCTTCCGGCACTATATGCTCAAAGAGATACACGAGCAAGCCCAGTCGCTTAGAGACGCTCTGAGAACAGAGCAGCGCTATTACGACGAGTTCGCCAAGAAAATCATAGATGCGGACAAGGTGTTTATCGTCGCTTGCGGAACGTCATATCACGCTGGGCTTGTTGGAAGCCTCGCCCTTACCAAGCTCGCTGGAATTGACGCGAGAGTTGTCATTGCGAGCGAGTTTTCAGAAGAAGCCCTCGATTTGGTTTCTGCCAAGAGTATAGTGTTCGCGATAAGCCAATCCGGTGAGACGATGGACACGCTGAACGCCGTCCGGGACGCCAAGGCAAAGGGCGCGACGATTCTTAGCGTCCTGAATGTCTTGGGCTCGACCTTAATGCGTCTCTCCAATGTCTACATCGATCAGAACTCAGGCCCCGAGATCGGGGTTGCTTCAACCAAAGCATTCACCAGCCAGATCGCTGTTCTGCTAAGGCTCGCCGCGACAGTCGGACGAAAGAAAGGAAAGGTCTCCGCCAAAGAGATTACCGAGCTAGAGTCGGAACTACACCGAGTCCCGGATATGATTCAGAACATCATCAACACGAAAGTCGATGAAATTCGAAGGATTGCGGAAGAATGCGATACTGCTTCAAGCATCTGTTTCTTAGGACGAGGAATCAACGTTCCGACAGCTCTCGAAGGACGCCTCAAGCTCCTCGAACTGAGCTACGTCCCCGCAATAGCCTATCCCGCTGGGGAAAGCAAACACGGCTTCATAGCGCTCATTCAGGAAGGATTCCCAGTCATCTTCGTCGCACCAAAAGATGAGACACACAAACGCATCATCGGCAACATCATGGAGATGAAAGCAAGGGGCGCTCGTATCATCTCAATAATCGAGGAAGGAGACGAAGAGATCAGAAACCTCTCCGACCGAGTAATTGAAATCGGGGAATCGCTGCCCTCTCTCGTTACGCCACTAATCTATGTCGTACCCATGCAATTGCTCGCATATTATTTGTCGGTTATCAAAGGGCATGACCCCGATTATCCTCGCAACCTCGCAAAGAGCGTCACCGTAGAATAGAGAGGATCAATCCCAATTCCAAGTGACATGCTCGCTTCAGCGAGGGGCGTGAGGCTCGGACACGTGATGCGTTCGAAGGTCCGCATGTCAATTTAGACTGTCCGGTCGAGTGATTGTCCTGAATCGGGCTAACAAGGAAATGGGCTTGTTGGGTCGTCTTCGAGTGATAGATCAATTAGCCAGTAATCGTCGAGGTTTTTCGTTGTCGGTAGGATCGAAGTCGACGAGGCTTGCCGATTTGAATATTGACATTGAAAGGAAGGTCTCGCCTGATATCGTTGCCACAGTTTTCCACCTACCCTTAAGGTCTGAAATATTTGACACGGTCTTATTCACAGACGTGATACAATATCTCCCCTTCAACACAGAGACTCAAGCCCTACTTGAGCTGAAGAGATGTTCGAAGAAAACAGGACGAATTATTCTAAGTGCGCCCAACTCTGTCGCCCTATTTACGCTGCTTGACCCCGACAGATGGTTATTCGGTAATCGTCCTTACACTCTAGAAAGGCTTTCAGGGATTCTTAGTCGTGCCGGCTTGCGAGTAGAACTAGCCACTACCTTGGGCGGCATCTGGGAGGGAATTGGACTTCTTGCATACTATTTTACGGGTTATCTCCTTAGCAGGTTCATTGGCAGAGAGATGCCATACCCCTTGATGGTCGCTAAGCTGGCTGACGCCCAATACGATCATGCCGGTAAGAAAGGATACACAATATTCATCGTATGTAGTCATTGAGACTTGTGCCGCTGTTCCGGGTTTGGGAATTTCGTTTGAGTAATGAGGTCGAAAAACCTAGCGTAATAATTACGGGACGGCGACTAGGCTTGGATCTATATTTGTTGCTCCGCCGAGGAGAAGCCATCCCGATAAGGTACTTCCTGAAAGTATGTTGGACCATAGTTCCGACGTGAAACCGCTTACGACTACTCCGAGAGTAGAGCCCACCATTGCGACGGCTGGGCGGAGTTGGGTGCCCCCGCCTAGGTTAGTCCAACTGGTGTCCCAGACCCCTGCATCACTGGTTGAAAAAATATTCGTTTTTTCGTAGGCATTGTTGTCAAAGCCTCGGACGACCAGGTGTATCGTACCAGTGGAGTCGTCGATTGTTAGAGATGGCGCGATTGGAGAGGAACCCGATAAGGGTGTCCAACCGGTGAGCCGGTTAATGGCCGGCGGCGTGGCGCTGTTCCAACAGGCGTGCGTTCCCGCACAATTGAGGCCCGCCCACAACGCGCTCTCTGATCCTCTTACAACTACGAAGAGGAAGTTGTTGTCGCGGCTTAAAACTGCTGGGGTAGAAATTGTACGGTCCTTGGAAGGATTCTGAAAGGTCCCCGACCAGGATGAATCCCATGTAGTAGACCATCCCGGCGTTGGGGAGGAGGCAAAGAACGTATGATAGATGCCGTCATCCATGCCCCTTGCGATTATGTCAACAGTGCCTTGGGAAGGATTGCCCGGCACGACGGTCGCGACGATGGCCGGTGGAGAAGGACTCGCCCCCTGCAAGTCTACCCATGCGGACCAGGTCGTGGCGATGAGGTCGAAACTCGTCGCCCACAACTCGTTGTCAGTTCCTCTCACGACGACGTGCAGCGTATTTCCAAGCACGGCACAGAGAGGTTGATCGCTCGTTGCACCGTTAGGAGCCACGTCCCAACTAGTAGTCCATGTACCAGCCGAGAACGTTTTGTGGTAGACTCTGTTATCAAAGCCTCTCACCACAAGCTCAGCGCTGCCAGGTCCAGAAGCACATAGACCTGGGCTGGAAGGGCTTGCACCTGACAACGATTGCCAATTGCTCCAAGCGCCGGAATACTGGCCACTCCAGAAGAGGCCACCGTTGACTCCTACGACTACTGAGATCAAGGAGGGAGTCGCTGCTCCGTAACTTGCAGGCTGAACGTTTTCTCCAACAGGTGTTCCCAGATTGTCTCGTAGAAGGACGCATATCGTCGTACCAGGTACGCTGCTGGGGGAACATGTAGAAACCGATGGATAGTCGATTGAAGTAAATCCTGTTGCTGCCTTCACAACATAAGTTATGTTGAAGGACAATCCTGAACAGGGCGCAGCAGCGCATTCATTAGCCGGCCCGCTTTCAACGGTAGAGACTTCGACGACACCAGCACCATTTACGGTTCCAAGAGTACACGACCCAGCCACAGTAACGCCGTTGATACAAATTATCGTGGATGAGGGTGAATTGATGAGGGGTCCCAAGACGGCCTTGACGGGGTTCAGAATTGTGTTGTCAACCTTGACGTAAATATCGAAGCTGTGCATGGGGTCGGAGCCTTGGACGAAGATGCCTAGGGTGAAGTTCTGGTTGACAGCCATGTTGGAAATATTGGGTGGATGCGCAGGACAACTAGTGGCAGTTCCAGATGTTGTTGCGCAAACAAGCCCGAGCCCCGGAGAGGCATGAACTACGTGCAACGGCGATGAAAGGAACAGGACAGAGCTGACTTGGATAATCGTTGCAAGAAGAGCCATTGGCTTCTTGGGCAAGAATACCGAGCTCTGTTACTGCGACCCGCCTATTCGCTGTCATCGGATATAACAGTACCGATTGGAGCATCCACGCTCATCTATGGCGAGCTGTAGATAGAAGCCAATAAGCTCTCAATCTTTCCTTACCTCTTAGTCGATTGACCAGAAGCCAGCGGGGATGTTGGCACACCGGGAAATGAGCCATTTATTGAGCATTGACCGGCCGAAGATTCGTCAATGCCTAATATTGGACTTTCGGTTGTTTTCGGTCCTAGGGTCTCTTTGTACCCGGACCGACCACCAGGCGCTTGAGAATCGACAGGTATGGTCTAGAGTACGAGGGCAACGCGTTCTCGAACAGTTCGAAGTCATCCCCAGTGAACACAGAGAACATCCTTGCCACTATGAGAAAACAGCCCAAGAATGTTACTAACAACAAGGCAAGACGGAAGAATGGAAGAACATGGAAGCTACTTGTCAGAATCTGGTCAACGATCAAGAGTGGAAAAGCGGTAAGAACCGTTAGGACCAACCCCTTCGAGAGACCCCGGATCACCGGGGCGTGTACAATCCGGTGAAGCGAAAACCAAGCAAGCAGCACCATTGTAACAGCCAGCAACGCTCTGCCAATCGCTCCAGCTGTCGTCCCGAGCAAACCGGCTCCAAGGCCCACGGTAACTAGGTCGATCAACGTCGCGGCGAGATTGATGCCGAGGATATGGGCGGTCCTGCCGATAGATTGGAGTGTTGTGATCAGCAGCAGGCTTTGAGCCGAAAAAATTATGGTCAAAGCGAGTATTGCAAAAGGGACCGCTTGGTTTGCCAATGAGGCTCCAAAGACTGCCTCTAGGGCGGTTGATGCGATGGCCGCGAGACTTACGCCCGCAGGAAGAACTGTTAGATTAACTAGTCTTGTTGCAACACCGAGTTTGGATGAGACTGCATCTGGTCCCTGGTTTGTGTAGCTAAAGGAAAATGAAGGGAAAAGTGCTCCCGCCACTGGGGTCCAAAGGATAGAGAGGAAGGAGATACTCGAAACGACCAGATAGTATGCTCCGGTCGTGCTGAATGTTCCTAGAATTGCTTGTAGGAGGGCAATGTCTCCCCAGTTTTGGAGAAGCGTGACTATGGTGGAGGCAAAAAGAGGCAGGCTGAAGACGAGCAAACGCCGTGCGGGGAAACTGTCGGGATGGGGTAACTTTCCCTTCCAGAGATAGAGCGAGAGGATGAGGGTTGCGAATGCCCCAATAGTCCACCCGATTGGAATTCCGAGAACTCCGAGTCTTGTGCTGGCGAGAGCAAGGCCTAGGCCACGGCTAAGAGGGTAAAATAGAATATTCTGATACGCGAGGTCAGCGTAGCGTCCTACTCCGAGGAAATATCCCCCGAGCAGGGCGGTGAGGTCGAGGAGAAAAGAGCCGGCAAAGGTTACAATCAAAGCCGTCGGGTCGGAAGTTCTGAAGATCGTTATTCCAACCAAAGGAGAGATGAATATAGCTAGTAATAGAGCTGGCCCTGCAGTGGCTAGCAGCAGTCTAAGGCTTGTCCTGGCAACAGCGGCCGCATGGGAGGCCTCCTTGATTCCCATACTGGCCGACATGAAACGTGTTGCGGCAGCTGGAAGAGACATCTGGCTGAGGGTAGTAAAGATAACGAGAGCCGCTGTGAGAAGAGAGATCTCTCCGATCTGTGTGAGGTCGAGAACCCGGACTAGGAGGACATAGTAAACGAGCGAGGTAGCGTAAATGACTATTTGCTGGATGGTAATGTAGGCCGTTCCGCGAGGAACATTGAAAGTAATTGTCGTCTCTGCCAATGATGAAGTGATGGCCGAGGAAGGCGTGTTCTTGTAGATTGTGCTCCGAAAATCCTCCTACACTAGGAGGACTTTATCGTCGTGCTGCCCGAACTTCCCTGATGATCAGGGTCGCCGCTGTAAGCTGCCGTAATGGTTATGATCATTGCCTTGCCCTTGCCCGGGACATAATTGACGGTGCAAGTTACTTCCGACCCAGTACTTGATAGGACGCAAGAGCTGAACCCCCCGGTACCTGTGCTGCTCCATGCTACACTTCCCCTCAGCATTGTCGGTGCCGATGGTGAAGCATCCCTGACGTTGACGGTGCAGACTACGTTGCCTTTCGTCTTCAAACAGCTTACCGTGGTCGAGGTAGACCGTCTAGTCACGGTTACCGTCGTTGTGCCGGAGCTTGCGTGATGAGTTGAGTCACCGCTATAGGTTCCTGTTATAGGCTGTGATCCTTCTGAGGGAGGAATGCAACATGGATTTGGTGCGGGGTAGGTTACGTTGACTGCGCAGCTTGCAGTCAAAGGCCCACTAGAAAGAAGTGCGCACGTGTTAGATGGAGTGAAGTGGCCTTGGGTAATGGCATTAATCGAAAAGGTAACAGTGCCGGTTGGGGAGGTAGGACTCGCCGAACTGTCCGTCACCGTAGCCGTACACTGGCTGGGCTGGTTGTAGGCAATCGATGAAGGAGTACAGCTTACGCTGGTTCTAGTTAGAGCCTCGGTCACAAACTGGCCAAAATAGACAGCGTTCGTCGCAGAACTGGCCGAGGTTGCGCCACCGATGCAGTACGCAAAGCCCGAATCGGCCACACAGCTTGGCCCGGAAATGGGCGTTGGAAGGTTTGTCGTGGCCGACCACACTCCAACTCCACCAGAAGACAATGGTGCAAAATAGACGGCATCCGCTGCAGGGGCAAAGCCGCCAATGCAGTAAACAAAGCCCGAATCCACAACGCAACTTCTCCCCCTATAGAAGTCCGCCGGAACCCTCGTGGTGGCCGACCATGAACCAACCCCACTGGAGGACAAAGCCGCAAAATAGACTGCATTAGTGTTTTCAAGGCCCGCAGTACCGCCAACACAGAACACGAATCCCGAATTTGCGACGCAACTTTGGTCGTAAATGCTCGTCGGATAGTTTGTCGTGGCCGACCATGAACCAACCCCACTGGAAGACAACGCCGCAAAGTAGACGGCATCAGTTCGAACAGGGGCGAGGCCGCCGATGCAGTACGCAAAGCCCGAATCGGCCACGCAACTTTGGATCAAAACGGTCGTCGGATAGTTCGTCGTAGCCGACCATGAACCAACTCCGGTGGAGGACAGAGCCGCAAAATAGACGGCGTCAGTCGAACCATTTTGCAACTGGCCTCCTATGCAATATACGAACCCCGAATTAACCACGCAGCTTTGTAGGAAAATGGGTACGGGATAACTTGTAGTTGCAGACCATGAACCAACTCCAGTCGAAGACAGCGAAGCATAATAGACGGAATCAGTGACAATAAATGAACCACCAGACCAAGTACCGCCGCCTACGCAGTATACGAACCCCGAACTCAACACACAACTTTGGCCCTCAATCCCTACCGGGTAGGCTGTCGTGGAGGACCATGAACTCACTGAAGCAGAGGCGGGTTGAATCCAGATCGCGCTGAGACCTCCCCATACAGCTACCACGACGAGCACAAGAACGAGCGGCTTTGCAAATCCCTGCAATGGTGCACCTCGGGAGAGAAGCTCTTCTCCCGCAAGGTGGACATAAGTTTTGTGGACTCGATAGGCGTTTTTGTTGGATCTCTCGGGCAAGACTCCGCGATCAAGCGATACTTGATCGAACTAATGCTGGTCCTGGAACGCGAGTCGTAGAGCCTTGTATTTGTGGTTGGTCAAGTGTGCGAGGAAAGAAGGAGGTAGCTACCATCGTATGGAGCTATCCAATGGTACCGATCGTAGAGAAACTCTTAAATGTAGAACCGGGGAAGTGCGGTCGTTCATCATGAGTTCCGATGTTCGACGGGGTACCCCGCTAAGGTTCATTCTTCCCATTGCTCTGGTCGCGCTCATTGGCCTTGGAGCTGGCTACTATTTCGCGTCCGCGAGCACCCCTTCATTCCCGGTCACCTGGAGTATACGTCCTCTGAGTATCAAATTCAATACGGCTGGCAGTTTCTCTGGGAGTGCTTCGGATTCTTTCACGTGCAGTCCATCTGTTTCGCCAGTCACTCTGGTGACTACCTCGAGCCAGCCTGACATCATCAGTATTACAGTCTCTCCATCATCATTCTCTAGCTGTGGGTCCACGCCTGACAATGTGGTCGTTACTGCCGCTTGCACTGCTGCCCACCAGGACACCAGTTGCGATGGAGACCACTATACTGGAACCGTCCAAGTGTGCGGACCTTCAGCTTACACCTGCATGAAACAGGTCCTCGCTGTGACCGTAGCCGTCACCACCCATAAGTAACGGGTAGAACCGATACCAATGAAGCATATTTGCTCGAGTGCGGCTCTAACCGTTCGTTGTCTGCATCGTCCACTGAGACTCTGAACCCCAGACGCTCTGACCTACCGGCGAAAGCAACGGCCGTCGTCGTATCGCGACACGTTGCACGCTATCCCCGTATATCTAAAGCACAGCCGGGTTCGCTGCAGTTCGCTTCCGCTTCGTGTTGCAGAAAGTCTTAACTTTTAGATTCGCGGATATAGTTGGCGTGTATGGTATCCTCTAATCGTTTTCGAACTTTGCTTCCCGTTGTTGTTCTGATCACGCTGGTCGCCATCGGGTTAGGAGCCGAGTACTATTTCGCTTCTGCACAGGACTCGTTTGTTGTAACCTGGAGCCAGAATCCTCTGAAGTTCAAGTTCTCAGCAAGAAGCAGCATGTCAGAAAGCGCATCTGATTCATTCACCTGCAGCCTCTCCGTTGCACCTGTGACACTCAACGCGCAAACGAGCATGCCCGACACCATTGCTCTGACCGTCAGTCCGTCTGCATTTCCGAGCTGCGGGTCTACTCCGGTCGATGTGATCGTGACCGCGTCTTGCACCGCGTCGGCCACAGCAAACGGCACTTGCCCTGGAGAATACACAGGAACAGTAACCGTGTGCGGACCTACGTCCTACACATGCCTGAAGAAAGCTCTGGCTGTCAGCATAACCGTCCAAAATAAGCCGTCGTAACAAGCGAAACTAGAACGTCTTTGCTATAGCGTTGGATAACCTGGTTAGGCTATTCATATCCGCCGATGACTATCGATTGCCGCATGTGACAAACGATCCACGCCAAAGATAAATACGTCCAGAAACTAACGCGGCGCCGCAGAGAGTTGATTTTGGTTTGAATAACCGTCTTATCCTGATACTTCCTCTAATTCTAGCCGCGGCACTGTTCGCGATTTCGCCGTCGGTTCCATCTGCTCACGCAGTCACTGGTCTAGTCTGTATCACTGCTTCCTCATCAGCGACTAGTTGTCCTGGGAGTCCGCCTACTATTCCCAACCAGGCTGCGGGCACGACCCTTACAATTGGCGTGTTCGTTCAGGCTTCTGATGATATGGGTGGCTTCGATATTTATGTGAAGAGTGATAATACGGTGTTGAATCCGACCAGTGCGGCTTTCGGCGGGTTAATCGTGAGCCCGTCACTCTCGGTCATATGCGTCAATGGTAGTCCTCAGCCGGGTAGCGGTGCTTGCACTACGGGGACTGCTAATGGTCCGGGTGTTGTGGAGGTGCAGACGCTAGAGGCGAGTGGTCAGAACGAGTGTCTCGGACAGCCCACATGTTCAGGGATGGCTTTCACCATAACATACACCGTACAGCCTGGGGGCGCCAGTGGAACTACAGTCATCAACTATCCAAAAGCTCCTGGCTGTGCTTCGAGTACTACTGATCCGACTGACTGCGTTCTCATCTTTGACAATTTTGGGACCGTGCTGTCAGAGAACATTCAGACAGGAATTTACGGTGTGGTTACCAAGGATAACACTTCCACCAGTGTTGCCTGTAGCCCTGGTTCGATCGTTCCAACCGGGGTTTCTACCTGCACTGCTACCGTTACTGATACCACGACTGCTTCGAATACTCCGACCGGAACCGTCAGCTTCAGTTCTTCCAATACTGCTGTTGGGACTGTGGGGGCTAGCTGCACTCTGGTGTCTGGTAGCTGTCCTGTTACCTTCACCGGTGTTGCTCCTGGCACCGCTACTGTCACCGGCACGTATGGTGGTGACTCGTCTCACAATGGTAGTTCTGGCA
>Ga0209239_1000333_pt1 | contig 26836 bp, 22 predicted proteins | sample GraSoi013_2_20cm_FD_185824 | JGI IMG/M metagenome (GOLD analysis project Ga0209239, IMG submission 185824) | Grasslands soil microbial communities from the Angelo Coastal Reserve, California, USA - Sample 10_02_2013_2_20cm (SPAdes) (version 2) | ecosystem: Environmental > Terrestrial > Soil >...
GTCGACCCGTCCGATCCGTCCACGTTCGGCTTTATATTCAGCACGCCGGACGTAGCGGCAGCAAATCCGGTGATTGGGACAGGCGGTCCCCGGAATATCCAGATCGGATTGAAGTTCCGGTTCTAGCCGAGGCTTTCAATCCAAAAATACAAAGTAGGCCGGATCGCAAGATCCGGCCTCATTGTTGGCGCTAGCCATCTCGTGGAAGAAACGTCTAGATAGCTGGCCCCCTTAAGGCTCTTCCTTGTAGATCCTTCCTTCATCAAACTTAACGTTTTTCAATAGCCGAATGTCTTCGAGCGGATTCCCCGAACCGCGACGATATCTGCGTACTTCCGAGCCTGGCCAGCGCATCATACTCCGCGGCAGGGCTTACTTCAATTTTTTGAGAAAATGATGCGCTCGCACAAAAAGTCCCTGGACGGAGACTTCCAGGGACTCTTTGGACCGGGGAAATGGGCGGGTGCTACAGCATCTGCCGCAAAACGTATTGCAGAATGCCGCCGTGATGGTAGTAGGAAACTTCCTCCGGAGTGTCCACGCGTGCAATCACCGAGAAGGTTTTTACGCGACCTTCTCCCGATTTAGCGTGCACGATGATCTGTTTCTTCGGCGCAAGCGACGCGACGCCTTCGATCTCGAAGATTTCATGACCCGTCAAGCCAAGCGATTCGCGGTTTTCTCCGGCCTTGAATTCCACCGGCAGCACGCCCATGCCGACCAGATTGCTGCGGTGAATGCGTTCGTAGCTTTCCGCGATTACCGCGCGCACGCCGAGCAGCCGCGTGCCTTTCGCCGCCCAATCGCGCGAAGAGCCGGAGCCATACTCTTTTCCAGCAAGCACCACTAGCGGCACGCCCGCCTCGCGGTATTTCACGGCAGCGTCGTAGATGGACATCTTCTCGCCGCCCGGAAGGAAGAGGGTCCAACCGCCTTCCGTGCCCGGAGCAAGCTGGTTGCGCAGACGAATGTTCGCAAACGTGCCGCGCATCATAACCTCGTGATTTCCGCGGCGCGCTCCGTACGAGTTGAACTCATGCGGCTTCACGCCGTTGGCGATCAGGTATTTCCCAGCTGGCGAATCCACCGGAATCGATCCGGCCGGTGAAATGTGATCGGTGGTAACGCTGTCGCCAAGAATCGCGAGCACTTTGGCGCCGTGAATGTCCGCCAGCGCCGGCGGCGTCTTCGGCATGTTCTCGAAATAAGGGGGCATCTTGATGTAAGTCGATTTCGGGTCCCACTTATAGATGTCGCCTTTTGGAATCGGCATGGACTTCCAGTGCGCGTCGCCCTCGAACACTTCGCTGTACTGCTTGCTGTATTGCGCCGAAGAAACCGCTGAACGAACAGTTAACTCGATTTCTTGCGGCGTCGGCCAAATGTCCTTTAGATAGACCGGCTTGCCCGCCGAATCGTTGCCGAGTGCTTCAGTCGTGAGGTCCATATCCATGCGGCCCGCAAGCGCGTAAGCGACGACCAGCGGCGGCGACGCCAGATAATTCGCGCGAACCAGCGGATGAATGCGGCCCTCAAAATTGCGATTGCCGCTCAGTACCGCGACGGCGATCAGATTGTTATCCTTGATGGCAGACCCGATGGCTTCCGGCAGCGGGCCGCTGTTGCCGATGCAGGTTGTACAGCCGTAGCCCACCAAGTGAAAATTCAATTTCTCAAGGTAAGGTGTCAGCCCAGCAGCTTGTAGGTAATCGGTGACAACTTTCGATCCTGGCGCCAGGCTGGTCTTGACCCACGGCTTGACGTGCAACCCGTGCTCCACGGCCTTCTTCGCCAGCAAGCCCGCACCGAGCATGAGCGAAGGGTTCGAAGTGTTCGTGCAACTGGTGATGGCCGCAATGACCACCGCGCCGCTGGAGAGATCAAACGAGTCGCCGTTGTTTCGAACGGCAACGTGTTTCGCTGACGTTCCTTCCACAACTTTTGTGAAGGAAAACTTCGCCTGCCGCAGCGCGACCCGATCTTGCGGGCGCTTGGGGCCGGCGACAGTCGGCTCAACCGTTCCCAGATCCAATTCCAGCGTGTCGTTAAAGAGCGGTGCAGGCGTCTGGTCCGTCCTGAAGAGCATCTGCTCTTTGCAGTAAGCTTCGACAAGCGCGATCTGCTCGGCGGAACGCGAAGTGAATTGCAGATAGGCAAGTGTCTCCGCATCAACGGGGAAGAAACCCATCGTTGCGCCATACTCGGGCGCCATGTTGGCGATCGTGGCGCGGTCGGGCACGCTGAGTGTCGACAGACCTGAACCATAGAACTCCACGAATTTCCCGACAACACCTTTCTTCCGCAACATTTCCGTTACGGTCAGAACGAGATCCGTCGCCGTCGCGCCTTCGCTTAAGCGCCCGTGCAGGCGGAAACCGATGACCTCCGGAATGAGCATCGAAGAGGGCTGGCCCAGCATGGCCGCTTCTGCTTCGATTCCGCCAACGCCCCAGCCAAATACGCCCAGGGCGTTGACCATGGTGGTGTGGGAATCCGTACCCACCACTGAATCAGGATAAGCCTCAAACCGGTTGCCGTAGGGCATTGCGCAGACAACACGCGCCAGGTATTCCAGGTTTATCTGGTGGCAGATTCCGGTGTCCGGTGGAACGACCTTGAAATTCTGAAAGGCTGTCTGTCCCCAGCGCAGGAACGCGTAGCGCTCCACGTTACGCTGAAACTCAAGTTCCGCATTCAAGCCGAAGGCGTTGACGGTGCCAAAATTATCCACCTGCACGGAATGATCAATGACCAGCTCAGCGGGGAACAGCGGGTTGATTCGCTTCGGGCTGCCCCCCATGCGCTGCACCGCTTCTCGCATGGTGGCGAGGTCGACGATCGCAGGCACGCCAGTAAAGTCCTGCAACAGGACGCGCGCGGGCATAAAAGCAATCTCTTTTTCCGGAGCCCCGGGTCGCCAGCCCGCCAGCGCCCGAATGTCCTCGGCATGGACAAACCGGCCATCCTCGCAGCGAACCAGATTCTCCAGAAGTATGCGCAGTGAAAAAGGAAGTTTCGCCAGGTCGGCGACGCCCTGCTTTTCAAGAAACTCGAGCCGGTGAATATCGAAGGTCTGGGCGCCTACATTCAGTTTGTCGCGAGTGCGGAAAGAATTGCCCGCGTTGATGGCCATACTAACAGTCCTTTCGCCATGGTGCGTAGCCCTCTATCATAGCCGAAATTGAATCCTCGCGCCGCGCGGCTATACTGGTAGGAGCGTGAACATCGTTCTCATTTCGACCTACGAGTTGGGTAGGCAGCCCTTCGGCCTGGCGTCGCCCGCGGTGTGGCTGCGCAAACGCGGCCACCGCGTTACAGTGCTCGACCTTGCCCGGCAGTCCCTTAATGAGACTTCGATTACCGATGCCGAGCTCGTCGCCATCTATTTGCCCATGCACACCGCCACGCGGCTCGCGTCGCAACTCATTCCCCGGCTTCGCAAACTGAATCCTGGCGCGCACCTCTGTTGTTACGGTCTGTACGCCCCCATGAATGTCGAGTATCTTCGCGCGCTTGGCGTCTCCACGATTCTTGGCGGCGAATTCGAAGAAGGGCTTGTGCAACTGGCGGAACGGTTAGCCACGGATGGAACGGCAATCGCGCAATTCCCGGAATCCATGATTTCGTTGGCGCGGCTGGAGTTCGAGGTTCCCGATCGATCCGGGATGCCCGCGATGGAAAAGTATGCGCATCTTATCGTTCCCGGGGATGGTTTTCGGATCGTTGGCTCGACGGAGGCGAGCCGCGGCTGCAAGCATCTTTGCCGCCATTGCCCCATCGTACCCGTTTACAAGGGAGTCTTTCGAATTGTCAGCCGCGACGTAGTGCTAGAAGACATTCGGCGCCAGGTGGCCGCGGGCGCGCAGCACATTACCTTCGGCGATCCGGATTTCTTTAATGGCATTCGTCACGCGGTGGAACTCGTCGAGGCGTTTCATCGCGAATTTCCGTATATCACATACGACGTGACCATCAAGATCGAGCACTTGCTCAAATATAAGGACCACTTGCCCACTCTTCGCGATACCGGCTGCCTCTTTGTGATCAGCGCCGTCGAGTCCGTGGATGATGCGGTCCTAGGTTTTCTGGACAAGGGACACACGCGCGAGGATTTCCTGCGCGTCGTCAAAACATTCCGTGAACTTGGCATGACTCTTCATCCGACATTTGTGCCTTTCACTCCCTGGACGACGTTGGATGGCTACCTGGATTTGCTGCGAGTGATCGTGGAGCAGGGTGTGATCGAAAACGTCGCGCCCATTCAGCTTGGTATTCGTTTGCTCATCCCGGAAGGCTCGCGGATGCTGGAATTGGAGGAAGTGCGTCGCCTGGTCGGGTCGTTTGATCCGCAGTCACTTGCCTATCCCTGGAAAAATGGCGATCCGCGCCTGGACGCACTCAGCGAAACTGTTCAGGAAATTGCCGCCGCGGCCGAGCGCCAAAAAGAGTCGCGGCCGGCCACATTCGAACGCATCTGGAATGCTGCTCACTCCGCAGCCGGATTGCCCGCTCCGAAGATCAGCTTGCCAGAGCGCTCCCAGGTTGGCGTCCCGTTCCTCAGCGAACCTTGGTATTGCTGCGCCGAGCCAACTCGCGACCAGTTGGTTTCCATCGGTGCGCCGAAGCCGCTCGCGAAAAATGCTGTCGCAAGCGCCGACGGTTTTGTTTGATCCCAGCCCAGGAACGCACCAAGCATGACCATCCCATCCAAACGCCTGTTGCTCTTTACCGCGAAACTCGGCTACCAAACGCACAGTTTTGAAGACGCCGCGCGCAAGCTCGGTGTTCAGCTTGTTTACGTCACCGATCGATGCCACCAGCTCGAAGATCCATGGGGCGACCAAGCCATCCCCGTGCATTTCGAATCGCCCGAAGCAGCTGCTTACACAGTTATGGAGGCGTTTCGCGGCCAGGACGTCGCCGGGATTCTCGCTCTCGGTGACCGGCCTGCTGCCGCTGCTGCCTATGCCGCGCGCGGCCTCGGAGTTCGTTACAACCATCCCGCGGCTGTGGAGGCCTGCCGCAGCAAGCTGCGCATGCGAGAAGTCTTTCGCGACGCCGGCCTGCACGTGCCGTGGTTTCGAAACCTTCCCATCGATCCAACGCCAGAGCCAGTTTTGCTCGGTATCTCCCATCCCTGCGTGCTGAAACCACTCTCGCTTTCAGCGAGCCAAGGCGTTGTGCGCGCAAACAATCGCGAGGAGTTTCTCACCGCCGCGGCGCGCGTCCGGCGGTTGCTCAAGTCTCCTGAGATTCTCGCCACTCGCGAGCCGAATCTCGATCAGATGCTTGTGGAAGGTTACATTCCTGGCAGGGAGGTTGCCGTCGAAGGCCTTCTCACTGATGGTGATCTGGGTGTGCTGGCAATTTTCGATAAGCCCGACCCGCTCGAAGGCCCCTATTTCGAGGAGACCATCTACGTTACACCTTCGCGTCTTCCCGAATCCGTGCAGCACGCCATCGAAGAGTGTGCCAGAGACTCCGTCCGGGCGCTGGGTCTGTCGCACGGCCCAGTCCACGCGGAGTTTCGCATCAATGAAGACGGTGTCTGGCCACTGGAAGTTGCTCCCCGGCCGATCGGTGGACTCTGCGCCCGTTCCCTGCGATTTTCATTCGAAGGTGAAAGTGAGCCCATCGGGCTCGAAGAGCTGCTACTGCGTCACGCCCTGGAACTCCCCGGCTGGAATCCTCCGCGCGAACGAATTGCCTCCGGCGTCATGATGATTCCCGTTCCCAAGAGTGGCGTTCTGGAGGCTGTCTCTGGAGAAGATGTAGCGCGTTCAATTCAGGGAATCACTGAACTGACGATAACCGCAAGGTTGCACGATGTCATTGCTGCCTGGCCGGAGGGTTCAAGCTATCTTGGATTTCTTTTTGCGAGGGGCGACACGCCAGAAAAAGTCGAGCAATCTCTCCGCGAAGCCCATGAAAAATTATCGTTTACAATTACGCCGCGCCTGCCCGTCGAGCATCCGGCGACGCGCCGCATGACCAGCCAAGGGAACTAACCTTTTGCCTTTGGCGCAACGTATCCCTCGGGCAATTTCGCGCCTTCGCCGAAGAAAAACTGTTCCATCTGCTCTTCCATGATTTTCTGAGAGTTAGGATCAAGTGGGTTCAGCCGGTACTCGTTCATGACCATCTTGGAATGTTCCAGCCAGAGCTTCCAGGCGTCTTTCGAAACGCTCTCGTATACGCGCTTTCCAAGCTCTCCGCGCCACGGAATGCGATCCAGCCCCGGCAATTCTTTGCCGAATTTCACGCACTTCACCATGCGCGTGCCGGGTTTCACCGGTTCGCTGGCTGCCGGTGTTGGGCCGCAAGACTCATCCGCCATGTTCTTCTCCTCACGCGCGACATTCCTACTCACCTTACTGCAAACCCGCCGAAATTCCTAGTTTCGTGCCCGCTATGATTTCGATTCCCTCGGTCGCTGGCGAGTCCCCTCAAAATAGTGCATCATTTCCCGTTCTCCTTCATCGAACAGTAGGGCCGTAACGAAGCGATGGATCATAGGAGCTGCACCGTTGGTCGAGATCACCACGCTTTTCTGGGACATCGGCGGCGTCATCTTGACGAATGGCTGGGATCGTGGCTCACGAAAAGAAGCCGCCGCGGCATTCCACCTTGATTGGGAAGAATTTCAGGACCGTCATGATCTTTCCTTTCCAGCCTTCGACTCTGGTCTTATCACCTTGAATGAATATCTCGACCGCACCTTGTTCCATCGCTCGCGCAGCTTCAGCCGCGAGGAGTTCATCGCATTCATGTTCGCGCAGTCCAAGGAATACCCGGAGACGCGCGGCATTCTCGATAAAGTCTCGCGCTCCGGAAAATACTTTGTCGGCGCCATCAACAATGAGCCGCTCGAGTTTAACCATTACCGCATTGAGGCCTTCGATCTCCGAAGAAATTTCCTTGTTTTCTTCAGCTCCTGTTACGTTCGCTCCCGCAAGCCTGAGGAAACCATCTACCGCATCGCTCTGGAAGTGACGCAGCGCCCTCCCGAAAAATGTCTTTTCATCGACGACCGCTCGCTCAACCTGGAAAGTCCGCGCCGCCTCGGGATGAATACCATTCAGTATCAGGACGCGGAGCAACTGCGTGCGGAGCTTGGAAAATTTGGGGTTGAGGTATAGTTTTGAACGCTGCATCAGCTACCTGAACAGCGCGCAACTTGTGGAGGGCGTGACGATGGCTGGCGATTCGGGTCGTTCCGGTTCAGTTTACGGCAGCGTCGCTGAGCCGTGCACGGTAGTTCTTTTCGGTGCCTCGGGAGACCTCGCCAAGCGCAAAGTCATTCCCGCCATGTACGACCTCGCGATTCACAATGGCCTGGGGCCGCGCTACGCCATCGTCGGTTTTGCCCGTACGCCCATGGCCGAAGACGCCTTCCGTGCCACGCTTGGTGAAGCGGCCAAGAGCATCTCCGAAGTCGGCCCCATCGATCCGAAACAGTGGGACGCTTTTGCTGCGAATCTTTATTACTCCCCGGGCGACTACGGCAATCCGGAAGCTTACGCCCAGCTTGCCAAGCGCCTCGCGGAATTGGAGTCCGCAAAAAACATTGGCGGCAACCGTCTTTTCTATCTTTCCACGCCTCCGGAGGTTTATCCGGACATCGTCGAGCAGCTCGGCCGCGCCGGACTCTCTAACCCTCCCTCGCCGAAATCCTGGGTACGCATCATCATCGAGAAACCATTCGGCCGCGATCTCGCGTCAGCCAAAGCCTTGAATCAAATTGTCCTCAATGTTTTCGACGAAAAGCAGGTCTACCGCATCGACCATTACCTTGGTAAGGACACCGTGCAGAACCTTCTCGTTCTGCGCTTCGGCAACGGGATTTTCGAGCCGCTCTGGAACCGCAATTATGTCGATCACGTGCAAATCACCGCGGCGGAAACGCTCGGTGTCGAGCGCCGCGGCGGTTTTTATGAAACGGCGGGCGCTCTCCGCGACATGATCCAGAGCCACGTTCTTCAACTGACCTCGCTGGTAGCCGTTGAGCCTCCGGCTTCGTTTGATGCCACCGCCGTGCGCAACGAAAAACTGAAAGTGCTCCAGTCCATCCGTCCGTTCGATTTGGGGATGGTCGCTCAGGAGGTCGTTCGCGGGCAATATTCTCCTGGAAAGCTCGACGGTAAGCTCGTGCCCGGCTACCGCGAAGAGCTCAACGTGAATCCGTCTTCCAAGACCGAAACCTTCGTCGCCTCCAAACTTTTGATCGACAACTGGCGCTGGGCTGGCGTTCCGTTCTATCTTCGCACCGGCAAGCGCCTCGCCACACGCAGCACGGAGATCATGATCCAGTTCCGCAGCGCCCCGCACATCGTTTTTCGCGAAAAAGAGGTTGAGCCCAACCGCCTCATCTTGAACATCCAGCCCGACGAGGGCATTTCCGTTTCCTTTGGCGCCAAGCGCCCAGGGACGGAAATGAGCATCGGCAATGTCACCATGAATTTCTGCTACCGCGAAAGCTTTGGAGACGTCTCGCGCAGCGCCTACGCGACGCTCTTGAACGACTGTGTTCGCGGCGATGCCACGCTTTTCGATCGCGGCGACAGCGTGGAAGCTGCATGGTCGCTGGTCGATCCTATTCTCGACGTCTGGAGCGCCACCAGGACCGCCAGCGTGCCACAATATCCGTCCGGAAGCTGGGGACCAAAAGAATCCGATCTTCTGCTCGAACGTGACGGCAGGCATTGGTACAACCCGTAATTGCAGCACCTGACGTAAACTAAAGTTAGCAGCCGGTAGGGGGAACTGGTGATCCTTGCAGGGGACGTTGGCGGGACGAAGTGTAATCTGGCGCTCTTTTCAGAAAAAGGCGGTACGCTCACGCCCGTCTTCAAGCAGCGCTTCGCAAGCAAGGAGTTCGCGCAATTCGAGCGCATCGTCAAGGAATTTTCTCGCCAGGCCGCCGACCACCTCGGCAAAGAGAGTATCGTTGCCGCGGGCTTCGGCATCGCCGGCCCGGTGATCAATGGCTCCGTGAGGGCGACGAATCTTCCCTGGATTGTAGACACCAAAGCTCTCGTCAAGGAGCTGAGCGTCCCGCACGTTGTCCTCTTGAATGACCTCGGCGCCACCGGCCACAGTATCGAGCACCTTCCGCCACCGGATTTCTGCGTCTTGAATCCGGGCAATCCAGAGCCGGGCGGCACGCGCGCTTTAATCGCTGCGGGTACGGGCCTTGGCCAGTCGTTTCTTGTGTGGGATGGCGGCCGCTACCGCGTTGTGCCTTCCGAAGGCGGCCATTCCGATTTCGCGCCTCACACCGAGCAGCAGATCGAACTCCTGCGCTTCATGCGCCGCCGTTATCCCCAGGTAAGCTGGGAACTCATTCTCTCCGGCCGCGGCTTTCGTACCATCCACGAATTCCTTGCGCCAAAAGTGACGCACGCCACCTTCGAAGATCCCGACGCTGATCCTGCTCCGGAGATCACTCGCCGCGGCTTGGATAAATCCTGCCGCGTGTGCTCGGACACCTTGGATCTCTGGACTGCCATCTATGGGGCGGAAGCAGGGAATCTCGCGCTCAAAGTTCTGGCGCTCGGTGGCGTTTACGTCGCCGGCGGCATTGCCGTCAAAATCCTCGAAAAAATGAAAGACGGCACCTTCTTTCATGCCTTCAAGGACAAGTGGAAATTCGAAGGCCTGCTCAGCAATATCCCCGTCTCCATTGTCCTCAACGAATCCGCCCCGCTCCTCGGCGCCGCCTACGAAGCCCTCGCCGCCAGCGACAAGTAGCGCCTTCTCCTTTGCTGATGTAAGGGCGCAGCATGCTGCTTTTCTTGGTAGACTAGATTGATCTGATTCCTCATAGGTTGGCCCCGTGGAACGATTCCCAAACATCACACCGAGGCCAAGGAGTTGAGTATGAGCAGTGCCGTAACCACCCAGGTAACCGACCTTCAAAACTATGTGAACGGCGCCTGGCGCCGGTCCACCGCGACCGAGTACTTTGACGTCGCCAATCCCGCTACTGCCGAACTTCTGGCGCGCACGCCCCTCTCGAGTTCCGCTGACGTTGACGCCGCCGTACAAGCCGCCGCCGATGCTTTCCCGGCTTGGCGCCGCACGCCTCCCGGCGAACGCGTCCAATACCTCTTCAAGCTAAAAAACCTCCTCGAAGAAAATCTCGACGACCTCGCCCGCGTCATCACGCTCGAAAACGGCAAGACTTTCTCCGAAGCACGAGCCGAACTTCGCCGCGCCATCGAAAACGTCGAAGTGGCCTGCGGCATCCCCATGATGATGCAAGGCTTTAACCTCGAGGACGTAACTCCTGGCGTGGATGAAATGCAAATCCGCCAGCCGCTTGGAGTGGTCGCCGCCATAGTGCCTTTCAATTTCCCAGCGATGGTTTCCTACTGGTTCTTACCCTACGCCATCGCGTGCGGAAATACTTTCATTTTGAAACCGTCCGAGCGCGTTCCCCTCTCCATGCACCGCGCCTTCGAGCTTTTGGAGAAGACAGGCCTGCCCAAGGGTGTCGTCAATCTCGTCAACGGCGGGAAAGAAGTGGTCAACGCCCTCTGCGATCATCCGCAAGTGCGCGCCATCAGTTTTGTTGGTTCTACTCCTGTCGCCAGGCATGTTTACACGCGCTCTGCGGCTAGCGGCAAGCGCATGCAATGCCAGGGCGGGGCGAAGAATCACGTCATCATTTTGCCCGATGCGGACATGGATCTCGCCACGCAGATCATAAGTGACAGCGCGTTTGGTTGCGCCGGTCAGCGTTGCCTCGCGGTTTCCGTCGCCGTCACCATCGGCGAAGCGCAAAAAACCTTTCGCGATTCCATCGCGCACGCCGCTTCTTCCATTCGCACCGGCAATGGCCTCGACGCCGGCATTCAGATGGGCCCGGTCATCACCAGGGAAAGCAAGCAGCGCATCGAATCGTTAATCTCCGCGGGCGTCGGCGAAGGGGCGAGGACCATCCTCGATGGCCGCAACACGAAAATCCCGAAATACGAATCAGGAAATTTCCTCACGCCCACGGTTCTCGATGGTTTACCCTCGAATAGTCAGCTCGCCAATACGGAAATCTTCGGTCCCGTGCTCAGCTTGATTCACGCCAATTCCATCGACGAAGCCATGGAGTTCCTTCGCCGCAGTCCCTACGGCAATCAGGCTTCGCTCTTTACCACGAGCGGTTCCGCCGCGCGCAAATTCCGCTATGAAGCGCCCGCGGGGAATATCGGTATCAATATCGGCGTCGCCGCTCCCATGGCCTATTTTCCCTTCAGCGGCTGGAAAGAAAGCTTCTTCGGCATCCTCCACGGCCAGGGACGTGATGCCGTCGAATTCTTCACCGAATCTAAGATCGTAGTCGAACGCTGGTCGCGCCAGGAAACCCGCAAGTTCTAAATCATGTTGACGAAACCTCTCCATCTCGATGTTCACCAACAGATCGAGTGCGCGCAAACGCTCGCCTCCCGCTTTTACACCGATCCCGCGATTCTTGAAATCGAGAAAACTCGCGTCTTCCAGCGTACTTGGCAACTCGTCGGAACTCTCAGCCAACCCTGTGGAGAAGTTAACGGCGTAAAACGCACCATCGCCGACTCCGAAAGTTATTTCACCGCCGATGTCGCAAGTGAACCCATCATCGTCGTTCGCGACAAGCAAGGGGAATTGCGTGCTTTCAGCAACGTTTGCCGCCATCGTGCCGGTCCGATCGCGGTTGGCAGCGGCTGCAAGAACGTTTTGCGTTGCCAGTATCACGGCTGGACTTACACTCTCGATGGCCGTTTGATCGGCACTCCTGACGTTGAAGGCGTTGAATTCTTCGACCGCAGCACCATGGGAATGGTGCCGCTTCGCTGCGAAACCTGGGAACAGCTTATCTTCGTGAACTTCGATTTGAAGGCCGAGCCCCTGTCCTCTTATCTCGGTCAGATTCCTCAGCAGGCGCGTGGTTTTCAATTTGAAGGCCTGCAATTTGCCGAGCGCCGCGACTATGTCATCGATTGCAATTGGAAGGTTTACGTCGACAACTATCTCGAGGGCTATCACATCCCCATCGCCCATCCCGGCCTGATGAAGGAAATCGACTACGCGCAATATCGCACCGATACCTTCCGCTATTACTCCCAGCAGTTCGCTCCGATTCGCGCCATGAAAGAGGGAGACGCGGGCGAGCGCATGTACGCGCCCGGTGCCGGCCTGCAAGACGCACTGTATTTTTGGATTTTTCCAAACTTGATGCTCAACATTTATCCCGACAACATTTCAACCAACGTCATCGTTCCTCTGTCCTACGAAAAGACCCTCACCGTCTTCGAGTGGTTTTTCCACGATGTGGCTTCTCAGAAAAATCAGGAACGCATCAAACGCGCCGTGGCCTTCAGCGATGAAGTACAGCAGGAAGACATCGGCCTCTGCGAAAATGTTCAGCGCGGTTTGCGCTCATCGACGTACGACCGCGGCCGTTACTCCGTCAAGCGCGAAAACGGCGTTCACCATTTCCATATGCTTCTCGGCGAATTCCTCGGCCAGGTCTGACGGCAAGCTCCGCGAAAGGGAATTGTGGTCGTCATCATCATGGGCACAACCGGTGCCGGCAAAACCACTATCGGCACCATGCTCGCCGCGCAGCTCAACTGGCAATTCGCCGACGCCGACACATTCCATCCGCCCGCCAACATCCAGAAAATGTCCCGCGGTGTCCCGCTCAATGACACCGATCGCGCTCCTTGGCTCGCAGCCATGCGCAAAGCCATCCTCGAATGGATCGCTGCCGGCAAAAACGTCGTCCTCGCGTGCTCCGCCCTCAAGCGCGCTTATCGCGAAGAGCTTCGCCCCAGCCTTGAAGTTAAAATTGTTTATCTGAAGGGGAGTTACGCACTCTTCGCCGAAAGAATCCGACGGCGCCACGGCCATTTTGCTGGCGAAGGCATCCTGGCCGGCCAATTCGCCGATCTTGAGGAACCTGTCGATGCCATCATGGTCGACGCCGCGAAATCCCCGGAGGAAATCGTCGCGGAAATCCGCAAGCAGCTCGGGCTATCTTGAAATGCGCGCTTTGCCGAAACAAAAACCTCACGGCTTTGCAGGCGCTTGCTTCGGTGTCGTAGCCGGCGCCGCTGGCGCGTTGGGAGTTCCGAAACTAACTTTGGGAACCTGCCGCGCGCCTTCTTCCGTTTTGAAGTAAGCGTCGTTGCGCGTGAACCCGCTCATGCTCGCCACCAAACTGTTCGGGAAGAGCGCAATGAACGTGTTGTAATCCTGCACCGCCTCATTGTAGCGGCGGCGCTCCACGGCGATGCGATTTTCTGTTCCCGCCAGCTCGTCCTGCAAACGCAAAAAATTCTCATTCGATTTCAGTTGCGGATAGTTTTCAACCACCACCAGCAACCGCCCCAACGCCGAATCCAATTGTCCATTTGCTGCTATTTTCTCGGCCGGAGAATGCGCGCCGAGCAAGGCGGAGCGCGCCTTGGCGATGTCGCCGAGAACGGTTTGTTCCTGCGCCGCGAAGCCTTTTACCGTTTCCACCAGATTGGGAATCAAGTCGGCTCGCCGTTGCAGGACGACATCCACCTGCGCCCACGCGGCGTTCACCGACTCGCGCTTTACGACCATCTGATTCCTGCGGCTGACGAAGGAACTGCCCAGCAGCAGCGCGATGATCACCAAAACAACCAGAACGATCAGAGCATTCTTCATGTCCGCCTCGAATCAATTGAATTTACGAATGTGCATTCTTCACGCGCCGCCATTCCCGCTTGGGAAAATGATGGTCCAGCGCATCCAAAACTTTTTCCAATCCCTTTAGATACGCGCCGTATACCGGAATAATTTCGCCGTGCAACTCGCCCGTTTCGCGCAGCTTCAGCATGGCGTCAAACGCCTGCGCGCTCGAGCCCGTCAGCTCAGCCGCCCGAGCAACAATATCATGTGCGGTGACCGGCGGCTCTTCTCCAAATGCGATCACCACGTGGCGCAACAGCGTCAGGACTCCCGAAAACGATTTTCTCAGGATGGGCGCCAATTCCTTCGAATTGCCCGGCGCGCGCAAATAGTGCTGCCGCAACTTCAGCAGGATCGTGCGCAAATCATGTTCGATCTGCACGCGATGCAAATTCATGGGCACTTCAATTTCCGCAACAACGTCCGCACCGTAGAGCACTCGCCGGCCGTGCTTCATGTCCAGAATCTCGATGGCGAAAACATCCGCGGCATTCTTTAGCTCATCCCTCGTGAAAAAAAGCGGCGCAGGCTCTTTCTGATCGGCGCACCACCATTTCACCACATGCGCGAGCCGACCAAGCTCCTCGACGCTCAGCGAATGCAGGATGCAAACCACGTTGAGATCCGAGTGTGCTTCGCGAAAATCCCCCCGCGCGGCTGAGCCAAATAAAATCACACATTCCAAATTTGCCGCCGCGAATTCCTTCAGCCTTCGAACTAATTCTGCAAGTTTTGTGTCCGTGGATTGCATTTCGAATCCATTCCTTTCAAACGGAGCTACCAGCTTCCCGAAGCTCCTCCGCCTCCGCTGCTGCCGCCGCCAAATCCCCCAAACCCGCCGCCTCCTCCGCCACCGCCGAAACCCCCGCCTCCCCAATCGCCTCCCGAGCTCCTGCCACCGCCGCTATTGCTTGTCAGCATTCCCAGGAGAAACCAGAGACAGCCGCTGCCGCCCGCTCCGCGTCCACCCCGGCCAGAGAGGCTTCCAATCGCACGAAAGAAAATAATCAGAACAAGAATGACCCAAAATATAGGGAATCCGGTGCTCCCTCTGCCATTCTGATTTCGCGGGGCGGGCGGCAGGCCGCTCAACGTAACACCAGCATCATCGGCAATGTACTTAGCTAGTTGCCACGCGGCGACTTCCGCCGCCTTGCCATAATCGTTCTGGCGCAAGTAGGGCACCATGGAGCGTCCCGCATCCCCCGCCCGCGCATCATTGATCACCGGTTCGAGCCCGTAGCCCACTTCGATGCGGTATTTGCGCTCGTTGGGGGCGACGAGCAGCAGCACGCCGCGATTGTCTTTTTTATCTCCGACTCCAAGCTGCTTGAACAGATCCACCGCGTAGTTCTCGACACTTTCGCCTTCGAGCGATTGGACGGTCACAATCGCCAACTGCGCGCCGGTCTTCTGCTCCACCTCCGAGCATAGCGCTTCGAGCCGCGTCCTGGCCTCCGGGGCGATAGCGCCGGCCAGATCGCTGACGTATCCTGCGGGATGAATTTTCTTGATGTCTTCCGCCGCGCAGAGGTTTGCGCTGAATAAGAGCAGGCAGGGAAGCAGTGCGGTTCGAATGAGGTGGATTTTTCGCATGCAGTGTTCGGAGGCGGTCGTCAAATGACTATAGGGCCAGCCTCGGCCCACTGTAAAGCGTCATCGGCTGGTCCCAAGTGTTGATAGCCTGCTTTGGCGACGAAAAAACAGTGACACCGTCACAGGAACGCAGATGGCAAAGAGCAGTGAACAAGACGTTCATGCTTTGGGGCTGTCTATCGGAATCGCCATACCGTTGATATGCCCTGACCGCTCGTCTGCGAGCCACAGGACCAGATCAGCTACATCGGCCGGCTGAACCCATTTCGAAAAATCAGCGCCCGGCATGGATTTGCGGTTCGCCGACGTGTCCATCGTTCCGGGCAAAACCACGTTTGCAGTCATTCCGCTGTCCTTATTCTCGAGCGCCACGGTTCGCACGAGAGTCGTCAGCGCGGATTTGAACGTCACATACGCGCCAAGTCCTGCGTGTGGCTCGACGGCAGCCAGGCTCCCGATCGCGATGGCGCGGCCTTTCCCGGATTTCCGCAGATGCGGTATCGCGGCGCGCAAAACATAAAACGCCGAAGTCAAATTCAGGTCGCGCATTTGCCCCCAGGTGGCGTCATCGGTTTCCGCAACCGTCGAACCACCCGCGAAGCCGCCCACCACGTGGACCAGCACGTCAAGCCTGCCAAAACGCGTGACCACCGAGGCAATCGCATCGCGCACTGCATTTGGCTCCGTGAAATCGGCCGGCAGCGGAACGAAATTGGGCCCTTCGAAGTCCTCTTTCGAGATCTTCCGCGAACCGCCGACAACCATCGCGCCGGTCTCAAGAAAACGCTTGGTCACGAACGTTCCCAGTCCGCCGTTGGCCCCGGTGATCAAAACCACTCTTTCGGTCATGGTCGATTTCAAGATAGCAAGAGCCAGGACGGGACGCAAAGCCGCGCACCCCTAGCCCGATTTCGCGCGCAAACCTTGCGAGCGCCGCAAGTTCGCACCTATAATCCAGTGTCTTTGCAGCGGCGAACTGCCGCGCGCTCATCAGGAGGATTCTTGCCCGTCGGAACCGCGTTTCACGAAAGAACGCTGGCGCTGTGCGAAAGCCTGAACTACCGCGAGTGGTCGGGCTATTACACCGTCGGCGTTTACGAGATGCACCACGAGCACGAGTACAACGCCATCCGCAATTCCGCGGCGCTGATCGATATTTCCCCGCTCTTCAAATACCGCGTGACGGGACGTGATGCCACAAAGTTCGTGAACCGCGTGATTGCGCGCGACATCAATAAAGTTGCCGTGGACCAGGTGATTTACTGCTGTTGGTGCGATCCCGAAGGCAAAGTGATCGACGACGGAACGATCACCCGGCTGGGAGAGAATGAATATCGCTGGACGGCGGCAGATCCCAGCCTGCGGTGGTTCCGGCAAAATGCCCTGGCGCTGGACGTAACGATTGAAGACATTTCGGAGCAGACGGCGGCGCTGGCGCTGCAGGGGCCAATGTCCGGCAAAGTGCTGCACGAGGCGGCGGACGCTGACATCGCGAACCTGAAATATTTTCGCGTGACGCATGGAAAAATCGCGGGAGTGCCGGTGGACATTTCGCGGACGGGTTATACGGGGGACCTGGGATTCGAGATCTGGATGCCATGGATCGATGCCGTCAAAGTGTGGGATGCGGTGATTGCTAAGGGCAAAGTGTTTGATATTCATCCCGCGGGCATGATTGCGCTGGACATCGCGCGAATCGAAGCGGGCCTGATTTTGATCGAAGTGGATTACATTTCGAGCAAGAAAGCGTTGATCGAATCGCAGAAATATTCTGCGGCCGAGATTGGCCTGGGCAAGCTGGTGGACTTGAAGAAGGAAAATTTTGTGGGGCGCGAGGCGCTGGCGCAAGAAGCAAAAAGAGGCGCCGCGCGGGCGCTCGCAGGGCTGGAGATCGACTGGAACGAAGTCGAAGCGCTCTACGACAAATTGAAGATGGCGCCGCAGGTGCCGAGTATGGCGTCGCGTGTGGCCGTGCCCGTCTATCGCGGCGGGCGGCAAGTGGGCAAGGCCACCTCAACGACATGGTCGCCCGCGCTGAAAAAAATGATCGCGCTGGCTTGCGTAAGCCGTGACAGCGCAAAGGCCGGGACTACGTTGAGCATCGAGATGACCGTCGAAGCCGTGCGTCACACCGTTTCCGCAAAGGTCGTGCCGCTCCCGTTCTTCAATCCGCCACGCAAGATGGCGGTTCCAGTGATTTAGGCAAGAACGCGCAGATTTCTGCAATTTCAGGTGAGCGATGCCATTTCACTTCTGAAACATGTGTTCACGTTGAGCGCTGGTTTGAACGCATCGGATGCGTGCCAAAATGCACAAAAGAACTACCTATGAGAAAAGCGATACCAAGAACATACAATGCCCACATGAGATAGACGGGCCATGCGGACCAACCGTATCTTACTCTCACCTTGTGATACTCACGGTAGTCGAAGTTCCCACCTTTCAGGAGGCCAATTCTGTGGCCCTTTCTAGCCATACGAAAACGGAATATGGTATCCATAGTCGCCGCCACGCCTAATGAGAGCCCACCTAAAATCAGAAGGATCATGAGCGCCTCTTCAGGTCTTGCTTCGTGCCTGCACTCACTGAGTCAACCGGTTGAATTTCTTCAGCACTTCGCGAAGCTTTCCGTGGGGCAGCGCGATGACTTTGTGATTCTCGATGCCAGTCATGGTCTCGGCGGCGATCATGGCGTTGATGATGGCTTCTTCGGTGGCCTGCACCGTGGCGGCAAACACGGGCCCAAGCTTGTCGTTCGGGTACATTTTCACGTCGACGACGTGGTCCGCAGCGGCGGCGCCTGAATTTGCCGTGGAGAACGCAATGAAAATGTCGCCGGAGCCGTTGCCGGAGATGCTGCCGTTGCGGCCGAGCCCCAGCGAAACTCGGCGGGCCAGCCGCTTCAGCTGATGCGCGACGAGCGGCGCGTCCGTCGCAACAACGACGATGATCGAGCCGTGGTCGTCGCTCGCGAAGGAAGTGCCGGCGTAGGGAACATCATCGGGAATCTCCCTGCCGACAGGCACGCCCGCAATGCGGAGATCGGGACGCCGGCCGTAGTTGCATTGCACTAGAACTCCTACTGTGTAGTCACCGTCTTTCGTGTCCAGCTTGCGCGAAGCAGTGCCGATTCCTCCTTTGAAGCCGTTGCAGACCATTCCCGTGCCACCGCCAACATTGCCTTCGGGAACGGGGCCGGACGACGCGGTATCGATGGCGTGCAAAGCGTGCTCGGGCTTCACGTGGAAACCGTTGATGTCGTTCAGCCAGCCATCCCACGTTTCCGCCACGACCGGCAGTGACCACCAGTAACCGGTCGGATCCGGCTGGCCGTGCGTCACGCGCCATTGAATGACCGCATCGCGAACCACGCCGACGCTGTGCGTGTTGGTGATCATCACGGGACCTTCGAGAAAGCCGGACTCTTCCACCCAAGTAGTGCCGGTCATTTCGCCATTCCCGTTCAGCGACCACCAGCCGGCGAAAACAGGATTGCTCATCGAATCTTTTCCGCGCGGAAGAACGGCGGTCACTCCCGTGCGAACCGGGCCTTTGCCAACCTGCAACTTTCCTTCGCCGAAATTGAGCGTAGTGTGCCCGACGGTTACACCGGAAACATCGGTGATGGCGTTGAGCGGCCCGGGTGTGCCGTCAAACGGGACGCCGAGATCGCGAGCGCGCGGCTTGGCAGGCAGATTGTTCTGCCCAAAGGAAAACGATGCAATTACTGACGAACAAAAAAGAATGAGCAGATAACGAAAAGAAAAGGGACGAATCATTTCTTGTTTTTCTCCCACGAGGATCGAGCCGAACGCAATAATTCCGTGTTTTTCTTCAATGTCTTTTCCAGCAAGACCGCTTGCTGCTCCGCCAATTTCCAATCGCGTTTCTCCACGGCTTCGGTGAGCCCGGGGAATTCCAAGTGCGCATACGTATAGCGCGAAGAATAGAGAAGGTGCTGGAACCATGGCCTTCCCGGAATACCGGCAGGATCAAGCCAATTGGATTCGACCTGAAGAAGCTGCTCATTGAGCCGCTGAATCTTTTCCGGCGAGGCTGTTGTTCCTGAAAGGAGATCGCGTGCCGTAGTGTCGCGCAGAAGATCGCCCGCTTTCTCAAACTCAGCGATGCGCCCGTGAAGGCGTTTCAATGAGAGGCGCTTCAGCTCGCCTTTGTTCTTTTGTTCAAGCTCGTGCAGAAATTGTTCCAGCGCCGCTGCGTTGAAGCCGAAATCAAACGGAAGAACGTCGGCATTGGCCAGACGCTGCGCGACGACTCCCCAGATGCGCGTCAGCGCAACGTGGTATTCGAACGTGGGATCACCTATATGCTCCATCCAGTAGTGATCGTCGTACATGGAGTGATACACGCCGTAGTCACCCGTGAAATCGAGGTTGATCACCGGCCGGCCGAGATGATTGAGGAACACCGTGTGGTCGGAGCCGCTGCCGATGCGTGTTTGCACCAGCGCGCTGTCGAGCGGCGGAGCGCTAGACTTCGTGTCGCGCATCGATGTGTCGCGCCACGCTTCGTACAGAGATTTGCCGGATGGCGTGCGAACATCTTTTGAAGCTTCCACGAGCATCGGCGCAAGCGAAGCGACAGCGGAGGGCGAGAAGCTCAGGCCCTCGGGACCCGCTGTAGTGGCGGCTCCCGCAACCGATTCGTCCACATTGAGATAGGCAACGAGTTTTTTCTTGAGGTCATCGGCAAACTGCTCGCCCCATTCCGTTGAGCCCGTGAGCGCGTATTCTTCGCCATCCCAACTGCAAACCATCATGGTGCGCCGCGGACGAATGCCGCGCTGCTTGAGGTCCCCAAGAGCGCGCGTCAGCTCCATCATCGAAGCGGTGCCGCTCGAAGGATCGACGCCGCCATACACCCACGCGTCGCGATGATTGCCGAGCAGCACCCATTCGTCGGGCAACTCACTGCCGCGAATGCGAGCTTCGACGACGGTGTAAGGCTGCACGCTCGTGTCCATGTCCACCTTTACGTGGACCTTGACCGCGCCGGTGAAGCGATACGTGATGGGCAAAGCGCCTTGCCAATCCTGCGGCGCTTCGGGGCCATTCATATTTTCGAGAAGCGGTTTGGCGTCGTGCGCGGAAAGCGGGAGCGCGGGAATTTTCGGCAGCGAGCGCGCTTCTTCCGGAGCGATGTGTTTTGCTCCTGGCACAGAGGCCCAGCCGGGCGTGGTGGGATCGCCGGGAACGATGTAATCGTAAGTAATTGCGCCGCGCTGAATGTGACTCTCCGGGCCCCAAGGACCATCGGGAAAAACTTTGCCGCGCGCGGAACCATCTTCGGCAGGATCGGAATAAATGAGCAGGGCGACCGCGCCTTCGCGTTCGGCGGTGAGCGCCTTGAAGCCGCGATAGCTGTACGGATTTGAATAGCGCACCAGAACGATCTTGCCTTTTACGCTGATGCCGTTCTTCCGCAATAAATCGTAATCTTCAGGATTGCCGCTGTGTGCGTAGACGACTTCCGCGGTCACGTCGCCGGACGCGGAATAGCCAAAGTAAGAACTGGAGACGGCCGGATTTTTCGTGTCTGGATCGACATCGTAAGCGTCTTCCTGCAACGACGCGGTGAAATGGAGGGGCTCTGTCATTTCGAGGGAGACGCTGCGCGGACGCGAATGCAAAACATCGTAGCGGCGAAGGGCGACGTCTTCCCATCCCTGCTTGCGCCATTCATTCGCAATGAAGTCCGCGAGCTGATTGTTGCGGTCGGAAGCGGCGGGATGCGGTTCGGCGGTGAACGAGCGGTGCCATTCGCGCGCTTTTTCGCCAGAGGGAATGGATTGAAACGTGGATTCGAGAGCGTGCTCCGCGGCGGCATGCGGGGGAGAAAAACCGAGAATCGGAGTGGCCGGCGGGGCCGCCTGCTTGAGCTGAGCAGAAAGCGCGAAGGTCAAGAGAAAAAAGGGAATTGAGACTACAAGAGTGCGCAAGGGAAGCCGCATTTTTATTTTGTTCTCCAAAAGAACAGGAACTCACTGCAAACAAACCAGTCCTGATGCTGAATCAAGTTGAAAACACTTTCGCCGCCGCGGACCGCAGCGCGCGAGCAATCAGCGCGCATTCCTCCGACGAGATCGTGAACGGCGGCGCGAGAAGGATGTGGTCACCACGCAAGCCGTCAATGCAGCCTTGTGTTGGATAGGTCAGGACGCCTTCCTCCAGACAAGCCTCGCGAATTTTCTCCGCGATGTTTTGTTCTTTCGGGAAAGGCTCGCGAGTAGCTTTGTTCTTAACGAACTCGACGCCAAGAAGCAGTCCAAGACCGCGCACATCACCGACGTTCGGATGAGATTGCAACGGAGAAAGCGCGCGGTGCAGCTCTTGCCCGGCGGCATTCACGCGATCAAAAAGTTTGTGCGTTTCCAGATAGTCGAGCACGGCGTTGCCCGCAGCAGTGGACACTGGATGGGCCTGATACGTGAAGCCGTGCACGAAGGCGCCCGAGCCATGCTCGAAAGCTTCGACGACGCGCGCGGAAACGAGAACCGCACCCAGCGGCGCGTAACCGCTAGCGATTCCTTTGCCGACCAGAATCAGGTCTGGCTCGATGCCCCAGCGCTGGGCAGCGAACGGCTTTGCAGTGCGGCCCATACCGGTCATGACTTCGTCGGCGATCAGGAGAATTCCGTTCTTGCGGCAGATTTCCGCGATGCGCTGGGCGTAGCCTTCAGGCGGAACGGCCGCGCCAAGAGTCGCGCCAACAACCGGCTCGAAAATAAACGCGGCCGCTTGCTCTCGCTCTTGCCCACTTAAATGGACTTGAAGATCGTCAGCGCACGCGAGCGCGCACTGCGGAAAAGTTTTATCAAACGGGCAGTGGTAACAGAAACATGGAGCGATGTGTCCCCATTCGGCGATGAGGGGCTCGAAGGATGCGCGGCGCGCGGCGTTTCCGCTGACGGACATCGCTCCGAGGGTGCTGCCATGATAGCTCTGCCGGCGCGAAAGAACCCGATAGCGTTCCTTTTGGCCATTTTCAAGATGAAACTGGCGCGCAAGTTTTATGGCGGTTTCTGTCGCTTCGGAGCCACCGGAAGTGAAATAGACGCGGCCACCGTTGCGAAAATTCGGCGGAGCCATCGCGAGCAGGCGCTTGGCAAGTCGTTCCGCCGGAGCCGTGTGAAATTGCGAAGTGTGCGCGAAAGCGATCCGGGAAGATTGCTCCGCCATTGCGCGGCCGATTTCCGGCACGCCGTGACCGATGCTGACGACTGCAGCCTGTCCGGAAGCGTCAAGGAATCGACGGCCATCGGCGGCGATAATCCAGCATCCTTCCCCACGAGCGGCGATGGGAAAGGTCTTCTTAAAATGGCGGGGAAAAAGTCCGCTGCTGGTCGGCATGAGATATCCGGGGAAGGATTGTAGCAGAGTCGAGAACGGCACTAGCGCCGTTGGGATAAGTCTTTCAAGCCGCACCTAAGTGAGCCGAGGTATTGGATTCGGCAGGGAAACGTGACATTATCCGTGGTCCTGCATCGTGTGATTCTGCATGGTACGATTCTGCCTGCACCGTTGCGATTCATTGCGTTTCACAGGAGAAAAAACGAAATGAAAGGCGTTATTTTGCAGTGCGTTTTCGCGAGCGCGTTGCTGGGATCCGGACCAGCGAATTCTGCGCAGGAAACGGCGAAGCACGCCATCACTTTTGACGACATGATCAAGCTGCACCGCATCGCGGAGCCGCAAGTTTCACCGGATGGGAAGTGGGTGGCGTACACAGTTTCCACGCCAGACATGGACGCAAACCGCGGCATCAGCAACATCTGGGTCGTGTCGACGGCGGGGGGAGCCGCTATGCAATTGACGCAGAGCGGATATGATTCTTCGCCGGTTTGGTCACCGGACGGAAAGACGCTCGCGTTTCTCTCGTCACGCAGCGGTGAATCGCAAGTTTATTTGCTTTGGATGGTGGGCGGCGAAGCGCACGCGCTGACCAAACTCTCGACCGGGGCGGACATGGTGAAGTGGTCGCCGGACGGAAAGACGATTGCGTTCACGTCTTCGGTTTATCCTGATTGCGTCATCCGCTCCACGGCTGCCCTGAACAACGACGACGATTGCAACAAGAAGCGAGATGAAGAAAAAGAAAAGAACAAAGTGAAAGCGCACGTCGCCGAGCATCTTCTCTATCGTCACTGGACACATTGGAACGAAGGAAAACGCAGCCACTTGTTCGTAATTCCAGCCGATGGGAGCGCGGCCCCACGCGATCTGACGACAGGAACGGACTACGATGTTCCACCGGATGAGCGCGGTGGTCCGGCGGACATTAATTTTTCACCGGACGGAAAAGAGATTTGCTTCACCGCCGTCGTTGACAAGATGGAAGCGATCAGCACGAACGCCGATTTGTTCATCGTTCCGGTGGCGGGCGGCGAGGCGAAACGCATGACCGCGCAGCCAGGATTTGACGGAAACCCCGTCTATTCTCCCGACGGAAAATACATCGCGTATCACGCGCAGCTTACAGCGGGATATGAAGCGGATCGTTGCCGCGTGATGATTTACGACCGCGCGGCGGGAAGAATCGAGAATCTTACGGAAACGTTTGACCGTAGTGCGGACGAACTCGCGTGGGCGCCGGACAGCAAGACGATTTATTTCACGGCGGAGAACGAAACACAGAAGCCGGTATACGCAATGGCAGCGCGCGTGGGAGCGGAGCCGAAAAAGATCATCGCAGACACTTATAACACGGCAATTTCCTTCAGCGCGGACGGCAAAACGCTGGTTTTTGAGCGGACGAGCCTGACGCTTACAGCGGAAATCTTCACGGCATCGGGCGACGGTTCCGGCGTGCGGCAACTCACACACCAGAATGATGCCATGCTCGCAGGGCTGGAGATGAACCCTCCGGATACATTCTGGTTCGAGGGTGCCGAGGGCACGAGAGTGCAAGCGATGTTGATCCGTCCGCCAAAATTCGACGCGACGAAAAAATATCCATTGCTGGTGCTGCTGCACGGCGGGCCGCAGACGATGTGGTCGAATGCGTGGGGCTACCGGTGGAACGCGCAGGTTTTTTCCGCGGCCGGATACGTGACGCTGATGATTAACCGGCGCGGCTCGACTGGGTACGGACAAAAATTCACCGATGAAATCACGAACGACTGGGGCGGCAAACCCTATGTCGACGTGATGAACGGCGTGGACTACACGCTGAAAAAATATCCGTTCGTCGATGGCTCGCGCATGGCCGCTGCGGGCGGCTCTTACGGCGGATACATGGCGGACTGGATGGCCACGCATACGGGCCGGTTCAAAGCCATCATCAGCCACGCGAGCGTATATGACAAAGTGGCGATGTACGCGACCGAAGAACTCTGGTTCGAGGAGCACGACATGCAGGGCACGCCGTGGTCGAATCCGGAGAGTTACAAGAAGTGGGCACCGGTGACATACGCGGGCGAACTCGTAAAATTCAAGACGCCGACGTTGGTAATTGCAGGCGAAAGAGATTATCGCGTGCCGTACACGCAGTCGCTGGAATTTTTCAACGCGCTGCAACGGCAGGGAGTGCCGTCGAAGCTGGTCGTTTTTCCCGACGAAGGCCACTGGGTGCTGAAGCCGCAGAACGCGCAGTTTTGGTACAAGACGTTTTTGGATTGGCTTGCCACGTATTTGAAATAACGGCCTTGCCGAGCGAGGCGCAGTTACGTTGCGAAGAGGCGCTGAAGGGCGCGGCGCGCAAAACGGAAAAGATGGTAAAGCAAGAAGGCTGAGAGTGCTACGAGCGCGGCGACGATGATAGTGGCCGCAAAGGGATGAACCGTCGCCATCCAAGTCAGCCAAACGGCGAGGACGTCTTCACCAAAACTTAGCGCCCAATTGCTGAATGGTTCCGGGCTTGCGTTCACAGCGGCGCGCGCACTGGCTTTCGTGCCATGCGAAGTGAGGGCGACTCCCCCGGCGATGAGTGCGGCGCCCCAGCGCCATTCAGGCGCGGCTCCGCCGGCTGCTGAGTAAGCGAGAAGCGCCGCAGCGGGCGGACGAATGAAGGTGTGGGCGGCGTCCCAAACAGTGTCAAAATACGGAATCTTGTCGGCGAGGAATTCCAGCAGATAGAGCGCGATGGCGATTCCGAGAACCCAGGGGTGCGCGAGAGCCTGCAATCCCGGTGGGAGACGGAGCACGCCGAAACGCTGAAGCAGGCCGAGCGTCGCGACGGTGGCGTAGAGATTCAGACCGGAAGAAAATCCGGCTCCCAACGCGAGGCCGAGCGTTTCGATAGGACTCATTTGGCACTATCATAGCAGGGGAAAATCGTCCCATCAGGCAGTAACTTTCGCACGAAGCAAGTAGAGTTTCCGTTTGACCAGCAAGTGAAGGAAAGCGATTCTGTTGGCAAGGCGGTCATCCATGTTTGGGCTGGGTCATTTTTTCTATCCTTGGGGCTTCCTCTTGCAGGGCCTGGCGATTGTGCACTTCATCAGGCGGCGGCCGGAGAACTATTGGTTTTATGTCATCTTTTTTCTCGGACCGCCTGGCGCCGCGATATACATCCTCGCCGAAGTGCTGCCGGATCTGGGACTCCTTCGCGGATTCTTTCAGGGTTTTGGACGGCGGTCACGCATTCAGAAAGTCGAAACGGACATTATAGATAATCCTTCGCCGGCAAATTACGAAGAGCTGGGCGAACTCTATAAGGACCAGCGAGAATTTACGAAAGGACGTGAGGCATTCACTCACGCGATCGACGCGCGAGGCGCTTCGCCGTACACATTTTATTCACGAGCACAGTGCTCGCTCGGGCTGAATGATCTGACGGGCGCGATTCCGGACTTGGAGCGCGTCGTTGCCGCCGACCGGAAATTCGATTATTACCGGGCTGCGGGGCTGCTTGCGGATGCGTACGCGCGAACGGGTCAACTTGAGCGCGCGGACCAGCTTTTCGCGGAGGTCACGCAGATTTCGACGACGCCGGAGACGCTGTACAACCACGCAAGTTTCCTAAAGACCGCGAACCGGGGAGAAGAGGCGCGCGAGTGGCTGCAGAAGCTGGAGGCGAAGAAGCGCGCCCTGCCGCGGTATATGCAACGGCGGGAGCGGCCATGGTTCCGCAAAGGCAAGGCGCTGCTGAAGGAATTGGCCAGCGCATAGGGTTCACGGCACCAATCAGTCCCTTGCGACCAGGCTAGGGGCCCCCTCCGGTCGGGATTACGCGATTTGTGGTGTTTGCTAGAAGTGGACGACGAATCCGGCAGAGACCCGAGTGCAATTGGTGCGCGAGCCGGAGGTTTCAAGGCTGATGTAGTCCACTTGGGGACGGAAGGCCAAATGAGGGAGCAGGCCGATGTCCACACCGCCACCAAGGCTATAGGCAAACTGGTTGGCAGAGCCGCCGCCCGATCCGGCAGTGATGCGCGAGCCGCCAAGAAGCACCTGTGCGAATGGATTGATCTTGGAGGGATTACGCAGAGTCAGGCGAGGGCCGAAAAGATAGGTGTAGGTGTTCAAGGAAACACCAAAAGGGGAGGCATGATAACCGCCGAAATCGCCGACGATGCCGAGCC
>Ga0209239_1000336_pt1 | contig 26688 bp, 22 predicted proteins | sample GraSoi013_2_20cm_FD_185824 | JGI IMG/M metagenome (GOLD analysis project Ga0209239, IMG submission 185824) | Grasslands soil microbial communities from the Angelo Coastal Reserve, California, USA - Sample 10_02_2013_2_20cm (SPAdes) (version 2) | ecosystem: Environmental > Terrestrial > Soil >...
GTACGGCCGAGCCGCAGAGACGCTCCCGGCCTGGAGGGAGGAGAAATGCGAACCCGACGGTCCCTGACGCTCGTTCTCGCCGGTCTGCTGGCGCTTGGCGGGTGCGCCTCGAGCCAGTCGCCAGTGCTCTACCCCAACGCGAAGCTGAAGCAGGCCGGCCGGGAGCAGGCCGACCGCGAGATCACGGAATGCCGCAAGCTCGCGGACGCCTACGTGCAGAGCACCGCCGGCAAGGACGTCGCCAAGGGTACGGCCGTCGGCGGAGCGGCGGGCGCGGCGATCGGCGCCGTCGGTGGCGCGGTCAGCGGCCGCGGTGCCGGAACCGGGGCGGCGGTCGGGGCCGCGACCGGTGCGACGGCGGGCGCCGCCCACGGCGTCGTCAAGCAGACGGCGCCGAGCCCGGTCTACAAGGCCTACGTAAACCGCTGCCTGCGGGAGCGGGGCTACGAAGTCATCGGCTGGCAGTAGGCGCTACGCCAGGACCGCGTCGATCTTGCGCGCGAGCGCAAAGTCCTTGGCGGTGAGACCGCCCGCCGAGTGCGTCCAGAGGGAGAGCGTGACCGCGTTCCCGTGGATCGCGATGTCCGGGTGATGTCCGGCGCTCTCCGCGAACGCCGCGACGGCGTTGACGAAGAACATCGCGTCTTTGAAGCTCTGGAACCGGTACGTGCGATCGATCGTCTTGCCCACCCGCGTCCAGTCCGGCGTCCGCTCGAGCTCGGCCACGACCGCCGCATCGCCCAGGAGGGTCATCGGTCGAACCAGCACCGGATCAGCGGCGCCCACGCGCTGAGGGGGCGGGCGGCTTTGCCGACCGCCTTCGCGTCGTCGTCCCAGCGCCTGAGGGCGAGCGCGGCGGCGAGCCACGGATGCCCGGCGAGCCGCGCGATCTCCGCGGCCGCCATGACCCCGCCCTGGAGCCGCAGCGTGTGCCGCGAGCCCGCGGAGAGCCGGCCGAAGTAGTCGGGCTCGGTCGCGCACAGGTAGCGTTTGGCGTCGGCGTGCATGCGCACGCACCACGCGACCCGCTCGGGCACCCACGGCGCGATCAGCTCGGCACCGACCTCGTGGTGCCCACGGGCGTCCGGTCCCGCGCGCGTCGGCTCGGTGGCGTCGGAGACGAGCGAGTGATCCACGGCATAGCGGCCGACGTCGTGCAGGAGGCACGCGAGCTGGAGCTCGTCGTCGGCGCCCGCGTCCCACGCGAGCTCGGCGCACTGGAGGGCGTGCTCCAGCTCCGACACGGCCTCGCCTCCATAGCCGCGCGCCGCGGCGCGCGCCATGGCGTCGAGCAGCCGGTCGGCCATCGTGCTCACACGCGGATGAACTTCTGCAGCGAGCGGATCTCGCGCGGCGGCGTCTCGTTCCTCCCCTGCGCGGTCCAGGACACCTCGGCCACGTAGAGCGCGCCGCGCGAGTCGACGGCGCAGCCGTGCGGCGCCACGAACTCACCCGGCTTCTCGCCCGCGAAGGGGCCACCGAGCCGCCCCACCAGATCGCCCTTGAGGGTGAGGATGCTCACGCGCGCGCCGAGGTTCGGCACCTGAGCGTTCACGGCGAGGTGCGTCGGCAGCTCGCCGACGTAGAGCAGCCCGCCGTCGCGTCGCTCCGCGAAGAGCCCGCACGGGCGATGCAGGTTGCTGAGCTGCGCGAGGTACTGCCCCTTCCCGTCGAAGACCTGCACGCGGTGATTCTCGCGATCGGCGACATACACCAGGCCGTCCGCGTCGGTGGCGAGGTTGTGCGGGACGTTGAAGCAGCCGGGGTCGGTGCCCGGCGCGCCCCACGAGTGGAGGTGCCGGCCCGTGGGGTCGTACTTGTGCACGCGCGAGTTGCCGTAGCCGTCGGAGACGTAGACGTCGCCGCTCTTCGGGCAGAGCGCCACGTGGGTCGGCCGGTTGAACGGCTTGCCGCCCTGGAGCGTGGACGGGGTGTCGGGATCACCGATCGTCAGCAGCAGCTTCCCCGCGGCGGTGAACTGGCGGATCGTGTGGTGCAGATCGTCCGTCAGCCAGAGCGTGTCGTTCGGGCCGATCGTGATCCCGTGCGGCCGGCGGAAGATCCCCTCGCCCCACGAGCGGAGGAAGTTCCCGTCCCGGTCGAAGACGATGACCGGGTGCGCGCCGCGGTTGAAGACGTAGACGTTGTCTGCCGCGTCGACGGCCACGCTCGTGGCCTCGACGTAGGACCACCCCTCGGGCAGCCTGCCCCACCCCGCCACCGGACGGTAGTTCATGACCGACCCTCCCCCGCTCGGAGCCCCATACTGCCACAAGCGGACCACACGGGCCATCGCCGGACGGAGCCGGAGTCACGCCGTCCGCTCGCGTAGAATATCCGGGATGCGGTGCCCCGCGTGTCGAACCGAGAACCGCCCCGGCGTGAGGTTCTGCGAGGAGTGCGGCGCGACGCTCGACGTGCTGTGTCCCGCGTGCGGCGCCGGCGTCCCGACGGGAAAGAAATTCTGCGGCGCGTGCGGCGCCCCGCTCGCCGCCGCCGTCCCCCCGGCGCCCGCCGTGGCGTCCCCGCGGTTCGAGTCGCCGCGTGCGTACACCCCCGCGCATCTCGCGGCGCGGATCCTGAAGGACCGCGCGGCGCTCTCGGGGGAGCGCAAGCAGGTCAGCGTGCTCTTCGCCGACGTCTCCGGCTTCACGTCCATCTCCGAGCGCCTCGACCCCGAGGAAGTCCACGCGCTCATCAACCGCGCGTTCGAGCTGATGCTGGCCGAGATCCACCGCTACGAGGGCACGGTCAACCAGTTCCTGGGGGACGGACTCATGGCGCTCTTCGGCGCACCGATCGCGCACGAGGACCATGCCCAGCGCGCCGCTCACGCCGCGCTCGCCATGCAGCAGACGCTTTCGCGCTACCGCGACGAGCTCCAGGCGACGCGCGCGATCGACTTCCGCGTCCGCCTGGGCCTCAACACGGGGCTCGTCGTCGTGGGCGCCATCGGCGATAACCTCAGGATGGACTACACGGCGGTCGGGGACACGACGAACACGGCGGCCCGGATGCAGCAACTCGCCGAGCCCGGCGCGATCGTGGTGGCCGAGGCCAGCCAGAAGCTGATCGCGCCGTACTTCGCCACGCGGGCGCTCGGCGCAGTCCCCGTGAAGGGCAAGAGCCAACCCGTGGCCGCGTACGAGCTCCTCAAGGCGCTCGAGGGGGTCACGCGTCTCGACGCCCGCGCGGCACGCGGCCTGTCGCCGTTCGTCGGGCGTGACGACGCGCTCGAGACCCTGGCGCGCGCCTGGGCGCAGGTCCGGAGCGGCCGCGGGCAGGCCGTTTTCGTCCTCGGCGACGCGGGCATCGGCAAGTCGCGGCTCCTCTTCGAGTTCCGGCGGCGAATCGGGGACACGGTGACGTGGATCGAGGGCGACTGTATCTCGTTCGGGCAGTCGATCCCGTTCCTCCCGATCGTCCAGATGCTCAAGCGGAACTTCGGCATCGAGGATCACGACTCCGAAGAGCGGATCGTCGCCCGGGTCCATCACGGCGTCGCGTTCCTCGGCGAGGAGGCCGCGAGCGTCGAGGCCCTGCTGCGGTACCTCCTCGCCGTCGATCCGGGCGATCCGGCCGTCGCCGCGCTGGACCCGGTGCAGCGGCGTGCCCGCGTCGTCACCGCGATCCACCGGCTGACCGCGACGGGCAGCCGCCGGAGCCCGGTCGTGCTCGTCGTGGAGGACGCGCACTGGATCGACGGCGCCTCGGAGGACTTCCTGAAGTCCCTGACGGAGAATCTGCCCGGCATGGCGGTGCTGCTGATCGTCACGTATCGCCCGGTCTACGCGCAACCGTTCGGCGATCGTACCTACTACTGGCGCATCGGGCTTCAACCGGTCGATGAGGGCGCCGCGACGCACATCGTGCGCGCGACGCTCGGCGTCGCGGAGCTCCCGCGCGAGCTGGCCGTCACCATCGCGGGCAAGGCGGAAGGCAATCCGTTCTTCCTCGAGGAGATCGGCCGCACCCTCGAGGAGACGGGCGCGGTCCGGGTCGAGAATGGCCGGCTCGTGCTGGCGCAGGCGGCGTCGACGATCACCGTGCCCGAGACCGTGCAGGACGTGATCGCCGCGCGCCTGGACCGACTCGCGGACTCGCAGAAGCGGACCGTGCAGACGGCGTCCGTCATCGGCCGCGAGTTCGCGCTGGCGCTCCTCAAACGCGTCTCCGATCTCCAAGAGCAGCTCGAGCAGAGCTTGAGCGAGCTCAAGCGAATCGAGTTGATCTACCAGAAGGGCGGCTTCGGCGAGCTCGAGTACGTCTTCAAGCACGCGCTGACCCAGGACGTCGCCTACGCCTCGCTGCTCCAGTCCGAGCGGCGTCGCTTGCACGCGCTGATCGGTGCGGCGATCGAGGAGGTCTACGCCGGTCGCCTCGAGGAGCGGACCGAGGAGCTCGTCTACCACTTCACCCGCGGCGAGGTCTGGGACAAGGTCGTCCGGCACGCGCGGGTGGCCGCCGAGCGCGCGGCGGCGCTCTGCGTGGACGACAAGGCCGTCGAGTTCTACGAGATCGCCCTCGAGGCGCTGCGGCAGGCGGCAGAGACGCCGGAGACGGCGCGGGCCGGCATCGACCTCCGCCTGGCCATGCGAGCGCCGCTCTGGCGGGCCGGACGACTCGATCCGCTGTATGAACGGTTCCGGGAGGCGGAAGACCTCGCCACACGGCACGGCGTGGCGGAGGTCCTGGACACGATCTACGCCTATCTCGTCCAGTATCACTGGGCCAAGGGCAACCCCGACGAGGCCTTGACGTACGGGCGGCGCTGCCTCGAGCGGGCCGCGGCGCGAGACGATCTGGGGCTCGCGGTCACCGGGCACTACTACCTCAGCCGCACCTACCAGACGGTGGGGCGGCACCGCGAAGCCGTCGGTGAAGCCGAGGCGCTGCTGTCCCTGCTCGCCGGCCGGGAGCACGAACGGTTCGGGCTGTCCGGCCTACCCTTCTCCGGCGCCTGCGCCCTGGCGGCCTTCTCCCTCGCCGAGCTCGGGGACACCACCGGAGCCCTGGCGATGATCGAGCGAGGGAGGGCGGCCGTCGACGCGGCCGGGCACCAGTACAGCGCGGCCGTCATCGACGTCAATCACGCGTTCGTCCTCGCGCGGGCGGGCCGTCTCGAGGAGGCGGTTCGGATCGGCGAGTCGGTGGTCGCCACCTGCCGGGAGAAGAAATTCGCCGGTCAGTTCATGCTGGGCGCGTGCGCGTTGGCGCACGCCTACGCGGCGCTCGGCCGCGGGCGGGAGGCGGCCGCGCTGGCGGGCGCGGCAATCGAGCGGCAAGACACGGCGCAGGCCTTCTCCGACCGCGCGTGGATGCACTCCACCAAGGCGCTCGGGCACGTCGCAGCGGGCGAACTGGACGAGGCCGCCCGCGACGTGGCCCGCGGACTCGAGTTCGCCGAGCGTCACCGCGAGCGCGGCTGGGAGGCGTGGACGCGCTACGTCGCCGGACTCATCGCCGAGCGGCGTGGTGATCGTGCCGGCGCCGCGCGCGACGTCGACGAGGCACAGGAGATCGCGGAAGAGCTCGGGATGCGGCCCCTCCTCGAGCGCTGCCGCGCGGCGCTCGCGAAGCTCGGCTGAGCTCGGACGGAGCCTACTTCCCGTACGCCGTCGACAGGTACCGGACGATCGCCTTCGCGTCCTCGTCGCTGATCGAGGCGCCGAAGACCTTGATCATCTTCGTGACGACCGCTTCCCACTGCTTCGCGTCGCCCCGTGGCTGCATCACGATGTAGTCCGTCGAGTGGCACGAGCGGCACGCGCGCTGCGCCACCTCGACCCCCGGGCCGGGCGTGAGATCCCCGTACGCGTGGTCCGGCGGGAGCGTGATCGCCTTGGTCTGCGCCGCGGCCGTGAGCGGGAGCGCCGTCACGAGCGCCGCGAGGACGAGCGTGCGTCGCATGGCGCGCCTCCTAGCCCGCGTGAACGCCGCAGTGCTCGACGACGTTGCGCAGGTAGCCGGCGGGGTTCCAGAGGGGCTCGGACCCCTGCGACTCGCCGATCGCGTTGAGCGCCCGGACCATGAGCGTGTAGTCGCCCGCCCCGGGCGGCGTCCAGACCGCGCTCCACTCACGGAACGAGTATCGGCCGAGGTCCGGCCCGAGCTGCGCGCGCCGCCATGTGGCGCCGCCATCGTCGGAGACCTGGACCTCGCGGACGCCATAGCCTCCGTCGAACGCGATACCCTTGAGCGCCACGGGTCGCCCGGCGGCGACGCGCGCGCCGCTCGGGGGCGCGACGATGAAGGAGCGGACCGTCATGCGGTGGATCGGCACGGTGCTCTTCGGCGCCGTGCCGGGCTCGACGCAGCCGCACGGCGTGTCGGGAATGCGGTAGGCCGGTTTCATCCAGAACTTCTCGAACACGTGGTCGACGACCGCGATCTCCGAGAGATTCTTCACCCAGTAGGTCGCATACCACCCGGGCACGACCAGGCGGGCCGGGAAGCCGTTCAGCATCGGGAGCTCGCGCCCGTTCATCTGGTAAGCCACGATGACGTCGGGATCCTCCACGATGCGCCGGAGGTCGAGGCTCTTCACGAAGTGGGGGACGCTCGGGAAGGCAGGCTTGTCCAGGCCCTCGAACGTCGCCTGCACGGCCCCCTGGCGGACGCCGGCCGCGGCGAGGAGATCCCTGAGGCGCGCGCCCACCCATTCGGCATTCCCCATGGCGCCGTCACCCCACTCCCCGCCGAGGACGCGGGGCGAGAACCGTCCCCGGCTGTTGCCGGCGCACTGGGTGACCGCGGTCACCGCCGCCTTCGGGAACCTGGTCTTGAGGTCCTCGAACGAGAGCTCGAGGGGCCGCTCCACGAGCCCCGTCACCCGCAATCGCCAGGTCCCGAGGTCCACGCCGGTCGGCACGGGGAAGGTGTGGTAGCGGACGAAGAACGCCTCGTTCGGCGTGATCGCCCGGTCGAAATACGTCATCGGGGTCTCGAGTTGCGGGGGTCTCGACGTCATGAGGATGAGGTCGGCCTTCTCGGGATAGCGGACGAGCGGCCGCCAGGCGAGGATCGGATCTGCCTGCTGCGAGAACGCCCGGGGCGGCCGCCAGAGCATCTCTGCCGAAACGGCGAACGCGCCGAGTCCGCCAACTGTTCTCAGGAAGTCCCTGCGAGGGCTCCGCGCCATGGCTCCCCTCCTGATCCGGGTGAACGCCCCCCGACTCTATCCGGACTCGAGATCGTCTTCCACCCTCTCGAATTCCCTCGTGCGTATACCCTTTCAGCATGGACGAGCGCGCGTTCAGCCGTGTGGCCGAGGCGTACGCCGGCCGGCTCTACGCCGTCGCCTACCGGCTCCTCAGGAACCGTGCGGACGCCGAGGACGCCGTGCAGCGCGCCCTCATGAAGGCGTTTGCGGCGCGCGCGGCGTACTCGCCGCGCTGGGCGGTCTCCACGTGGCTCTACCGCGTGCTCTCGAACGTCTGTATCGACGAGCTGCGCCGGCGCCGCCCCCCGCCCGACCCGGCGCCCGCCCACGGCGGCCGTGACTCGGGCGACGTCGAGCGCGTGGACCTGGCCCGCGCCCTGGACGCCGTGCCGCGAGAGGCGCGGCTCCTGTTGGCGCTCCACTACGTCAACGGTCTCTCGTACCGGGAGCTCGCCCGGGTCCGCGGAATCTCGGTCAACACGGTCAAGAGCCAGCTCGCCCGGGGCAAGACGATTCTCCGGCGGGCGCTGGGGGATCGGCGATGGATCTCGACCTGACGCTCAGGGAGTTCTTCACGGCCGCGGCTCCGCCACGCCACGCGCTCGCCCGCCTGTTTCGGGGACTCGGGGGTCGCTCGCCACGGCTCGAACCGCTCGCCGATCGATTCCGCATTGAGGCGAGCGACCACGGCGTGACGCGCCTCCGACCGGGGCGGGGCCTCGGCGCGGCGTCCCCACGCGCCCGCGGCCACGCCGAGCAGGCGCGCGAGGAACTCCGCGAATACCTCGCGGGCCGCCGGACGTTCTTTCGGGTCCCCCTGGACCTCGACGGGGTGCCCGAGTTCCAGGCCACGGTGCTGGCGGAGGCCGCGCGCATCCCGTTCGGCGAGGTCGTCGCGTACGCGACGCTCGCGCGGCGCATCGGCCACCCACGCGCCGCGCGCGCCGTCGGCAACGCCCTCGGCAGGAATCCGGTGCCCGTGATCGTCCCCTGCCACCGGGTCGTCCGCGGGGACGGGAGCTGGGGGCACTACGCCTTCGGCCACGCGATGAAGACGTTCCTGCTCGGGCTCGAGCGCGCGACGCCGCTCCTCGTCGGCTGCGCGACGAGCCGGATCGTCTGCCGACGCGGCTGCGCGCACGAGCGGCGTGTCGCCGAGGGGAATCGCGTCGTCTTCGCCTCGCTCCGCGACGCGCGGAGCGTCGGCTACCGCCCCTGCCGCGTGTGCCGGCCGGCCCGCGTCGCGTGATCGGCGGCTTGCCGTGATCGGCCGCGTGCTAGGAGCGTGTCGGAGAAAGGGCTGTCGACTCTGCTAGGATGCCGACGATGACGGCCCGCGGCTCGCTCGTCTCGTTCGCCGTCGCGCTGCTCCTGGTCGGCGGCCCACGGCCGGCCGCCGCCCAGTACCCGGTCTTCGACGCCCACATCCACTATAGCCGCCCCGACTGGGACGCGTACCCGCCGGAGCGCGCGCTCGCCCTCCTCGCTCGGGCGGGTGTGCGTCGCGCGCTCGTGTCGAGCACGCCCGACGACGGCACGCTCAAGCTCTACGAGCGCGCGCCGACGGTGGTCGTGCCGTTCCTCCGGCCCTACCGCAGGCGCGAAGACATGGGCGGCTGGCACGCAGACGCGGGCGTTGCCGAATACGTGGAGGAGCGACTCAAGCGCGGTATCTACCGCGGCATCGGCGAGTTCCACCTCGGTGGCGCCGACGTGGACGCGCCCGTCGTCCGGCGGATCGCCGAGCTGGCGGCGGAGCGCGACCTGTTCCTGCACGCCCACGTGGACGCCGACACGATCGAGAAGCTCCTGGCGCGCTACCCGAAGGTCCGCTTCCTCTGGGCCCACGCGGGCATGTCGGCGGACGCCAGGACCGTCGGCCGGCTGCTCGACCGCTTCCCGAAGCTCTGGGTGGAGCTGGCGCTCCGCAGCGACGTCGCGCCTGGGGGCCGGCTCGATCCCGAATGGCGCGCGCGCTTCCTGCGTCACGCCGATCGTTTCATGGTCGGGACCGACACGTGGGTGACTTCTCGCTGGGAGGCCGTCGAGTCCTCCACGCGGGACGTCCAGGAGTGGCTCGCCGAGCTCCCGGCGGAGGTCGCCGAGCAGATCGCGTGGAGGAACGGCGCGCGTCTCTTCCCGGCGCCTTAGTTGAGGTCAGGGGGAGCGGCGCTGGCGCCCGACACGCTCAGCGGCCCTGAGCCTCGACGAGGTGGCGGTCCGAGTCGTAACGGAGCCGGCCGAGCGCCGCGTCGCGCTCGAGCCACGCGACTTCGTCCACCTCGTGGTCGTGCTCGCCGACCTTCTCGAGCGGTCGCATGAGGAACCAGCGCACCGTCTTCCGGATCCGCTGCCGGTCGCGCTGAAACCAGTACGTCGCCGTGTCCAGCTCGCGCACGACCTCGCAGCGGTACCCGGTCTCCTCGCGCACCTCGCGGAGGGCCGCGTCCGCGCTCGACTCGCCGGGGCCGAGCGTCCCCTTCGGCAGCGTCCACACGGGCTGGTTACGCAGATCACGCGCGCGGATCAGCAGCACCCGGCCACGCTCGTCGACGACCAGCCCGCCCGCCGAGAACTGCAGCACCGGCCGCGTCTGCTTCTCCGCCATACGCCCATGATACGATGCGACGCGAGACCCAGCTCGAAGGGAGAACGGACGCGCTCGACCTTCTCGCGCACTTCCCGGCGGGCGTGACGCCGCGTCCCGAGCAGGCGCGTCTGCTCGCCGCCGTCGCCGATGCGATCGCGGAGGCCCTGGACGACCCGGCGGCCGCGCGCGTGGTCCTCGTCGAGGGGCCGCCGGGCGTGGGCAAGAGCCACATCGCGATGACGCTCGCGCGGTGGAGCGGCGACGCCTACCTGCTGACCTCGCAGAAGCTGCTCCAGGATCAGTACGAGCGCGAGTTCGGCGCCGAGCTCCAGATCGTGAAGGGCCGCGACAACTACGCGTGCGACCGCTATCCCGGCGCGCACGTCCCGACCTCGCGCGGCGCCTGCCGCCGGCCGCGCGGCCCGATCTGCCAGTGCCCGTACGTCCGCGCCAAGACGGCCGCCCTCGGGGCGCCGATCTTCTGCGCCAACACCACCTACTTCGCCACGCTCCGCCACTGGCACGCCGAGCGACTCCGGCGGCGCCGTCTCTTGATCGTCGACGAGGCGCACAACCTCGAGGCGCAGCTCGCCGGCGTCTACACCGCCGGCTTCCCGCCGGCCGAGATGCGCGCGTGGTTCGGCGGGCCGCTGCCGCACCTGGCCTCCGCCGACGACTACCGCGCGCTGCTCGTCGAGCACCTCGACCGGCTCGAGGCGCGACGCGCGGCGATCGGGCGCGAGCTGGAGGCGCTCCGTCCGCCCGAGCTCGCCGCCGACCTCTTCCTGCGCATGCCCCCGTCCCGGGCCGAGCAGGAGCTGATCGCGCAGCGCGATAATCTAGAATCGGCGTTCGCGCGCGTCCGCTTCTTCCTCGACGATGCGGGAGAGTGGATCATGCGCTACCCACCCGATCCCGACGCCACGCTCGAGCTCGTGCCCCTGAGCGTCGCCGTGATGGCGCGCGAGCTGTTCGCCGAGTCCGCGGAGCTGGTCGTGCTCTCCTCGGCGCACCTCGGCCCGAAGAGCGTCCTGGCGGAGTGCTTCGGCCTCGACGCGGGCGGGATGCGCGCCTTCGCCAGCCCCTCCCCCTTCCCCGTCGAGCAGCGCCCCATCGTGTACCGTCCGGTGGGCGCGCTCTCGCGCTCGAGCCTCGCCGCGCTCGAGCCCGCCCTCTTCGCGGCGATCGCCACGATCCTCGACGTCCATCGCGCCGAGAAGGGGCTCATCCACGCGCCCTCGTACGCCGCCGGCGCCCGCCTGGTCCGCGACCTCGCGGCGCGCGCGCCGGCCCACGCGCGCCGTCTGATCTGGGTGGAGTCGACCGAGGCGAAGGCGCGTGCCCTCGACGCGCACCGCGCCTCGTCGGTCCCGACCGTCCTCGTCTCGCCGTCCCTCCGTGACGGCGTGGACCTGCCGGACGATTTCCTGCGCTTCCAGATCGTGACGAAGATGCCGTTCCCCGACCTCGGTGATCCGTGGACCGCGGCGCGGCGGGAGCGCGATCCGCGCTGGTACGCGCTCGAGACCGCCAAGGCGCTCGTGCAGGCGTACGGGCGCTCGTGCCGCCACGCCGGCGACTACGGGGTCAGCTATGTCCTCGACGCGCAGTTCGAGCGCTTCCTGGCCCGCTATCGTGTGCTCCTGCCCGAGTGGTTCCTGGACGCCGCGGAGCCCGCGCTCCGCGCGCGGGGCTCGTCGGACGGGACCGAGTGATAGCATAGGCGGTCGTGAACGCGCGCGACGTCGACGCGGTCCTCCAGGCGGTCCGCTTCGAGCTCTATCGGGAGAACGTCTCCGGCGCCCTCGAGCTGGCCGAGCGCGCTCACGCCGCCCATCCCGACCCCCGGTACGCCGAACAGGCGGCGCGGATCCGGTCGTGGCTCACGCACCTCGAGAGCCGCGAAGCCTATATCGCGGCCCAGGAGGCGCAGTACAGGCGGCTCCGCTGGCGGGTCGGGCTGAAGCTCCTCGAGCGGCGGATCCGGATCCTCCTCGGCCGGAAGACGCGCAAGATGATCGGGCGACGCGGGCGTGATCCCGAATTCCAGGAGCTCGAGCGCGAGGTCGCCAGCGTGCGGCCGCGGCGCGCGCTCGACGCCGGAAGCGGCGAGGGGGCCGTGGCAATGGCGCTGGGCGCCCGCCACCCCGACGTGCGCGTCGGGGTGGCGGGCGACGAACGTCAGGATCGCGCGGCAACTCAACCGGTTCAAGAACGTCGACTTCCGCCCGGGCCTCGCCGAAGAGGTCCACCTCCTCTTTCCGGCCGCGTCGTTCGACCTCGTGTACTCGTTCGCCGTCCTCGAGCACGTGCGCGACGTGAACGCGACGGTGCGCGCGATCGAGACGGTGCTGCGTCCAGGCGGGCGCTTTGCGTTCGTCGTTCCCATGCACGAGCTCCGCGCGCGGGGCCCGATCCCCGACTATGCGCCGGTCCACGGCTACGCCGACCACTGTCGCGTCTTCACGGAGGCGGAGCTGCGCGCGCGCTTCGGCGGTCGGAAGGGTTTTCGACTGGTGAAGATCCCGGGAGCCTGGAAGCACGGCGAGCTCCCGGACTGCTTCGAGCCGATCGAGTTCGGCTCGTTCTTCGTGTCGTACGCGACGGATTAGTCGTCGGGTGGAGCGGCGCCGCTCCCCCCAACGCCCCCCACCAGATCAGAGGGGGCGAGGCGCCCCCTCCGAGCCGGCGCTCGACGCCGCCGAGCGCCCCGCGATCCGGCCGAACACGGCGCCCGCCATGAGGCCGGCGCCACCCGGATAGTTGTGGTAGAAGAGCCCGCCCACGAGCTCGCCGGCCGCGAAGAGCCCGGGAATCGGCCGCTGCTCGGTGTCCACGACCTGCGCGACGTCGGTGATGCGGACGCCGCCGAACGTGAACGTGATGCCGGTCGTGACCGCGTAGCCGACGTAGGGCGGCGCGTCGAGGGGGAGCGCCCAGTTCGACTTGGGCGGCGCGATCCCGCGCGTGCGCTTGCCGTCCTTGATCGCCGGGTTGAACGCGCCGGGCATGACGGCGGCGTTGAAGGCCGCGACCGTGCGCAGGAACCCCTCGACGTCGATCTCGAGCTTCCGCGCCAGGCCCTCGAGCGTCGGGTCCTCGGCCTTCGTCACCTCGCGGATCCGGTACTCCTCCCGCAGCAGGTGGAGAACCTTCGCGTCGAAGATCTGAAACGCGGCGCGCCGCGGCTGCTCGATGACCGCGCGTCCGTACTTCACGTAGGTGTAGTTGCGGAAGTCGGCGCCCTCGTCCACGAAGCGCTCGCCGCGGAGGTTCACGATGAGTCCCAGTGGGTACGAATGCTTCTGAAAATTGTCGCCGACCTTCCGGTCGCCGTGCCACGGCGCGTTTAGATCCCACTGGACGGCGTGGCAGCCGCTCCAGTGGCCCCACGGGAGCGCGCCGATCTCGAGCGCCATCCGGATGCCGTCGCCCGTGTTGTACGGCGTGCCGCGGACGCGGGCGAGGTCCCAGTTGCGGCCCAGATAGCGCGTGCGCATCTCGGGGTTCGCCTCGAAGCCGCCCGCCGCAAGCACGACGGCCCGCGCCGGGATGGTCTCCGCGCCCGCCGGCGTCCGCACGGCGATGCCGGTCACCGCCCCACGGTCGTCCGTGAGAAGCCGTATCGCCTTCGTCTCGAAGCGCACGTCGATCCCGGCCTTGGCCGCCGCCTGGTACTCCATGTCGATGAGTCCGGGCCCGCCGCCCACCGCCTCGAGGACCAGCCCGCCCCAGAACCTGAATCGCCCGTCGACCTTGTAGGCCTGACGGCCGAACATCGGGATCCAGCGGACGCCGCGGTCCCGCATCCACCGGACCGTCGGCTGCGACTGGCGCACGAGCAGCATCGCCAGGTCGGGGTCGGCGCAGTCCTCGGTGACGCGCATGAGGTCGTCGTAGAACGTCTCCTCGGTGTACGGATCGACCTCCATCGACGCCTTCTCCTCGTCGGACAGATCGCCGACGAGGTCACACAACTCCTCGAAGCTCTTGAAGGCGAACCGGAAGCCGCCCGCCGTGAAGAAGCCGTTGCCCCCGCGCCACGCCTCCGGCGCCTTCTCCACGACGAGCACGCGCGCGCCCGCCTCGCGCGCGGAGAGGGCGGCGCACATGGCGGCGTTGCCGCCCCCGACCACGACGACGTCGTACACGGCGGGCACAGCCGGGCTCTACCCGATGATCTCGCTGATCTGGACCTGCGGCTGGATGTTCGTGTAATTCGGGATGTCGCCCATGATCTCCTTGCCGTGCTCGCCCATCCCCTTCTGGAAGTCGGCGACCCTGTTGAAGTAGACGTGCGCGACGGCGACGTAGGGCGCCGGCGCGCCGGGCGCGCCGCCCGCGACGCCCTTGTCCGCCTCGGTCCGCACGAGGCCGAACTTGCCGAGGCGCTCGCGGACCAGCGCCAAGTGCTTCCGGACGAAGTAGTCGTGGTCGAACTTCTTGCCCTCGCCGGCAGGGTACAGGACCGTGATGCGGACCATGGGAACCTCCTCGTCTGGGGATTCTCGCTCCAGGGAGTGGCAGTGTACTACGGAACCGCGTTCACGCCGGCGGGCGCTGCGCGCTCGGCCCAGAAAAGACCTCGCAGCCGGACGCCGAGCGGCGTACCGGCGAGCGCCGCCCCTGCCCAGAGCCAACCGTGCAGGCTCGTCGACGCGATCCCGCCGAAGAGCGCGCCGATGTTACAGCCATAGGCGATCCGTGAGCCGTACCCGAGGAGGAGCCCGCCCAGGACCGCCGCGGCGACGCGGCGCGCCGGGACGCGACGCCGCGGGGCGAAGCGGCCGGCGAGCCCCGCGCCGAGCAGCGCGCCCAGGACCAGCCCGAGGTCCATGACCGACGTGACGTCGGCGAGGATGGGCGCCGCGAGCGCCGTCTGCTGGAACTCGCCCGACCAGAACGCGACGCCCGAGAGGTCGTATCCCATCGCGACGAGCGCCTTCGCGCCCCAGAGCGCGAAGGCCCAGGTGATGGACCACGGCGTGCCCGCCACGACGAGCGTGACGAGGTTGAGGAGCGCGAGGAGGACCGCGCCCACGCCGAGCGGCCACGGCCCCTGAACGACCCGCCGCCACCCGGTCACCGGCACCGGGAGCGACGAGCGCGCGTCGACGCGCCGGCGCTCGACGGTCCAGGAGACAAGGGCCAGCAGTGCGCACGCGGCGAGCTGGAGGACGACGGCGCCGGTCCAGCCGAGGCTCTCGGCGAGGGAGACGTCGCCCAGCGACGGCGTCGCCCACCAGAACGGCATGTGGAAGGTCGCGAGCACCGCGCCCGCGACGAAACCGACGAGCGTGGCCAGCATCGGCGTGACGCCCGCGCCGAGGTGGTAGAGCATCCCGGACCCGCACCCGCCGGCGATCTGCATCCCGACTCCGAAGACGAACGCGCCCACGAGCACCGACACGCCCGCCGGGGCGACCGCGCCGGCCACGGAGGCGCCGAAGATCTCGCCGGCGGCGAGGACGGGCGCGAAGAGCACGGTCGCCACCGCGAGCATCAAGAGCTGCGCCCGCACGCCGCGACCGTCGCCCACGGTCACGAGGGCGCGGTACGCCGCGGTGAAGCCGAAGACGGCGTGATGGAGCGTGAGGCCGAGCGCGGCGCCGACGAGGAGGAGGGCGCCCTGCCGTGGGCCGTAGCGCGCCGCGAGCCAGAGGGCGCCGACCGTGAGGAAGCCTGCGGCGCCCGTGGCGACCGACACCTGGACGGGCCCGTTGGCGAGAACGGCCGGCGGGGCGGCGACGGGTGGGGCGACGACGCGGCTCATCGCGACGGCGCGTCGCCTCGCGCGCGGCGGAGCATCTCGATCAGCACCTCACGGCTCTCACCCGCAGTCCGCACCTCGCGCGGGAAGGCGATGCGCACGCTCGAGAGGCGATCGCCCCGGCGCACGCGCAGCTTGAAGCCGAGGCGGTCGACCGCGACCATCGTCGCCGCGTCGGCCTCCTCGCCCGCGTAGAGGCGCGCATAAGCGACCAGCGCGTCGGCGTGGTCGCGGTTCATGTGCTCCACGATCCCGTCTGCGACGTCGGCGAGCGGATCGGGCGCCGCCGCGAAGTAGGCCGCCGCGGACACCCAATCCATCGCCGCGAAGCCGCCGACGAAGTAGAGGTCCGTGACCTCGAGGCGCCAGAACGCAAAATCCTCGAAGTCCACCCAGTACGCGGCCCGCGCGTGGCGCGCGAGATAGGCGGCGCGCGCCGCGCTCACCTCCGCCGGCGGCACGACGCGCGCGTCGCCCATCAGCGTGAGGCGCGCGCGGGCGAGCGGGTCGTCCGATTCTTCACGCTGGGGGCCCAGGCCGGGCGGGGTCACGAGGAGGCTCGCGCGCGGGTCGGCCTGGAGGTTCTGGGTGTGCATGGCCATCGAGCTGATCAGGACGGCCGGCCGCCCGGCGTCATCGAGCGCGTACGGCATGACCGATGCGAACGGGTGGCCGGGGTGCCGCCGCGAGAGCGTCGCGAGCGTGCCGACGCGCCCGACGTGGGCCAGCGTCCGCGCGCGCTCGGCGTAGGTCGGCTCGGGGACGGGCGATGCGCCCGGGTCCGGGGGCGGAGCGTGACGGTCGACCACGGCTCACTCCATCTCGAGCTCGAAACGGGCGTGGCCGGTGGCGACCTCGCCCCCGGCCGTCCGCACTTGCGCCGTCCCTGCCGCCGCCAGCGACAGGAACGCGGCCGTCCGCAACAGCGCGAGACGCTTCATGCGAGGAAGTTGCGGAGCGTTACGATGGCCTCGGCCACCTCACGCCCTTTCGCTTCGAGCGAGCCATCAGGCGGCTTCCATCGGGACGAGGCGGGCGGGCTCTTCCAGGATCTTCAGCAGCGCCGTCGCGCAGTACACGCGGTCGCGCTTGGCTTGGTTGACCTGCTTGAGGATGCCCGCGGCGCCGAGCCGCTCCATCGCCCGCTGGGCGGTCGTGAACGCGACCTTCAGCTGCCTCTCGACGCGCCGGACCGTGCAGTAGGGGTTCTGGGCGAGAAGGTCCACCAGCTTCAGTGCGGCCTGTGATGCTCCGGCCAGCTCGTCCTTCCATCGCGCCAGTAGCGCATTGATGCGCTCGGCTCGGCTCAGAGCATCCTCCGACTGACGGGCCACACCGTTCAGGAAATACTCCAGCCACCCCTCCCACTCGCTCCGCGCGTGCACCCCCTGGAGCCTCTCATAGTAGTCGGCGCGCGTCGCCTCGAAGAAGGCGCTCAGGTACAGGAGTGGCGCGGGCAGGACTTCGCGCTCCACCAGAAAGAGCGTGATGAGCAAGCGGCCGACACGTCCGTTGCCGTCGATGAACGGGTGAATGGCCTCGAACTGGACATGCATCAGCGCCGCCTGCACGAGGACGGGCAGCGACCGCTCGCGCAGGAACTTCTCCCACGCCCCCAGGCAGTCCACGAGCGCGTCCGGCGGCGGCGGTACGTAAATCGCGTTGGCGAGCGTGCAGCCCGGCGGCCCGATCCAGTTCTGGGTCGTTCGGAAGACGCCGGGCGTCGCGTGGCCGCCGCGAACGCCAGTCATCAGCTTGGCGTGAAGCTCCCGCGTCAGTCGAAGCGAAAGGAGCTGTGTCTTGAGCCGCTTCACGCCGTACTCGAGCGCCGCGACGTAGTTGGCCACTTCACGAAGGTCCGCGGGGCTCCGATCCACCGCCGCTCCCGCTTCCGCGGCGAGCAACTGTCCCAGGGTCGCGCGGGTCCCCTCGATCCGGCTCGACAGCACGGCCTCGCGCCTGACGAAGGGCCGGATCAGTAGGTGCGGGTTCGGCAGACGTCCCCCTTCCCCTGCCAGGCGCCCGATGAGACGATCGGCGTCGGAAAGCGCGCGCACCAGCGTTGGTGTCCACTCCAGCTCCGGGGGAAGTGGATTGGGGACAAACGCCGTGTAACCACCGGCGCATCGGACCCTGCGCCCCGGCGGCGCACTAGCAGGTGCGGGCGGCCTGCTCATTTGCGCTGACGCTAATAGGGGTGCGTTCTATTTTCGATACCGTCACATTCCGATAATAACACTCGCCACTTTGCAAGCGCGCTTTCAAGCCTCACCGCTGAATGCCGCCAGATAGAGGGCTCGACTTCCAGGAGCGTGATCTTGAGCTGGTAGACGAGCCCAGATTCTGGCTCGGCGTCCTCATCGCAATCGTAGATAGTCCTCGACCGAGATGCCAGCGTCCTTGAGAATACGGATCGCAAGTCCCGCCCGATATCGGCTCCGGTGTGCATCGGAATGGTGACGGAGATCTTCTGCGCCTCGTGTGACGGACTGCATGATCGCTGCGACCGCCATGCGTATCGGTGCGCCTTTGGCGACCGCAAATCCCGAGGACTTCCGCCGCTTCGAGGCGGCGGGGCTGCAGATCGTAGCCACCTGAGCCAGCACTCGCCCAGAGACCGCGTCCTCCTCGGCTACTCCCGCGTGGCCGTGAACGGGCAGATCTGGCTGTAGGCGCAGCTCCGGCAGGCGTTGTAGGACGGCGTCGCCGCGAAGACGCGCGCGCGGATGCCGGCCGCCGCGGCCTTGACGGCGGCGATCGCCTCCTCGAGGTCCGCCTCGGCGGGCGCGTGCCGGCCCACCAGGTTGGACTCGAGGAAGCGGAGCTCGACCCGCTGCGGCAAAGCGCCCGTCATCTCCCGCCACGCGAGCGCGTAGAGCTTGAGCTGGAGGCTCTCGGCCGCGCGACGGTCGGCGACCTTCTGCTTCGCGACCTCGCCGGTCTTGTAGTCGATGATCGTGGCGCCCAGCAGGTCCTCGTCCACGCGGTCGAAGCGGCCGCGGACGCGGTCGGGCCCCAGCGTGAAGCCGAACTCTTTCTCGACGTGCGTCGGCTTCTGGCCGCTCGCCTCCTCCTCGTGCCAGAAGCGCGTGAGCGCCTTCCGGCCCGCGGCCTGACGCGCCTCCTCGTGCTCCCACGTGAGGAACCCCTGGTTGTCCCACTCGCGGTTGTAGACGCCGAGGAGGTCGTCGAGCGGCGTATAGTTGCCGGCCGCGCGGCGCAGCAGGTAGTACTCGACCACCCGGTGGATCGTGGCACCGTACACCACCGTGTGGTGGCGCAGGATCGGCACGCGGAGGACGTTGACGTAGCGGTACTTCAGCGGGCACGTCTGGTAGTCGTCCACCTGCTTGTGGCTCACCAGGAGCTCCTGCTCCGGCGGGATGGGCGCGAGCCGCGCCTCGGCCGCCTCGGCGGGCGGCGCGAAGCGCTGGATCTCCTCGATCGCCTTCGCCGCGAACGGGCGCGCGGCGTCTTTCGGCAGATCGAGCGCCTCGAGGACGAACTGGCTCACCTTCCGCGCGCGCGTGCCGCCGTAGTCACGCGCGCTCGTCAGGTGGAGCTCGCGCTTGGCCCGCGTCATGCCGACGTAGAAGAGGCGCCGCTCCTCCTGCTTGTGGAAGTCGCCCGAAGGGAGCGGCTCCTTGATCAGCTCGACGGGCAGCTCGAGCGCGTCCCTCCGCCCGCGCAGCGGGAACTTGTCCTGGACGAGCGTGACCAGGAACACCACCGGGAACTCGAGCCCCTTCGCCTTGTGGACGGTGAGGACGCGCACGGCGGGCGTCTCGACCTCCGCCTCGGCGACGGCCGGGTCTTCACCCGCGTCGATCAGCGCGTCGAGGTGGTTCACGAACTCCCGCACGTTGTCGTAGCGGAGCGCCTTCGAGGCGTCCTGGATGCGACGGAAGAACTTCGAGACGTTCTGCACCTCGGCCTCGTCCCGCGCCGTGGCGGCCTTCGACATGCGCGCGAGCCAGCCCGAGTCCACGAGGAACTGGTAGAGCAGCTCGCCGGTCGGCATCTCCCGCGCCAACTCCATGTACCGCGTGAGATCGGCGACCAGGCGACGGATCGCCTCGAGCCCCTCCGCGTCCACCTCGTCGCGCAGCTCGCGGATCGTCTCCACCGTGCGGAACACGTCGAACAGCCACCGGTGGCGGCGGTCCGCGTAGGTCGCGCAGCGGGTGAGGTCCACGATCGGCACCTGGTAGAGGTCGGACGACGCGAGGTAGTGGACGCTCACGGAGTCGTCCGGATGGGCCACCGCGCGCAGGAACGCGATGAGCAGGCGGATCTCCGGCCGCCCGTAGAGTCCCGCGTTGCCCGAGAAGGTCCAGGGGATCGCTCGAAGGTTCAACGAGCGCAGGAACTGGTCGGCGTCCGCGTTCGAGCGGACGAGGATGGCCACGTCGTCGTACCTCCACACCCCGTCGGCGACCCGCTCGGCGATCGATTGCGCGACCGCGTCCGCCTCCTGCGTCGCGGTCTCGAAGTGGAGGTGCTGGGGCTCGGGGCCGTCGGGCTCGCGCGCTGCGGCGAGCTTTTTGGTGACTCCGTATCGCCGGCCCTCGTCGCTCTCCTCGAGCCGGTCGGGATTGTTGAGGATGAGTCGGTACGCCGCGTCGAGGATCCGGTGGTGCGAGCGATAGTTCTCCGTGAGGATGACGACACGGGCCCGGGGGAAGTGTCGGACAAAGACCCGGAAGTTCGACACCGCCGCGCCGCGCCAGCGGTAGATTGCCTGATTGTCATCGCCAACGGCGGCGACGTTCGTGTGCCGCGCGCCGAGCAGCTTCACGATCTCGAACTGGGCCCAGTTCGTGTCCTGGAACTCGTCGACGAGGATGTACTTGTACTTCCGCTGGAGCCCGCCGAGCACGTACGGTCGCGAGCGCAGGAGCCTGAGGGCGTGGACGATCTGGTCGCCGAAGTCGATGGCGCCGCTCGCGCCCATCAGCTCCTGGTACTTCGCATAGGTTCGCGCGAGCTCGAGCTGCTGGGCGGCGCGCTCCCGCAGCGCCTCGTCCTCGGGCGCCGCGTGGGCGAGGGCCGCCAGGCGGTCCGCGTGGGCCGCGTACTCCTCGGGCGAGATGTCCTCGTCCTTGCAGCGGCTGATCAGGGTGATGAGCGCCTGGAGGTGTCGGGTCGGATCACCCAGCGGCCGGTAGCGCTCGAGCGGCAACTGGAAGAGCCGGTCGCGGAGGAAGATGACCTGCTCGGCGCGGTTCAGGACGCGGAAGTCGGGCTGGAGCCCGAGCTCGAGGGCGTGCTCGCGCAGCAGCCGGTCACCGAACGCGTGGAAGGTGGCAATCTCGACGTCCGCGTACCCGTAGGGCACGAGGGTGTCGACGCGCTCTTCCATCTCGGCCGCGGCCTTGTCGGTGAAGGTGAGCGCCAGGATCTCTTCGGGCCGGGCTTTCTTCTGGGCAATGAGCCAGGCGATGCGGCGGGTGATGACGGTGGTCTTGCCCGTGCCCGCGCCGGCAATGATGAGGAGGGGGCCGGCGTCGTGTGTGACGGCCTCGCGCTGCGTGTCGTTCAGGCGGTCGAGGATGCGGTCCGCCGCCATCCGCCTACGACTATACTACGCCGCGATCAACGACGGACGTCGGGCCCACCGCCGAGGACCTCCTCGACGTCACGCGGCGTGACCAGCGCGATGTCGCCCCACATCGAGCACTTGAGGGCGCCGACGGCCGTGCCGACGTCCACCGCCTCCTGGAGCTCGCGCTTCTGGAGCACGGCCCAGAGGAATCCGGCGACATAGGCGTCGCCCGCACCGATCGGATCGACCACCTGGACCGCCGGCACGCGCCGCGGACGGTAGACGCGGCCCCCGTCGAGCACCAGCGACCCCGCCTCGCCCAGCTGGAGGCTCACCGTCGCCCTCGGCGCCAGCCGCGCCAGCGCCTCGAGCGTCTGCTCGGCCGTGCCCGTGAGGCTGAAGATCGTTCGCGCCTCCGCGTGGCCGAGGAAGAGATAGCGAACCTCGGGGAGCACCGCATCCAGGAACAGCCGCGCGTCGGCCGGCGCCCAGAGACTCGCGCGGTAGTTGACGTCGAACGAGAACGCGGACGCCTCGCGGATCGCGCGCCGCACCAATCCTCTGGCGCCCTCGCCGAGCGCCGGCGTGACACCGGTCAGGTGGACGAGTCGGGCGCGCCGCACCGGCTCCCAGTCCACGTCACCCTCCGTGAGCCGCGCAAACGCGGAGTCTTGGCGGTCGTAGAGCACGCGGACCGGCCGCGGCGGCACTCCGTACTCGAGGAAGTAGACGCCGACGCGGGCGTGCTCGGTCATACGGACGTGGGCACAATCGACGCCGTGCCCCACGAGCTCGCGCCGGATCCGCTCGCCCCACTGGTTCGCGGGGAGGGCGGAAATCCAGGCTACCTTCAGGCCGAGCCGTGCACAGGCCGCCGCGACATTCGCCTCGGCGCCGCCGATCTGGACGTCGAGCTGGCGCGCGGTCTCGAAGCGGCCGGGCGACGGGATCGCCAGTCGCAGGAGCACCTCGCCCAGCGTGACGAGGTCGTGCACCTAGACCGACCGCAGCTCGATCTTCACGGAGGTGCCAAGGATGAGCGACATCGACATCAGCTCGGGACGCCGGTCGCGGCCGAACGTGACACGCGCGGGCTCGCCCTTTTTCGCCCACGACGAGAAGCCCGTCAGGTCGCAGAGCGCCGTGGGCTTGCCGGAGACCGGGTCGGCGTCCACCTTGAGCGCGAACGGGACCAGCTCGGCGCGGTACAGCCGCTGGACGTCGTCCGGGCCCTCGTTGTCCATCCGCTTTCGCCGGACGAGGTACGTCTCGTAGCTCCCGTCCACCCGGGCGGGCCAGACGCCATCCGCATAGTTGAGGGTCGCGCTGATGGAGTCGTCCACATGCACCCCCTCGGGCACCTGCACGAGATCGTCGCCGATGCGCAGGCGGCGCAGGAAGAAGGTCTCGCCGCGGAAGTGGTACTCGACGGTGCGGCGGACCCAGTCGTAGCGGACCTCCGAGCGCGATTCCCGACCTTTCACGCTGAACCAGGAGCGCCCCTCGAGCGGCACCCAGCGCCCGTCCCGGAGGAGCCCACGAGACTCGATTCGGTTGGCGATGCCGTCTCCCTCCCCCGCGATCGTGACCTGATAGTGGCCGGCGGCCCGGTCGATCGCCTCGCTGAGGGCCCCGTCCAGGCGAAAACTGAGCAGGCCGTAGAGGATGCCAACGTCCGCGGTGTACGTCCTTTTCCGCTCCTCGGAGGTGGTGGCGGCCCAGCCCCGGGCCGGCCAAGCGACGTGCGGAGCCAGGAGGAACGTGAGGGGTAAACCAAGAAAGTGGCGACGGCTAATCAGGCGTCTAGACATGTCAGGTTGGTTCGCCTATTCTAACAGTCTCCCGGTATAGAACTTTTGTCGTAACCGGCTTACTCCTGTTAACGTAAGCGCTGGGTTTTTGTGGCGAAAACCCGAATGGCCACCATCGGAGAGAAGCCCGGCTCATGAAGCGCCAGCCCGTGATTACGGGCCTCGGCATCGTCTCGCCGATCGGGGTGGGGGTGGAGAAGTTTTGGGCCGCCGCCTGCGCCGGGCAATCCGGCATTCGCACCCCAACCCTTTTTGAGGCTTCTCGGCTGCCGCCTGATTGCCGAGCCGTGGGCGAGGTCAGGGATTTCAATCCAGTAGATTGGATGCCCGCGCGGATCGGGAAGATGGCCGGCCGCTTCAGCCAGTTCGCGCTTGCCGCAGGAAAAATGGCACGCCTCGACGCCAAGATCGACACGGCCGATCTTCCGCGGGAACAGTTGAAGGTCTCTATTGGCACGTCAATGAATGGACAAGTCGATCTGGGCGAGTCAACTTTTGCCGCGTTTATTCAAGGTAAGGACGTACTGCCGTGGACAACCAACGAATACCCAGCGCACGCGGCAACAAGTCACATCGCGATTGACGCGGGCGCACACGGTCAGACCACGACGTTTTCAACAGCGTGTGCGGCCGGCCTCGATGCCATCGGGTGGGCAGCCGAGGAGATCCGGCGGGGACAGGCTTTGGCCGCGATAGCCGGCGGGACGGAGACGCCTTTATCACCATACTCGCTCACTCTTTTTCACTCCGTTGGAGTGCTCTCCAGATGGCCAGGTCCTCCGGAGGAAGCGAGTCGCCCGTTCGACCGCCTTCGGTCTGGCCTAGTACTGGCTGAGGGCGCAGCTGTTGTGTTGATCGAAGACGAGGAATTCGCCAAGGCGCGAGGCGCAAAGATATACGCGCGACTCCTCAGTTTCACGAGTACGAGCGAGGGCGCTCATCTCCGTAAGGTCGACGAGAGTGGGGAGGCGGTCGCAGGAGCGATGGTTGCAGCCTTAAGACAGGCGGACTTAGCTTGTTCTGACATCGACTACATTTGTGCACACGGGAACTCGATGGTTGACTACGACTTGGCAGAAACATCAGGGATAAAACGCGTCTTTCAAAGACATGCGTGGAACATTCCTGTTTCTTCACTGAAGTCCATGTGTGGACAGGCCCTCGCGGCGAGCAGCGCGATGCAAGTGGTCGGGGCATGCTTGACCTTGCGAGACCAGACGATCTCACCGACCATTAACTATCAGGTACCGGATCCAGAATGTGATTTGGATTACGTCGCCAATGTGGCGCGCTCTGCAAGGGTCCGGCAAGTGCTCATCCACGCTCACAGCCTCGGCGGATCCCACGTAGCTATGATCCTCGCTGCCCCGGACTAGACCGTCGACAGTGTCACAAGTAGCCCTCTTTGGACTGTCTGCAATTCTCATGGCGCTTGCGATCTTTGTTTGGCGAGCTCGCCCTGAAAATGCAGTCAATCGTTGGTTCGCCGCTCAAACCTTGTGCCTCGCGAGCTGGGTTTGTGGCGTCGGCGGTCTTCAGGGTGGAGCACATCTTGATGCGTGGGGACGCTTTACATTTGCGAGCGCGAGTCTGATTCCAGCTTCCTTTCTCGGCTTTACGCGGTGCTATCCCACGCCCAACGCGTGGCCTTCGATAGCGCTCCTACGGAGTACTTTTCTCGTTGGCGCGATTCTAGCCTTTCTGTCTCTCACAACATCTCTCGTTGCATATGACAATGTCTTAACGCCCCAAGGCCTCGCAAGAAGATCAGGGCCCTTGTATCCAGTCTTCGCCACCTACTTCATCGTTGTATGGATAGCGGCGCTTGGAGTCTTCATCGACAAGTGGCGACTGGCTCGTAGCCTCGCGCGTGCTCAGCTTCAGCACCTCGGAGTCGGAATCATCACTGCGGCAGCGGGCGGTATCGGATTGAACCTCGTCCTGCCGCTAGTCACCGGCCGCTCAACCCACAGTTGGCTAGGTCCGTACTTCAGCGTCATGTTCGTAGCGCTAGTAGCGCACGCAATCATTCGTCATCGGCTGATGGACTTGCGGATCTTCATCAATCGCGGGCTAGCGTACGTTTTCGCTGCTGCCGTTCTCTCGACACTCGTCCTGGCAGTCGCACGGTTTCTTGTCCCAAGCTGGCCTGCTGAGCCGTTTCTCGTACACCCCGACATCTTGATCATTGCGATTGTTGTGCTTGCAACGTTGTCGAACCCATCGCAGCGATTCATCAGTCGGATAATCGATCCATATCTTTACAGGGGGCGCGTCGACTACGCTAAAGCGTTGCCTAGCGCTACACGCCAGTTGAGTCGACTTATGCCAGTCGAAGAGTTGTCTTCAAACTTAAATCAGCTTCTGCGAAACGCCTTCGTACCTGAAAAGTTCCTCATGCTCGTGCGGCCGTTCGAGAGCCATTCCTTCGGACAGCCGATCGACAATTCAACTCTGACTGATAATTCAGGTCTAGTCGACCTAGCCACGCTTGCCGCTCTCATGAGCGACCAAACCAACCCTAATGTGATTGTGGTCGACCCGATACTCGAGACTGGAGCAAGGAAAATTGCACACGAAGTCCTTCGGGCAGAGGGGTTCGAGGTTGTTGTCACATTGGGTAGGCGTGGGCACCTGTTGGGCGCAATGCTTCTTGGGCCTCGTCGAAGCGGAGACGCTTACTTCAAGGACGACCTCGCGTTCATTGAGTCACTTGGCGAGCTGGCGTCCATCGCTCTCGAGAATGCCCTTCTCTATAGCCAGCGCATCCAAATTCTCGAATACTCCAACCGTCTGCTCGAATCCCTCGACTCAGCCGTCGTGGCGATCGACGTGGCCGGCAAAATCACTAGCCTGAATCCGGCAGCGAAGGATCTGCTCGGCCTGGGCGAGGAGAAGCGAGGCACCAAGCTCGATGTGCTTCCCTCAGAGATAGCATGGGCATTAGCGATGGGGATTACAGATTCTTGGCATCCGCGGGATGTGGAGGTCACAATCGACCATCCCACTCGCGGCATCCTGCACGTGATTCTATCGACCGCCGTGCTTCATGATGATCAGGAAAAGGCCGCGGGAGCTCTTGTGGTCGTTACCGATCTATCGAATGTGAAGGCGCTCGAGAGGAACCAGAGGCGAGTTGAGCACCTCGCGATCATGGCTCGCTTCTACGCCGGAATCGCGCATGAGATTAGAAATCCACTCGCGGCGATCTCTAACTTCATCTCGATGCTCCCCGACAGATTCGACGATCCGGAATATCGCGACACTGCAGTGAGGCTCCTGCCGATCGAAGTCGCTCGCATCGTTCGGCTCGCCGATCGACTTCGTCTCATGGCTCCGAGTGAAGGCGGGAAGCTCAGCGCCGTTGCCCTGCCACCATTGCTCAACGATATTGTCGCGATTCATTCGCCGGCGGCGCAGGAACAGCGGGTCAAGATTTCCCTCCAGTGTCCAGAGGAATTGCCGAAAATCCAAGGTGATCCGAGCCAGCTCGTGCAGCTATTCGTCAACCTCCTCCGAAACGCCATTGAAGCTATGCCGGATGGTGGAACAGTCGGTATCGAGGCAGAACACCTCTCGACCAGGACGACTGCTGGCCGCGTGATCGTCCGCGTAATCGACGAGGGCACTGGTATTGATCCCACGGTCCGAGCAAAGATCTTTGAGCCCTTCTTCACCACAAAGCCAGCCGGAACAGGGCTCGGGCTCTCGATCTGCCGGGAGATCGCAGACTTTCATCGTGCTCGGTTAACACTCTTCCCTCGAACGAGCTTTGGGGGAACAGTTGCGGAAGTTGAGTTCCCTTCTTAC
>Ga0209239_1000343_pt1 | contig 26454 bp, 23 predicted proteins | sample GraSoi013_2_20cm_FD_185824 | JGI IMG/M metagenome (GOLD analysis project Ga0209239, IMG submission 185824) | Grasslands soil microbial communities from the Angelo Coastal Reserve, California, USA - Sample 10_02_2013_2_20cm (SPAdes) (version 2) | ecosystem: Environmental > Terrestrial > Soil >...
GGGCGTGAAATTGTCCCAGACGCTGGCGTCGGTATAGGCGGCCTTCAACGAGTCGGTGGCAAGGCCGGGGATGCGCCTCAAATAGGGCAAGGGCGGCATGTTCATGATCGACATGCACGGCACCTTCGACCTCGCAACCGCGTCGAGCAGCTGCCGCACGCCGGGCGCGCGATATTGCGGCTCCTGCATGGCCAGACCGACGAGATCGTAATCGGTCGGATTGACATCGGCGGGACCGGCGGCGGAGACCTTGCCTGGGAGCTTGCGCGAGTCGATCTCGATCGGCTCCTTGCGGCCTTTGACGGGCAGGCGCACGCGGAACCCCTCGGCATTGATCAAGTCCGCCTCCGCCGGCAGGCACACCAGCTTCACCTGATGACCCCCGAACAGCAGCTTGGAGGCAAGCAGCGAGCCGTAGGACGCGCCCATGATCAGGATGTTGTAAGTCGCCGGCATAGCGAACCTCCTCCGCGTTGGATGGAAGAAGGAGAGAGTTATCCCTCTCGCTCGCCGGCAATGCTATTGCGCCGGCCATCCGCATGCAATCCGCATGGCCCGCAGGTGACTAAGCCGGGGCGCAGCCACGGGATCGCAACCGATTTTGCCGCTGAGCGGGCGCGGCGATCGGCTCACTCCCGCAGGGGGCGAGCCGATCGGTATCCAGGTCCGTTGGTAGTCAGGGATGTTATAAGGCGGTCCCGCCGCCCGAACTGCCGCTCCCGGACGTGCCGCCCGTCGGCGGCCACGAGGGCGGCGTGTAGGAGGGTGCCGGAGCGGAAGCGGGCTTCGGAGCAGGCTTTGGAGCAGCCTTTGGAGCAGCCTTTGGAGCAGCCTTGGCCTTCGGCTTCGCCTTCCTCGCGGCGCTCTTCTTTGCCACGACGCGCTTCTTCTTACGCGCCGGCGCGGCTTTTCTTCCCGCTTTCCGCTTTTTGGTCTTCGACTTTGCCTTCTTCGCTTTCTTCGCCATGGATCGCCTCCCGATCGTTGCGGCTTCGCTACGGTCACTTTGCCGGCGCGACGGCCGCTGCCGCCGCGCTAGATCCCCGCTTCCCGGCGAGCGCCTCGGGTTCGGGGCCTCCGGTCGCCCAGTCGATCAGCTCGACGGTGTGGACGACCGGGATCATGGTGCCCGCAGCGATCTGCATCATGCAGCCGATATTGCCGGCGGCGATCACGTCGGGCTTGAGCTTTTCGATATTGTCGACTTTGCGCTCGCGCAACCTCCTCGCAAGCTCCGGCTGGAGAATGTTGTAGGTGCCGGCCGAACCACAGCACAGATGTCCTTCCGGTACATCTTTCACGACGAATCCCATCTTGCAAAGCAATTCTTTTGGCGCGCGTACAATTTTCTGCCCGTGCTGCAGCGAGCAGGCGGAATGGTAAGCAACCACGAGGCCGGATGGGCCGCGCTCGGGTGACAGTTCGAGCCCGCTCAGGTATTCGCTGATGTCGCTGGCGAGGCGCGACACGCGCATCGCCTTGTCCGCGTAAGCCCGATCAGTGCGCAGCATGTAGCCATAGTCCTTGACCGTGGTGCCGCAGCCGGAGGCCGTGACCAGGATGGCGTCGAGGCCTTCGATCTCGGCGGTCCAGGCATCGATCTGGCGCCGCGCGGCGGAGCGCGCCTCATCTTCGCGGCCCATGTGGTGGACGAGCGAGCCGCAGCAGCCCTCCTCCGCCACCACCACCTCGATGCCATGCCGGGTGAGGACGCGGATGGCGGCCGCGTTGATCGAGGGGGCAATGACTGGGCTGACGCAGCCGGTCAGCAGCGCCACCCGACCACGTCGGGAGCCGGCCGGCGGGAAGCGGCGTCTCCCCTGCCCTGCCCCGGACGGAGGGAGCCGCGCCGGCGCCAATCGCAACATGGCCGCCAACGGCGTCAGTCCTATCGCAGCAAGCAGGCCGGCGAACGGCTTGCCCAGCCGCGCCGCGCCAAGCGCCCGGCGCAGCAGGCGGTTGTTCGGCAGCACGTGGGCGAGGAATGCGCGTACCAAGCGATCGATGCCAGGCCGGGTGTAAGTGTTCTGGATGTGCACGCGAGCATGATCGACGAGGTGCATGTAATGCACGCCCGACGGGCAGGTAGTCATGCAGGCCAGGCACGAGAGGCAGCGGTCGATATGCTTGACGACGTCGGCGGTTGCCGGCCGGTCGTTCTCCAGCATGTCCTTGATCAGGTAGATGCGCCCGCGCGGGGAATCGAGCTCGTCGCCGAGCAGCACGTAGGTCGGGCAGGTCGCGGTGCAGAAGCCGCAATGCACACAACTGCGCAGGATGCGGTCCGCTTCCGCGACATTCGGATCGGCAAGCTGCGCCAGCGTAAAGCTCGTCTGCATCGGATTACACCCCGGCCCACATCCGTCCCGGGTTGAGCACGCCTTGGGGATCGAAGCTTTCCTTGACCCGCTTGGTCAATGCGGCAAGTGCGCGATCCTGCGGCGCGAACACATCAATCGCGGCCCGCACCGAAGCCGGTGCGCGCATGAGTGTCGCATGTCCCCCGAAGGCACGTATCGCGCTGTGGATGAGCGCCGCACCGGCGTCGTCGGCGGCCTCGAGGGTCAGCCAGATCAGGCCGCCCGCCCAATCGTAGAACATTTGCGCCTGGGCGGACCGTGCGATGGTTGCGGTGAGCTCGAGGCCGCGGCTCGGCGCCGTCGAGATGCGCCAGAGCGGCGGCTCGCCTTCCCGCGGCGAAAGCGTTGATGCATGAGCTGCAAATGGGGTCACATCGCGGATGGCGGTCCACAGCCTGCGCGAGAGGGCCTCTTCCGCGGTGGTGAGCTCGCCGAACGGTTTCATCAGCGCCTCGAGCGCGTGCTTGCGCGCGACCACCGAGGCGGAAAACCCTTCGAGCCGCAGCGCCGTGACGGCACCGCCGCCGATTTCCTGCGCCGGGATGCGGGCAGCGATATCCGTCGGCAGGTGCGCGGCCCCCGACACGTCGCAGGATGATCCCATGGCGTTACTCATGGCCACGATCGCCTGCGCCGATTCGAGCCCGCGGATCAACAGCGTTTGTTCGGTCTCCGGGCGGGGCAGCACTTTGATGGTCACGTCAGTCATGGCGGCAAGTGTTCCCCAGGAGCCCGCCACGAGCTTGCAGAGGTCATAGCCGGTGACGTTCTTCACCACGCGGCCGCCGGATTTGAAGCTTTCGCCGCGGCCAGATACCGCCCACAGCCCAAGGAAATGGTCGCGCGCGGCACCGGCCCTGATCCGGCGCGGACCGGAAACATTCGCGGCCAGCGCGCCGCCGATCGTGCCGCGCCCCTTGGCCCCGCCGAGGATGGCGGCATAGTCCATCGGCTCGAAGGCGAGCTGCTGGCCGTTGGCGGCAAGCAGCGCTTCGATCTCGGCGAGCGGCGTCCCCGCTTTGGCCGAGAGCACGAGCTCCTCGGCCTCGTAGAGGGTCACCTCGGTGAGGCCGGACAAATCGAGGGTGAGGTCGGTTTGCGCCGGCCGGCCAATCGCGCGCTTGGAGCCGTGGCCCACGATCTCCACCGTCTTGGCCGCCGCCAGAGCCGATTGCACCGCGACCTCGACGTCTTTGGCATCGCGCGGTCGCAGCGTATCGGCCATTGCCCGATCAGAATCTCGGAATATCCGGAAAGGCGACCCGCCCGGCGTGCACATGCATGCGGCCGAGTTCGGCGCAGCGGTGCAGCGTCGGGAACACCTTGCCCGGGTTGAGCAGGCCCTTGTCGTCGAACGCGCATTTGAGCCGCTGCTGCTGATTGAGATCGGCCTCGGAGAACATTGCCGGCATCAGGTCGCGCTTCTCCACGCCCACCCCGTGCTCGCCGGTGAGCACACCGCCCACCTCGACGCAAAGCTTGAGGATATCGGCACCAAACTTTTCCGTGCGCTCGAGCTCGCCCGGCTTGTTGGCATCGTAGAGAATGAGCGGATGGAGATTGCCGTCGCCGGCATGGAAAACGTTGGCGACGGCCAGCCCATAGCTCTCGGACAATTCGCGCATGCGCTTGAGCACCTGCGGCAGCCGCGCCCGCGGGATGGTGCCGTCCATGCAGTAGTAATCGGGCGAGATGCGGCCGACCGCGGGGAACGCCGCCTTGCGTCCGGCCCAGAACAGGAGCCGCTCTTGCTCGGAGTTCGAGGCGCGGCAGGTCACGGCGCGGCAGGACTGGGCGATCGCCTCGACGCGGGCGATGAGGTGATCGACCTCGGCCTCCGGCCCGTCGACCTCGACGATCAACAGCGCCTCGACGTCGAGCGGGTACCCCGCATGCACGAATTCCTCGGCGGCATGGATCGCCGGGCGATCCATCATTTCCATGCCGGCGGGAATGATGCCGGCGCCAATGATCTTGCTCACGCACTCGCCGGCATCCTCGGAGGAAGCAAACCCGACCAGCACGGCGCGCGCGCCGTCCGGCTTCTTGAGGATGCGCACGCTGATCTCGGTGACGACCCCGAGCAGCCCCTCGGAGCCGGTGATGATGCCGAGGAGATCGTAGCCGCCCGCGTCGAGATGCTTGCCGCCGACGCGCACGATCTCGCCCGTCATCAGCACCAGCTCGCATCCGAGCAGGTTGTTGGTGGTCATGCCGTATTTGAGGCAGTGCACGCCGCCCGAATTCTCCGCCACGTTGCCGCCGATGGTGCAGGCGATCTGCGATGAGGGATCGGGCGCGTAGTAGAAGCCGGCATGCTCGACCGCCTCGCTAACGGCGAGGTTGGTCACGCCCGGTTCGACCACGGCGACTCGATTGGCGAAGTCGATCTCGTGGATGCGGTTGAATTTAGCCATGCCGAGCAGGACGCCGTCGGCGAGCGGCAGCGCGCCGCCGGAAAGCGAGGTGCCGGCTCCGCGGGGCACGACCTTGATGCCTTCGGCGTGGCAGAAGGCGAGCACGCGGCTTACTTGCTCCGTCGTGTCGGGCAGCACCACGACCATCGGTAACTGCCGGTAGGCGGTCAGCCCGTCGGCCTCGTAGGGACGCATTTCCCGCTCGGCGGCGATCACCCCCTCGCCCGGCACGATGGTGCGCAGCGCTGCCACGATACGCTCGCGGCGCGCGAGCACGGCTTCATCCGGCTGGGGCATGACGAGGGACAATTAGTTGCTCCTTAGCTGGCGCACGATTGGGCACCGCTCGTGGCCCCTTTCGTTACGCCATCTTTACGGCGGCAACGCCACCTGGATCGCGCTCCTCCGCGAAAGATCGCGCGGCACAGCAGCGGGACACATTGTCGCTTTGGGCCGTTGACACTGCAAGCCGTTAACGCCATTCGAACAGCGTGGCGATTGCCACGCGCAAGTCGGCTTGAGCCGACTTGCGCGTTTATTGGGGAGTTTCTGGTCAATTCGAGCGGGCGCCGGACCGGGCATGGCGCCGGTCGGACTCAAATCTGATGGGTCCATAAGAGGAGAGAAAGTATGAGGACATGGGTGATGGCCGGCATTGCTCTCGCGGCTTCGACCGGGACCGCATTGGCGCAGGACGCCGCGGCAGGCGAGCAAGTGTTCAGGCGCTTGTGTTCCCCCTGCCACGACATTGGACCGGATGCCAAGGTCAAGCTGGGTCCTCCGGCCAACGGCATCGAGGGCCGCAAGGCCGGCACGTATGAGGGTTTCAATTATTCCCCGGCCAACAAATCGTCCGGCATCGTGTGGAGCACAGAAAGCTTCGACAAATACATTCGCGCGCCGATGCAAGAGATGCCGGGCACCCGCATGGCCTTCGTCGGCATCAAGAACGACAAGGACATCGCAGATCTGTGGGCCTACCTCAAGGAATTCGGGCCCGATGGGGCGAAGAAATGAACACCGAGTGGCGAGCGCAAGCGAGCGCGAGGGCGTGTGCGCTCAACAGGCGGCGATCAGGCGCACGCCGCTGGAGCTGACCCGCGTTGCAACGCGGCCGAGCCGGCTTAGACTTGCGCAAATTGCGTGAGGGTGCCTGGGATTGCCGCAGGCGCGCGCGTCGTGAGGGAGGTCGAGACATGCTCAAGGACGTTGTTGTCAACCTTTCCGGCCGTACGCCGCGCGACTTTGCGGCGGAGTATGCGATTTCGATCGCGGCCACGTTCGGTGCGCATATCACGGGCATCTCGTTCGTCTACGAGCCGGTGATCCCCGACGGCACGCTCGGCGGCGGCGTTCCCGCCGACTTGATCGAACTGCAGCGCGAGGAGAACAGCAAGGCTGCCAATGAAGCGGTCAGCTGGTTCGATGCGGGCGCGAAAAAGGCTGGAATTTCCGCAGAAACGCGCGTGCTCGATGCAACCTTCGGTGGAGCAGCCACGCGATTTGCCCAGATCGCGCGTCGCTTCGACCTCGCCGTGGTCGGCCAAGCGCAGCGCGAAGGCGGAGCTGGCGACGAACTCATGATCGAGGGAGCGCTGTTCGAATCCGGGCGCCCCATCGTCGTTGTCCCCTATATCCAGCAGCGCGGATTGACGCTCGAGCGGGTGCTGGCGTGCTGGGACGGCAGCCGCACTGCCGCGCGGGCCATCGGCGACGCCATGCCGTTGCTCGAGCGCGCCAAGGTCGTCGACATCGTGATCGTGGCCGAAGAGCGCAAAAGCGAGGAGATGACCGGCACCAATATGGGCGCGCACCTCGTGCGGCACGGCGTGGCGGCGACCGTCAAGCGCGTCACCAAGGGCGATATTGCGATCGAGGACGTCCTTCTATCCTACGCCGCCGACAGCGGGGCGGATTTCATGGTAATGGGCGGCTACGGACATTCCCGGTTGCGCGAGTTCATCCTCGGCGGCGTCACGCGCGGCATCCTCGCCTCCATGACGGTGCCGGTCCTGATGTCGCATTAGCCGTCGCTCGGCCCGCAAGCTCTTGACTGGACATTCATTTTCGTTGGGGAGGAACTTCGCCTCCTCGGCCGCGTTATCTGCGCGATTTCCCTCGCTGGTGCTTCGTCCCAATCGCGTCAACCGTTGCTTTGATCTGCTCGGTGGTCGGCTCAATGGATTACGCCCTCGCAGAAAGACCGAAGACGCAAGGTCTACGAATGGCCGGTGCGTTCACCTTCGGAATCGAGGAGGAATATTTCCTCGTCGACGCCGAGACGAAGTCCCTCGTGCGCAAGATGCCGCAGGCGTTCTTGCGGGCTGCTAAAATTGCGGCGAACGGCCGCATCTCGCCGGAATTCCTGCAGCCGCAGATCGAGGTGATCTCGTCGCCGCATCACAACATGGCGGATGCGCGCGCGGAGTTGCGCGAGTTGCGGCAAACGATCGCCGCCGTGGCGGGCGAACACGGCCTCGCCATCCTCGCCGCGGGTACCCATCCCACCGGCACCTGGCGCAGCGTGCGGCAGACCGAGAAAGCGCGCTACGACAACGTGATGCACGACCTGCAGATGATCGGCCAGCGCGATCTCCTGTGCGGCCTGCATGTGCACGTCGAACTGCCCGATCCGGATGACCGGGTCGACCTGATGTACCGAATGCTGCCCTATCTGCCGCTATTTCTTGCGCTTTCGACCTCCTCGCCGTTCTGGCAGTCGCGTTGCACGGGGCTCAAGGGCTATCGGCTGGCCGCCTACGACGAGCTGCCGCGCACCGGGGTGCCGGAGCTGTTCCGCACCCGGGAGGAGTTCGATGCCTATGTGGCGGCGCTGGTGCGCGCCGGCGTGATCGAGGATTCGAGCTACATCTGGTGGGCGATCCGCCCATCGCTGCTTAACCCGACGCTTGAATTGCGCGCGCCCGATTCCTGCACCCTGGTCGAGGATTCGATCGCCATCGCCGCGCTCTATCGCACGCTGGTGCGTTACCTCTATCTCAACCGCTGGCGCAATTCCGATCTCGATGCGGTCGGACGGGCCATCATCGTCGAGAACAAATGGCAGGCGCAGCGCCATGGGGTGCACGCCATCTTCGCCGCCGAGGACGGTGCGATGACGGTCGCGGAGATGCTCGAGCGCGTGATCTGCGACACCGCGGCGGACGCCGAAGCGCTCGGCTGCTCTGCCGAGATCGACCGCTGCCGGGACATTGTGCGCTCCGGCACCTCCGCTGACGCGCAGCTCGCGGTATTTGCGGCGCACAGGCAAAACGGAAGCCATGGCGCCGCCCTGCGCGCGGTCACCGACTGGATCGCAAACTCAACGCTGCAGTGAGGCTGCGGAACCTATCCGACAAGATCCCGTGCGCGCCTTGGTCTGCTAGAGGCCCGCGCGCCCCTCCGGCACCACCGTCTGCACCACCAGGCCTCGCGCGCGGGCATCGACCACGCCAAGCGCGCGCAGCGCAAACAGCGTGAGCATCTGAACCCGAGCGCGGACTTGGCCGGGGTCGGCGGGGACGGCGGGCGCGTGCGGACCGATCAAGGCTTCGATGAGCGCGCCAAGGAGCGCCGGCGCCGCCAGGTCCGCGTCCTGGTCGGAAAGGCGCCCGGCATCGAGAGCGCGCCGGATCAGCCGTTCCAGTTCGGCGGCGAGCGCCCGGCGATAGGAGGCACGCGCGCGGTCGATCTCGGGCTCGACCGGCTCGGCGATCAGCGCAAAGGCAAGGCGCCGATTGGCGAGAGCGCGCGCCGCGAAGGTCGCAATCGCGGCCGCCAGCGCCGACAGCGGTCCGGGCGCGGCGTTCGCCGCGCTTTCGAGTGCAGTCATCTCGCGCTCGGCGAGCGCCGCCACCAGCGCCGCGACGAGTTCAGTCTTGGATGGGAAATAGCGATAGACGGTGCCGGTGGCGATGCCGGCACGCTCCGCAACCGGCGCAATCTGAACCGCCGCCATTCCCCCTTCCGCCGCGACCTCGCAGGCCGCCGCCACGATTGCGTCGTGTCGGGCGGCAAGCTTACGGACGACGTTCTCCGTTCGGCGGTAGGGCATTGCGAATCTCGGCAGTAAAAAATGAAGCATGATTCATGGGCGCGCAACGGGCCGTGGCGGGACCCATTGCGACCAGAGGCGGGGACGGTCGGGACGCGAAGAGGTTTATCCGCCGGCTTGCGCCTTCTCGCGCGTGGCGGTGAGCGACATGGTCGGGGTCAGCGCCTCGGGATCGACCTTGAGGTGCAGGATCGCGGGCTTGCCAGACCTCTGTGCCGCCTCGAAGGCGGGCCAAAAATCCGCGGTCTTTTCCACCGTCGCGCCATAGCCGCCGAAGGCCCGGGCATAGGCCGCGAAATCGGGATTCTTCAAGCCGGTCGCCACCACCCGCCCGGGATAGTGGCGCTCCTGGTGCATGCGAATGGTGCCGTACATGCTGTTATCGACGACGATGATGATGACCGGCAATTCGTATTGCACCGCGGTTGCCAATTCCTGGCCGGTCATCAGGAAGTCGCCATCGCCGGCAACGGCGATCACCGTACGTTCCGGCGCCAAACGTTTCATTCCGATCGCCGCCGGCACGCCGTAGCCCATGGAGCCCGAAATCGGCGCGAGTTGCGTGCCGTAGCGCCGATAGCGAGCGTAGCGGTGCACCCAGACGGAGAAGTTGCCGGCGCCGTTGCAGATCACCGCGTCGGCCGGAAGCTTGTCGCGTAAACCGACAATGATCTCTCCGAGATTGACCGGCCCGGGAACGGCGGTCGGCTTGTCGGTCCAGGCGAGAAAGTCGGCGTGCGCGATCGCCGTCTCGTTGCGCCACGTAGGCTCGCTCGGGGGTTCGAGCCCTTCGAGCGCGGCGGCAAAGGCGGTCGGCGTGGCATTGATCGCAAGATGCGGGCGATAGACGCGGCCGAGTTCCTCGATACCCGGAAACACGTGCACGAACGTCTGGCGCGGTCCCGGAATGTCAAGAAGCGTGTAGCTCTGCGAAGGCATCTCACCGAGCCGCCCGCCGATGAGCAGGATGAGGTCGGCACCCTTCACCCGGGCGAGCAGTTTGGGATTCGGTCCAATGCCGAGATCGCCGGCATAGCAGGGATGCTCGGGGTTGATGAGGTGCGCGCGACGAAACGTGGTGGCGACCGGCAGTGCAAAGCGCTGCGCGAAACGCGCGACCGCGGCGCAGGCCTTCTCTGACCACCGGCTGCCACCCAGCAGCATGATCGGTCGCTCGGCCGTGCGCAGAAGCTTGTGCAGCCTAGTCATGTCGGCCGCGCCGGGCCAGATTTCGACCGGCTCGAAGGCGGGCGCGTCGGGCACGGCGAGGCGCTCGACCAACATGTCCTCCGGCAGCGCGATGACGACCGGCCCCGGCCGGCCGCCGGCGGCCGTATAGAACGCGCGCGAAATCAGCTCGGGAATGCGCTCGGAATCGTCGATTTCCGTCGCCCATTTGGCGATCGATCCGAACACCGCGCGATAATCCAGCTCCTGGAAGGCCTCGCGCTCGCGCGCTTCGCGCGCGATCTGCCCGACGAATAAGATGAGCGGCGTTGAATCCTGCCGCGCGATGTGAAGCCCCGCCGCCGCATTGGTCGCGCCGGGCCCGCGCGTGACGAAGCAAATGCCCGGCCGGCCGGTCGCCTTGCCGCAGGCTTCCGCCATCATGGCGGCGCCGCTCTCGTGACGGCAGACGGTGATGGCGATATCGCGATCGTAAAAGGCATCGAGCGCCGCGATATAGCTCTCGCCGGGCACGCAAAACACGTGCTCCGCCCCGTGCACGACGAGTTGGTCGATCAGAACTTCGCCGGCCGTTCTCGTGCCGTCATTGGCCCGCATTCCGCGTCTCCCCTGGCTGTGGCGCTCGCTTTTACCATGCAGCGACGAGGCGGGATGGGCAAACGCATAGCGTGGCATGCACGCCTCACGTCGCCGGCTCGACCGAAACCACGCGGAAAGTGTGCATCTCGCCGTCTTCACCGCGGATCGAGACGTATTCGCCGTTGCGAAACGCGTGATTGCCGAAGCGATAGCCAGCCTCGTCGTCCTCCTCCGCCGTCTCGTCGTAATCGAAGACCCAGCGCGCGTGCTCGGTTCCGCCCGGCTTGTGGACGAGCCGGCCGAATTCGTCGTCCTCGCCCTCCCAGAACCGACGCACCCCGCAATGCTCGCGGTATCTCCGCCACAGCTCGGGATCGATGTGGCCATCGGCGTCGAGTGGAGCGACGAATTCATAGCCGTGCCGGTCCGAACCCGACGGGAAGTCCTTGGAGCGGGCGAGATTGAGCCGGATGCGCTTGAGCACGTGCGGCAATTGCGTCATGACGGACCCCGGGCGCGGGGGCGATGGCAAACAGCATAGCATGATGAACGGTTCGCTTGCGCCGAGGTCACTGTGGGATCAACGATGGCGGCCCGAGGGACCGCTCCATGAGTGACGGCGACAGCCAGGACGCGGTCTTCGCCCTTCTATCCGACCCCGCCACCCATGGCGGCGATGCCGTCAAGCGGATCGATACTCATGCGGCCTCGGTTTTCCTCGCGGGGGAACGTGCATTCAAGGTCAAGCGCGCCGTGCGCTTTCCCTTCCTGGACTTTTCGACTCTCGCCAAGCGCAAAAGCGCCTGCGAAGCGGAGCTTCGCATCAATCGATCATTCGCGCCCGACATTTACCGCCGCGTGACCGCGATCACGCGGGAGACCGACGGCCGGCTGATCCTCGACGGTACCGGCACCCCGGTGGAATGGGTGCTCGAAATGCGCCGCTTCGATGAGAACGCAACCCTCGACCGGCTGGCGCAGGCGGGCAAAGTCGATCGTGCGCTCGCCGATGCGCTCGGCCGCGCGGTGGCGGCGCTCCACAGCGCCGCCGGCGCGATTGAGGTCGGGCCATGGATCGCGGCGCTTGCCGACTATATCGAGCAAAACGACGCCGCATTTCGCGAGCGGCCTGATCTTTTTCCGCCGGCGGCGAGCGAGGCGCTGACGCAGCGCAGCCGCGCCGCCCAGGCCCGCATTCGCCCGCTCCTCGTCGAGCGTGGCCATCGCGGGCTCATCCGCCATCTCCATGGCGACCTGCATCTCGGCAATATCGTGCTGCTGGGCGGGCGGCCGGTTCCTTTCGATGCCATCGAGTTCAGTCCGCTGATTGCGTCGGGCGACGTGCTCTACGATCTCGCGTTCCTGCTCATGGACCTGGTCGAACGGGGCCTTAAGCCTGCGGCGAACATCGTCTTCAACCGCTACCTCGTCGAGACGAAGCGAACCGAGGATCTCGACGCGCTCGCAAGTCTGCCGCTGTTTCTCTCGCTGCGCGCCGCGATTCGCGCCAAGGTGACGGTGGCGCGGCTTGAACATGCCGCATCCGATCAGAGAGGTGCCATCGCCCACAGCGCGCGCGCCTACTTCGACTTTGCCCGGCGGTTCATCAAACCGAAGTCGCCTCGCCTGATCGCGATCGGAGGGCTCTCCGGCACGGGCAAATCTGCGCTCGCCCATGCGCTCGCGCCGGAGCTTGCGCCCGACCCCGGCGCGGTGGTGCTGCGCTCCGATGTCGAGCGCAAGACGCTCTTCGGCAAGGACGAGACCGAGAGGCTGCCGCAGGATGCCTATGCGCCGGCCGTGACGGCGAGGGTCTATGCGACGATCACCGACAAGGCGCACCGCGCGGTTGCAGCCGGTCACTCGGCCATTGTCGATGCGGTTTTCGCGACATCGCAGGAGCGCGCCCTCGCGGCGGAGTCCGCCAGCATCCTTCGCGTGCCCTTCCATGGCTTTTTCCTCGACGCTGATCTCGACACCCGCGTCGCTCGTCTCGCCACGCGGCGCGGCGATGCCTCCGATGCCGATGCCGCCGTCGCCCGCCGCCAGGAGGTCTACGATCTGGGTGCGCTCGACTGGACCCGCATCGATGCCTCCGGGACGCCGGAGGAGACCCTCGAGCGCGTATGCAAGGCGATGAATCAATGAGAATGACTGCCCGTGCGCGAGATCGGGCCGCTTGATCGCAGCCGGATGACCCGCGACGCGCACAAGATACGCTAGCGCCCATGGCCATCGATTCCCGCAAAGTAGTCGTCGCCACCGCCGGTTTCTGCACCTTTCTCAATCTCTATTCGCCGCAGGCGCTGTTGCCGGTGCTGTCCCACGAGTTCGGCGTCGGCGCCGCCGAGATCAGCACGATCATGACCGCGAGCACGCTCGCGATCGCCTTGACCGCGCCGTTCACCGGCGCCACTGCGGACGTGTTGGGGAGGAAACGGGTGATCGCCGCCGCCATGTTCGCGGTGGTCGTGCCCATGGTCGGCGCTGCGTTCGCAGCCGACGTGCAGGCGCTCATCGCTTGGCGCTTTGTTCAAGGTTTGCTGCTGCCGCCGATCTTCGGGGTCACCGTCGCCTATATCGGCGACGAGTGGCCGCCGGCGCAGGTGGCCGGCGTCGCCGGCATCTACATCGCGGGATCGAGTCTCGGCGGATTCTGCGGCCGCTTTATTCCGGGCTTGCTCGGCGATCTTTTCGGCTGGCGCGCTGCCTTCCTGGCGCTCGCAGGCTTATCGCTCGTCGGCGCGGTCATGGTCGCGCTGCTGTTGCCGCGGGAAAAGGGCTTCGTACGCTCGCCGGGCCTGTTGGCCTCTGCGCGGCAGATGCTGCGGCACTTAAAGAATCCGCAGCTGCTCGCCACCTACGGCATCGGCTTCGGCGTGCTATTCAATTTCATCGCGGTGTTCACGTACGTGAGCTTTCATCTCGCCGCGCCGCCCTATCATTTTTCCTCGACGCTGCTCGGCTTGGTTTTCGTGACCTATCTCGCCGGCACGGTGATCGCGCCGATGACCGGTTGGATGATGGCGCGGCTCGGACGCCGGCGCTTTGTCCTTGCGGTCATTGCCGCGTGGGCAGGCGGCGCGCTGCTCATGCTGCTCGCGCCCCTTCCGGCAATCATCGCGGGACTGACGTTTTGCGCGGCGTGCGGCATGCTGTGCCAGACGATTTCGACCGGCTATGTGACGGAAATTGCCAAGGAAGGCCGCTCGTCGGCGGTGGGCCTTTACGTGACTGCGTTCTATGCCGGCGGCAGCATGGGCGCCTTCCTCCCAGGGCTCGCCTGGGAGTGGGGCGGATGGCCGGCCGCGGTCGCCATGGTGCTCGCCATGCTCGCGGCCATGGCTGTCATTGCCGCGCTCGCCTATCGGCGCGCGACGGCTTAGGGTCGATCTTTTCCAGGCCCAAGGGGGAGATGAATGACCGCGCCGAGCCGAAGCCACTTCGAGTTTCTGCAATCGATTGACACGCCGACGGTGTGCAACCTGATCGAGATCGTCGCGCCGGAGCGCCGCGGTCTCGGCTACACCGTCAAGCATCTGTATTGCCCGTTTCCCGATCTTCCGCCCATCGTCGGCTTCGCCAAGACCGTGACGTTCAAGGCGAAGGACGCGGTCCCGCTCGCGGAGGCCGGCTATATGCAGAAGCGGCTTGATTATCTGGATTATGTCGCAGGCGCGCCGCAGCCCGCCATCATGGTGATGGAGGACCTCGATGGCGAGCACGTCGGCTATGGCGCGTTCTGGGGCGAGGTGCAGTCGAATGTGCACAAGGCGCTCGGCTGTCTCGGCGTGGTCACCAACGGATCGATCCGCGACATCCCGATGATCGCGCCGGGCTTCCAGATGCTGGCCGGCTCGATTTCTCCCTCTCACGCCTATGTGCACGTGGTCGATTTCGGCATCGAGGTGACCGTGCACGGCATGGCGGTCAAGAGCGGCGACCTCGTGCATGCCGACCGCCATGGCGCGGTCGTTGTCCCCGCCGATAAGATCGAGGCGATGAAGGCGGCGCTCGATCGACTTGCCGCGCGTGAAGCAAAGATCATTGCGGCCGCCAAGGCCGGCGGCGACGTCGCCGCGATCAAGGCGGCGATGCAGGGATAGGAGGCAGATTGCGCTAAATCCGCTTCCTTGGCGCCGGCATCGGCCTCATTTAGAAGCCGCAAAGCGCCCGTCGGCGACAGGAGGTGCATATGGACACGCGCGAGGAGTTCCGCCTTTGGCACGCGCTTTATCACCTGGAGGCGAGATATTGGCACGAGGTCGACTGCCATGGCGGGCGCCGCGCCCATGAATTTTATTCGCCCGACGGCGTGATGTGCGTGGGCCACAACCGCTTCGAAGGACGGGAGAAAATTCGCGAATTCTACACTTGGCGTGAACGCCAGGCGCTCACCGCCATCAGCAGCGTGAAGACCACGCGGCATCTGATCAACAATTTCATCGTCGAATCGAGCGATGAAGGCCGTGCGACGGTGTTAGGGATTATCAGTTTCTACGGAGCGGCGGTCCGCCCGCCGGCGCCGCAGTCCAAGCCCCCAATGTTGATCGCGGACTTGATCAGCGAATGCGTGCTGGAGGCGGATCAGGGGTGGCAATTCAAGTCACACATGCTGCAGCCGGTGTTCATGAGCCACGAGGCGCCTCCGTCGATTGCGGTCGATACGCGTCGCTAGACGCGTCGGCACGCGCGCGCTGCTATGACCAAACGTACGTGGCAGAGCCGTGAGTAGCCTCAAGCCTGCGGCTGCGGCTCGAGACCCCCCGGTTCGGGGCGCGGCCGCGGCTTGCCGGCGGGCGGCACGGCCGAACCCCGCGGAGTCGCCGGCTCGATGACGGATTCGCGCGACGGGCGTTTGCCCGCGAGCAAATCCTTGATCTCATCGCCGGTCAGCGTCTCGAATTCGAGCAGCGCCTTGGCGAGCGTCTCGAGGTCCCCGCGCTTCTCATGCAGGATCTGGTGCGCCTCTTCGTAACCGGCCTCGACCAGGCGCTTGATCTCGGCGTCGATCTGGCGGCTCGTCTCCTCAGAGACATTTTGCTGACGCGCCACTTGGTAGCCGAGGAACACCTCGTCCTGGTTCTCGCCATAAGCGACGGTGCCGAGCGTCTCCGACAGACCCCAGCGCGTCACCATCATGCGCGCGAGCTTCGTCGCCTGCTCGATGTCGGAAGCGGCACCCGAGGTGACTTTCTGTCTGCCGAATACCAGCTCCTCGGCCACACGCCCGCCCATCATGATGGCCAATCGCGAGGTCATCTGCTCGAGACTCATGGAGAGCTTGTCGCGCTCGGGCAACTGCATGACCATGCCGAGCGCGCGACCGCGCGGGATGATGGTGGCCTTGTGCACCGGGTCGGTCGCCTGCACGTTCAGCGCAACGATGGCGTGGCCGCCCTCGTGATAGGCGGTCAGGAGCTTTTCCTCCTCCGTCATCACCAGCGATTTGCGCTCGGCGCCCATCATTACCTTGTCTTTGGCGTCCTCGAACTCGACCTGCGTGACCATGCGCTTGTTGCGTCGGGCCGCCATCAACGCCGCCTCGTTGACCAGGTTCATGAGATCGGCGCCGGAAAAGCCGGGCGTGCCACGCGCGGTCGTCTTGAGATTGACGTCCGGCGCCAGCGGAACCTTGCGCACGTGAACCTTGAGGATCTGCTCGCGGCCAACCACGTCCGGATTGGGAACGATCACTTGACGGTCGAAGCGGCCCGGTCGCAGCAGCGCCGGATCGAGCACGTCGGGCCGGTTGGTCGCGGCAATCAGGATGATGCCCTCGTTTGCCTCGAAGCCGTCCATCTCGACCAGGAGCTGATTGAGGGTCTGCTCGCGCTCGTCATTGCCGCCGCCGAGACCGGCGCCGCGGTGGCGGCCCACCGCGTCGATCTCGTCGATGAAGATGATGCAGGGGGCGTTCTTCTTGGCCTGCTCGAACATGTCGCGCACGCGCGAGGCGCCCACGCCGACGAACATCTCGACGAAATCCGATCCGGAAATGGTGAAGAACGGCACGTTGGCCTCGCCCGCGATCGCGCGCGCGAGCAACGTCTTGCCGGTGCCCGGCGGGCCCACCAGCAGCACGCCGCGCGGAATACGCCCGCCCAACCGCTGGAATTTTCCGGGATCGCGCAGGAACTCGACGATCTCCTGCAAGTCTTGCTTGGCCTCGTCGACGCCGGCCACGTCCTCGAAGGTGACGCGGCCGTGCGCTTCCGTCAGCAGCTTGGCCCGACTCTTGCCGAAGCCGAGCGCTTTGCCGCCCGCGCCCTGCATCTGCCGCGAGAGGAAAATCCACACCCCAATGAGCGCAATGAAGGGAAGCCACGACACCAAAAGCGAGACGAACCAGGGCACGTCGTTCTGCTGCGGGCGGGCGGTGATCGATACGCCCTTGCCGTAGAGCCGCTGGATCAGGGTCGGATCGTTAGGCGCGTAGGTCTGGAAGCTGCGGCCGTCGGTGAAGGTGCCGTGGATTTCCGGCCCCTGGATCACAACCTCGCGCACGCGACCCTGATCGACCTCATTCAACAGCTGCGAGAAGGAAATGTCCTGCGACGTGGTGCGCTGACCCGGATTCTGGAACAGGGTGAACAGCGCAAGCAGCAAGAGAACGATGATCACCCAGAGGGCGAAGTTGCGCAGATTGGCGTTCATCCCGTGTCCTTCACGGCCCGGCGGAAGTTCCGCAGCCCGTTCATATGGAAACTTATAGACCGATTCACGGCCGTTCGGATAGAATTACGCTCAAGTCACAATCTAAGTGCCAAGGCCACCCCTGCCAAGGGAACCGGATTAATTCTTGCGGGCCATTCTGCCGCGGCCGGGCGGCCTCCTGCGGGCCGCTTTGCCCGTCCTCGAGCCAGATGAGGACGTTCTGCGCGGCGGGGCGCGCTCGACCATAAGTCTTAACGGGCCGAGCGTCACCAACGCTCCTCCCAGCGTGCGACGCAAGCGAAACGTCTTGCTTCTCTGCGCGTCGACGAGCGCCTCATAGAGGCGCTCGAGTTTGCCAAGCCGGATCGTTCCCTCCGCTCCGACGTATGCGATCGCTCGGCCGAGCAGGCGCACTGCCACTTCCGCGGGCAGGCGGATAAATTTTTCGGCATCGAAGACGATCGGCCGGTGATCGGACCAGGATTCCGGCGAGAGCCGCGCCGTCGCCTCGTTGGCGGCCGTTTCGATCGCGGCATCCGCGCGCCGCAGCCGGCCCGCAAGGCGCGAGAGAGCGCGTGCGCTGATCCCTTCGCGTGCCAAGGCGGGCATCAGGGCGCGCAGACGCGCGCGGGTGAACCGCGGATCACGGTTCGATGCATCGTCGGCGAATTCGATCTTGGCGCCGGCGAGCGTCGCAATGAGCCGCGCCTTGGGAACGTCAAGCAGCGGACGCACGAGCACGATGCCCTCGCCGTTCACGGGCAGAGCCGACTCGCGCGCCATGGCGCCAAGCCCGCTCAGCCCGCTGCCGCGGCCCATGCGCAGCAGCAGGGTCTCGGCCTGATCGTCGAGCGTGTGCGCGGTGACGATGGCGCTGGCCTTCGCCGATTTCGCCGCCGCCGCCAGCAGCCGGTAACGCGCGTTGCGCGCCGCCTCCTGCAATCCGCTCGCCGGCTTCTTGCCTTCCCAGCGCACCGTGCGATGCGGCACACCGAGCCGGCGCGCCAGACGCTTGACCGCGCGCGCCTCGGAGGCGGATGCGCGGCGCAAGCCGTGATCGACCGTGAGCGCGATGAGCTTCGGCCCACGCTTTAGCGCGCGACGCCAGCGTGCCATGAGCAGCAGCAGCGCCGTGGAATCGGGACCGCCGGAGACGGCGAGGACGAGGGCGGGAGCGTGGACGAGCGGAGCAAATAGTGCCTTCGCCTCGGCGGCGGAGACGGGCGCCGCATCGTCAGCAGCGGACACGCTTTTGTTCTCGCTCGACCCCCTGCTTCACCGCCGCCGACGCGCGCGGGAACTTGCGCAGCACTTCGCCGAGCGACGCGCAGGCCGCTTCCTTCTCGCCGAGCGCGGCGAGCGATTGCCCAAGGCGCAGAAGCGCATCGGGTCCTTTGGCGATGGATTCATATTTGGTCGAGACGGTGAGGAAGGCTTCCGCGGCGTCGCGGTAGCGTTGGCGTTGGAACATGCTTTCGCCCAGCCAATAGGTGGCATCCCCGACGAGCCGGTCATCGGGATATTTGCTCAAGAAGCCGCGGAAGGCGTCTTCGGCGAGGGCGTAGTCCTTGCGCAGCACGTAGCCATAGGCGAGGTCGTATTCGTCGCGCGGGGTCTGCGAGGGCGCAAGCGTGGCAAGTGCACCACTGCCAGCCGGCCCGCTGCGCGGCGGTTGCCCCGGCGCGGCGCCGTTCGGCGATCCCATGCTCGCGAGATCAAGCGGCGCGCCTGCGGCGCGTCCGGCGGGAGCGCCGATCGGCGGCTCGGCTGCATTGGCGCTCATGTTCGGCGCCGCACTCGTGCTCGGCGCCGCACCGGACCCACTGATCGAGCCGAGCGTGTGCGGCGCACCGGGCGCGTTCGGATTCTGGAGGGGATCGAACGCGTCGCCGCGCTTGCCGGGCGTTGCCGCGGGCGGCGAATTTTGCGGGTGCGATTGCACCGCCGGTCGCGGCGCGCCCTCCTCCTGCATGCGGCGGATCTGGCCCTCGAGCTGCTGGTTGCGAAACTGCAGCTGCTCGATCGCTCCGGTCAGCTGCCGGATCTGGGCTTCGAGGCGCTCGAGGCGCACAACGAGATCGGGACCCGAGAGCTGCGCGGTCTGATCGGCGGACGCGGACGGCGCGGCGCGCTCGCCGCTCAGCCGCTCGCTTCCGCTGAAAAAACCGAATAGTCCAAACGGCCGCTCGCTCTCCTGCGCCAAAGCCTGGCCGAAAGCCACGGGCGCCGCGGTCATCGCGACCAAGACGAGCGCGGATGCCGTCGTCACACGAAACGGGAACCGGGTCATGGTTTTTGAGGTGTTCGAGCCGTGGAATAGGATACGAATCCCTGCGTCCAAATTGTGACTGAGGCCCGTTAACAAATTCCGTAACCGCTTCAACGAGGGCGCTGCGTCGGCAGCCGGCTACTCAGCCGGCGTGCGCGCCGGCGAGGGCATCTTGCGCGCTTTGCGCCACTCCTCGAAACGCTGCACCACCACGAAGAACGGCGGTACGAACAGGACCGCCAGGCAGGTCGAGGCGAGCATCCCGCTGAACACCGTGATGCCGATCGACACGCGGGCGCTGGCCCCGGCGCCGCTCGCGAGCACAAGCGGCACGACACCGAGGATGAAGGCGAATGACGTCATAACGATGGGCCGAAAACGCGCCCGTGCCGCCTCGGCCGCCGATTCCAGGATCTCTTTCCCCGCCGCGCGAACTCGACGATCAGGATCGCGTTCTTTGCCGAGAGCGCCATCAGGAGAACGAGCCCGATCTGAACATAGAGATTGTTGTTGAGCCCGCTCTTGGCCAGCGCCGAGAGCGCCAAAACCGGCCCGATGAACGACAGCGGGACCGCAAGAATAACGGAGATCGGCGCGTACCAACTTTCGTATTGGCCGGCAAGCACGAGATAGACGAGCAGCAGTGCCAGTCCGAAGACGATGTACATCTGATGGCCGACGAGCTTCTCCTGATACGACATCGCGCTCCACTCGAAGCCGGTGCCGGGAGGAAGCGTGCGCCGGGCAATCTCTTCCATCAACGCCAACGCCTCGCCGGACGATACCCCCTGTGCCGGCAGGCCGATGATTGTGGCCGTCGGGTAGAGATTGTAGAGGCTGATGAGCGAGGGGCCGACGGTCGGCGTGATCTTCACGAGCGTGCCGAGCGGGATCATTTGCCCGTCCTTACTGCGCACGAACATGTTCTCGATGTCCTCGAGCCGCACGCGGGATCGCGAGTCGGCCTGCACGTAGACTTGGAACACGCGGCCGAACTGATTGAACTGGTTGACGTAGGTCGATCCGAGATAGCCGGCGAGCGCGGCGAATACCTGGTCGAGGGAAACCTGCAAGGCCTCCGTCTTCACGCGGTCCACCTCGAGCTTGTACTGCGGAACGCTCGAGCGGAACGACGCCAGCACCAGCTCCAGCGCGGATTGCGTCTTGGCATTGGCGACGATCGCGTTGGTGACGCTCTGCAGTTTGGCCATATCGAAGCTGCCGTCGCGCAGCTCGACCTGCATGGTGAAACCGGCATCGTTGCCCACGCCCTGGATCGGCGGCGGCGGCATCACCAGAATGTCTGCCTCGGGGATCGTGGCGAGATCGGCGTTGAGCTTGGTGAAGAGCGACATAAGATCTTCGCCTTCGCCGCGCTCGCTCCAATCCTTGAGGATGATGTAGGCGACTCCGGCGCTCGACAGCGTCGCGCTGTTGTCGAGCGCCGAGACTCCGGCGATGTTGACGACCCGCGCGACGCCCGGCGTTTTGCGAGCGATCTCGAACACCTTGTCCAAGGTCTTCTGCGTGCGCTCGAGCGAGGCGCCATCAGGCAACTGCACCAGCGCGATCATGTAACCCTGGTCCTCGATCGGCAGAAAACCGGTCGGCACCCGCGAGAAGCCATAGCCGGTGATGGCGATGATCGCGACAGCTAGGGCTGCCATCAGGCCACTGCGCGAGACCATGCGGGCGATCAAGCTTGCATACCATCCCTCGACTCGCTCATAAGCCCGATTAAATCCGCGATAGAGCACGTTGCGCTGCTGCGGCGGGACCGCCGGGCGCAGCCACAGCGCGCATTGCGTCGGCTTCAACGTCGCGGCATTGATGGCGCTGAGCAGCGCAGTTGCCGCGATAACCAGCGCGAACTGCGCGTACATGCGCCCGGTGAGGCCGGGCAGGAACGCGGCCGGCAGGAACACCGACATCAGCACCAGCGTGATGCCGACGATCGGGCCGAACAGCTGGCGCATGGCGGCGCTCGCCGCCTCACGGCCCGGCATCCCCCTCTCGATATTGTGGACGGCGCCTTCGACCACCACGATCGCGTCGTCCACGACGATGCCGATCGCCAGCACGATCGCGAACAGGGTCGAGAAATTGATCGCGATCTCGTCCTTGAGCTTGATGGTCGCGTAATTGGCGAGGTAGAGGCTGTCGTAGCGCGAGTCGGGCGATGTTAACGTGACGATCTGCAGGATTGCCGTCGAATTCTTCTGCACGACGACGCCCTGCGCCTGCACCGCCTGCGGCAGCGACGACAGGGCGCTCGATACCCGGTTCTGCACCAGGACCTGTGCGATATTGAGGTCGGCGCCGATCTTGAACGTCACCGTCAGCGAGTAGCTGCCGTCGGCGCCGCTGTAGGACTGCATGTAGATCATGCCCTCGACGCCGTTCACCTGCTGTTCGATGGGCAGCGCCACGGTATCGACGACGGTGCGGGCGCTTGCCCCGGGATAGCGCGTGGTGACTTGCACCGTCGGCGGGACGACATCGGGATACTGGGCCACCGGCAGCGCAAGCACGGCGACGGCGCCGATCACAACCATCAAGATGGCGAGCACGTTCGCCAGAACTGGCCGGGCGATGAAAAAGTCGGAGATCATGGCCGGTGCTATTTGCCGCCCGCGGCAGTGGCCGGCGTCGCGGCAACCGTCTCGAGCTGCGGGTCGACCTTCTGCCCAGGAATTGCGCGCAGAATGCCGGCCACGACCACGCGATCGTCCGCCGTGAGCCCGCTTTCAACCACGCGCAGGTCGCCGACTTTGGGACCGATGGCGACCTTGTGTTGCTCGACGACGTTGTTCTTGTCGAGCACCAGCAGGTAGCGCCCGCCCTGATCGGTGCCGAGCGCGGCGTCGGGCACCAGTAAGGAGTCGTGCTCGTCGGCGGCGCCCACCCGCACGCGCACGAAATTGCCCGGCACCAGCACCTGCTCGCGATTGGGCAGGATGGCACGCACCGCGAGCGTCCCCGTCGCCCGGTCGATGGTGGGGGAAACGTAATCGAGCGTGCCCCGGTAGGGATATCCTTCGTCGGTCTGCAGCCCGACTTCGATCGGGTACTGCTTCAGCTCCGCCGCTGTGATGCCCAGGCGCCGCATGTCCGCGCGAATATTGAGCACCTCCTGCTCGTTGATGGTGAAGTTCACGTAAATGGGAGCGGTTTGGACAATGGTCGCCAGCTGGGTCGGCCCGTTGGCTCCCACCAGCTCCCCCAACGACACACGACGCGCGGTGACAATGCCGTCGAAGGGGGCCTTAACCTCGGTATAGCCGAGGTTAAGCGCGGCTTGGGCAGTATCGACCTCTGCCTGCTTGAGGCGGGCTCGCGCGGAGTCGCGATTGGCCGTTGCGTTATCGAGCGCCTGCTTCGACGCGACCTGGCGGCTCGCGAGTTCGGACTGCCGTTCGAACTCCGCTTCCGCCTGCTTCAATGAGGCTCTTGGGCGCCGGCCTCGGCGGCCCGCGCCTGCTCGAGCTTAAGCTTGTACGGCTCGGGCTCGATGACGAACAGCGTCGTCCCCTCCTTCGCGTCGTCGCCGTCTTTGTAATTGATCTTCTCCAGGAAGCCCTGCACCCGCGCGACCAGATTGGTGGTGTTTATCGCCGAGGTGTAACCGGTGGCCTCGAGGTAGCGGGTGACCTTCTGCTGCGCCGGAATGGCGACGCTGACCTTCGGCGGCGGCGGCGCCACATAGCGGTTCTCCTGTCCGCAGCCCGAGAGCGCCATTGCCAGGACGCCTGCCGCAGCGCAGGCGGCGAGCTGCGCGCTCGCCAGCCGATCAATCCTCATCGCGAGACCCTCAAATTCCCATGGTCGAGGACACCGGATTATTGTCGAGGCAACCGGTTTGATTCCCGCGCCGCTCTCGTGCGTCGCGCGATTCCTCAGCATCCGAAGTTACGATCCTGTGTCTCAAAGGGGAAGCCTTGGCGTCTCAAAACACAGCCGGCGCCCGAAGGCGCCGGCTGTCCCCTTCCCCCGTGTTCCCGCGCTCAGGAGCTGGTGTTGAGCACCGTGACCGCGCGGCGATTTTGCGACCAGCATGAAATGTCGTTGCACACCGCGACCGGCCGTTCCTTGCCATAGGAGATGGTGCGCATGCGTTGCGGATTAACCCCGCGCGACGCGAGATAGTCGCGCACCGTCTGCGCACGCCGCGCGCCGAGCGCGATGTTGTACTCGCGCGTGCCGCGCTCGTCGGCGTGGCCTTCGATGGTGAAGGTGTATTGGTTATAGACTTGCAGCCATTGCGCCTGCTTCTCCAGCGTGGCGATCGACTGCGACGTGAGTTCGGAAGAATCGGATTCGAAGAATACCCGATCGCCGACATTGACCACGAAATCCTGCTGGCTGCCGGGCGGCGCGCTACCTCCGGCCTGCGGATCGTTCGGCCTGTTCGCGCAAGCAGACACGGCAAGGGCCAAGGCCAGAAAGCCGGCGAGCTTTGCCGCACGGACGACGCGTACTACGACATTCGTCATTCCGCTGCCCCCATGGTTGCCTGGTTACCGCACATGCCGCAGGTCTAGCAGGTGCGTGGTTAAGCGAAGGTTCTTGTCGACCTTGATCGGGTGTTGCCCGGATCGCTCAACGGTAAAGAAAAAGCGGAAAACCCCTTCCGGTGGTTAATGCCCGGTGAATGCGGCGCCTTGTAGGCCCCGTAAGTTCCATTTCGATGCTGCGCCCCCAAGTCATGCCCGCTACTGCAACAGCGGCGACCACGCTGGATCGGACGCGTAGCTCGGCGTCTTCAGAATCTGTTCGTTGCGGCCGGTCACGTCCACGGTAAAGAGCATCGGCCCGGCGTTGCCTCCCGGATCGCGGAAGAACATGATCACGCGGCCGTTCGGCGCCCAGGTCGGTCCTTCGTTGTGATAGCCCTCGGTGAGAATCCGCTCGCCCGATCCGTCCGCGCGCATGATGCCGATTGCAAACTTGCCCTCGGTCTGTTTGGTGAAAGCGATATAGTCGCCGCGCGGCGACCACACCGGCGTCGAATAGGCGCCGTCGCCGAAACTGATGCGCTGCGGCTCCCCGCCGGTCGCCGCCATGACGTAGATCTGCTGCTTGCCGCCGCGGTCGGACTCGAAGCTGATGCGCGCGCCATCCGGCGAATACGAGGGCGCGGTGTCGATCACCGGCGCGTCGGTCAAGCGTGTGGTTGCCTTCGAGCGCAAGTCCATCACGAACAGGTTGGAATTGCCACCGCGTTGCAGACTGAAGATCACGCGCTGCCCGTCGGGCGAGAAGCGGGGGCTGAACGTCATGCCGGGAAAGTTGCTGACGATCTCGCGCTGCCCGGTCTCGATGTTCATGAGATAGACTTTGGGATCGCCCTCCCTGTAGGACATGTAGGTGATCGTGTCGGCCGACGACGAGAATCGCGGGGTGAGCACGAGGTCGTCCCCACGCGTGAGATAGCGCACATTGGCGCCATCCTGATCCATCAATGCCAGCCGCTTGATCCTGCGCTCCTTGGGACCGGATTCGTCGACGAAGACGATGCGGCTGTCGAAATAACCCTTGTCACCGGTGATGCGCTCGTAAATGGCGTCGGAAATGATGTGGGAGATCCGCCGCCAATTGTCGGCCGTGGTGTTGTACTGCTCGCCGCGCAGCTGCTGCCCGGCGAAGACATCCCACAACCTGAACTCCGCGTTGAGACGGCCGTCGGACTGCGTGATGCGGCCGGTGACGAGTGCCTGGGCGTTGATCTGCCGCCAGTCGGCAAAACGCGGCAACGCGTCGACGCTGGCGATTTTCTCGATATAGGCGGCCTGATCGATCGGAGCGAACAAGCCGGAGCGGCGCAGATTCGAGGAAATGATCTGGCTCACATTGCGCCCGCCCGCCGGGTCCTGCAGTCCGACCCCGATGAAATCCGGGATCGCAATCGGCACCGGCTGGACGTTGCCTTGAGTCACGTCGAGCTTGAGCACTGCTGCCGCCGGCCGCGGCGAAAGGCTCGCGAGCGCGCCCGCCGCTCCTCCCAGTATGATCAGGCGACGGCGGCTTAGGAGGCTTGCCGTTGAATCGGCATTGCCCGTCGCGCCGTTGCCTTGCGCGACGGCCGCGACACCTAGCCGCGGATCATGTCGCGGGGGTCGAAGGTGATCTCGACGTCTTTCCATTGCTCGTAATGCTCGGGCTTGAGCATGTCATAGGGTTGGCCACGGAAGAGCGCGCGAACGGCGCTGTCGCGGGCGGCCACGAACAGCGGGCTTTTTCCGCTGCTGAGCACGATTGGCGGAGAGGCCAGCGTGCCGTCGGGCTTGAGCTTGATCCTGATCAGCACCACCAGCTCCTGCGGGTCCTTTGCACCGGCGGGCACCGTCCACAGCTGCGCAAGCCGCGCGCGCAACGCGTCCAGCTCGCTCAGCGACAACTGCGCCGCCGCGCCGTTCGACACGCCGAGCGAGGGCGTGTTGTTGAGCGTCTCGCCGGCGGCAGCGAGCCGCGTCGAGTCGCGCTTGTCGAGCAGCGCCGCGACCTGTTTGGGATCGAATTTGGGCGCTGGCGGGGCGGGCTTCTTCGGCGGGGTCGGAGGCCTGGCGTCGGCCTTCTTCGGCTCCGGCTTCTTGGCTTCTTCTTTCGCCAGCGCGTCCGCGATCGGATCAGGCGCCTTGTCGGCTTGCTTCTTGTCCGGCTCGGACTCGGCGGGTTTCGTTTCCGGGGCGGGCGGCGGCTCGCGCGCGGCTGTAACTTCCTTCTTTTCCACCACTTTTGCGGTCGGGTCCTCGACCGGCTTCGCCTCTGCGACCTTTTCGACCAGCGGCTTTGCGGTCTCAGCTTTCGGCGCGCTCTTGGTACCGGCGGTGATCTTGGAGAACTCGGACGCGGTCACCAGGTCGATCGGCAGACCTTCGTTCGACGATACCGGAAGCGGCCTGGCGGCAAGCGACCACACGCTCCACAGCA
>Ga0209239_1000347_pt1 | contig 26283 bp, 26 predicted proteins | sample GraSoi013_2_20cm_FD_185824 | JGI IMG/M metagenome (GOLD analysis project Ga0209239, IMG submission 185824) | Grasslands soil microbial communities from the Angelo Coastal Reserve, California, USA - Sample 10_02_2013_2_20cm (SPAdes) (version 2) | ecosystem: Environmental > Terrestrial > Soil >...
GGCATTTGCGCTTTTTAGCAACACCACAGGTCCCGCCAATACAGCCATCGGTTTTGGAGCTCACTAACAACACAATTGGCGGCACCAACACGGCTAACGGGTATCAAGCGCTATCTAGCAACACCACCGGCATTGGCAATACAGCCATCGGCAACGGTGCGCTCGATGGCAACACCACCGGCGATAACAACATCGCTTTGGGTGTCGCCGCGGGGAGTTCTGTGGCCACGGCTAACAACGTTATTTCTATCGGCGCCACCGGTGCGAACGTGAGCGACACGACTTGGATCGACAATATTTATGCTACAACTACGGTAAGCGCGACAACGTTGCCAGTCGTTGTGTCTGATTCCGGTCAACTCGGCACCGCTCCCTCTTCGGCCCGGTTCAAGAAAGAGATCAAACCAATGGACAAAGCCAGCGAAACAATCCTAGCGCTCAAGCCAGTGACGTTTCAATACAAGGGCGACAACACGAATATCCCGCAATTTGGCTTAGTCGCCGAGGACGTAGCCAAGTTGAACCCGGATCTGATTGTGCGTGACAAGAATGGCGAGATTTACACCGTGCGCTACGACGCGGTGAACGCGATGTTGCTCAATGAATTTCTCAAGGAGCACAAGAAGGTTGAGGAGCAAGCCCGTGAGACGCGGGAACAAAAAAATGTTATTAACCAGTTAAAGGTAAGTGTGGCAGAGCAGGAAGCGACTATCGCCCACCAGCAAACAGATTTTCAGTTCAAGCTCACTGAACAGGAAAAGCAAATCGAAGCCTTAACATCGGGTCTTCAGAAGGTGAGCGCGCAATTGGAAGCGAGCAAATCCGGGCCGCAAATGGTCGAGAGCAATCAATAAAAGCGGGAGGTGTAGTGGCACATGGCTTCACGCGCAATCTCTGAAATTATGCGGCTGGCACAGCCGGGCCCACAACGCACCCGCTTGGGATAGGACAGCCCGCCACCGCTGTCCAATGCCGTAGCGCGGGCTCTCTACTATTTAGGTTTGAATCGTGGACGCTGCTTCGGATCCGAAGCCAACAGCGCTTTCCAACGGAAAATTCGCGCGCCTTGCGACTTAAAAAAGGCGCGCAATTCATCCGTAAAAAATGAGGAACCGTCCGGTCGCGGATTAAATTCCAGCAAGAGACGCCCTTCGGGTTTGAGAAATCGTGTTCGGATATCGTTGATAAAAAATTCCCAATCGGCGGGTGTCCATTCGAGCCACTCTCCGTTGTTGGTACGTGTGAGCCGGTGAAAGCAAACGCGGTGGCCTGTTACGAGATCGAATTTTCTTCCAAGATCGGGCAGCGGCGTTTGCGGCTCAATGCGCCCGATCACGCGGCGAACGTTGAAGAACTCGGTTGTGCCGCGGAAGAACGGCTCCTCATCCGTGTCAAACCCCAGTCCCTCGTGACCAAATAGCCGGCAGAGGTAGAGAAAGTAACCGGCGCCGCAACCGAGATCGAGAATTTGCAATGGTGGAGAACGATCGAGCCAAAGATCCTGCGCGCGCCTAACGTTCACGCCGATCCAGTATTTTGCATCTTCGTAGGCATTGATCTTGCGCGCATTTGGCCGGCAGGGATAACTGTCACGCAATCTCTCTAATTCGGTCCTGTCAATCGTCCCGAGAATTCGTCGAGCGCTCACTGGGTGAGTGGAGCGGCAAACGTGTTCCCACAGGCTTTGGCCTGCGTCGAGTGAAAACAGTTTTTGAAATTTCCGCGAAAGTCGCACCCAATAACGATGCAGCGAAGTGCGTGACACACAAGGCCGACCCAGGGAGCGACAGCTTGGCAGTTGTCGAAATAAAGGCGACGGCCGCGAAGCCGTCACTCCTTGATAGTAACCTGGATCAGACCGGTTGAGCCTTCGCGTGTCATGAATCCACTTCCCCAGCCCCCGTTGCCTGGAATGAGCCGTTGCCCGTAGAAGAATTGCTCGTAACGCCAAATCATATCGAGTGTCGCGCCGGTAGTTTTTTTCCAGCGAAGCTTGTAATACAAATGGCGTTTCCATGACGGCGAATGGCCGGTCATGAAATTGACTTCGAATGGCGTTGGCCAGTTAAGAACGCTCCGTCGGATTTCGATGGAAGCATCGTCGCCTGCTGGCGGCACTGTAGAGAGGTTCTCTGCCTCTGATCGCGGTGGACCAAATGCGAAAACCTTTCCACCGTCTGCCAGCCCAAGCTGACCATTCTTCGTTGTACCGATGTTTGGACTCGGACCATTCCTGTCGTTCAGACTTAGGGCGAGGTCATTAACGTGAAGGATGCCACCAGTGCCGCGCCCTTCATACACGATCGAATTAATTCGTGCTGAGGTCATCTCAATAGTCCCGAAGCGATCGAGAAAAAGTGAAATCTGGCGGCCGGCGAAAATCCAGCTCGCTACTATGCCAATAACAAACGCGACCAGAACTCCAAGCGTAATGAGGATCTTGCGCATTCTTTTCTACCCCCGCAGGCTACGCTAATTTCGCGGATAAAACTTGTGGGGATTTGTCACTCTGAGCGGAGAGAAGAATCTCTGAACAGATTGTTCCAACAAAAGGAAAGCGCAAGATCGAGAGATGTTTCGCTTCTCCCAACATGACAACGAAAAACAGCAGCTCATCCGTGCCATCCGCGAAGTCCGCGGTTGACTAAAGGTTATGTTTTTTCCGCTGAATATAATCGTTCACTTGTTCTTCGAGAATCTCGAGGGGTAACGCGCCGTTTTTCAGCACGACATTGTTAAACTCGCGCCGATCAAATTTTTCGCCCAGTTCGTTTTCTGCACGCGCGCGCAATTCTTGAATCTTTAACATGCCGATTTTGTAGGCGCACGCCTGACCCGGCGCGACGATGTAACGTTCGATCTCGGATTTAACTTCTTTCTCGCCCATGCCGGTTTTCTCGCGCATGTAAGCGATCGCCTGTTCGCGGTTCCAGCGCTTTGCGTGAATGCCAGTATCGACGACCAATCGGACCGCGCGGAAAAGTTCATCGCGAAGGCGTCCCAGATCTCCGAACGGATCGTTGTCGTACCACCCGACTTGTTTCGCCAGCCATTCGCAGTAAAGCGCCCAGCCCTCTATATACGCGGTGAACGGCAGCACTTTGCGAAATTGCGGAATGCCTTTGAGCTCCTCCGCGGTGGAGAGTTGCCAATGATGTCCCGGCACGCCCTCATGATATGCGAGTGTTGGCATGCTCCATTTTGGCACTTCATTCATGTCGCGCAGGTTCGCGAAAAAAATCCCGGGACGGCTGCCATCCATGGCGGGAATGTCGTAATACGCTCCCGGTGCAGTTGATTCCTTGAACTCAGGAACGCGGCGAACTTCGATCTTCGCATGCGGCGTACTAAGGAACAATTCTTTCGACGAACGTTCTGTCGCCTGCGTGATCAACTCCGTGTACCTCGCCAGGGCATCAGAACGGCCTTTGTCATCGTTTGGATAAAGAAAACGCGGATCCTTGGCGAGTTTGTCCATTGCCTCACCGATCGGTTGACCTGTAAAGCCGTTTGCATCGAGAATTGCTCGCATCTCGCCTTCGATGCGAGCCACTTCGCGCAGACCAAGTTCATGCACCTCATCCGGCTTCAGCTTGGTGGTCGTGTTCTCGTGCAACTTGTAGGCGTAGAAGGCGTCGCCATCCGGCAATTTCCAGACGCCATCGTCTGTTGTCGTTTTTGGCAGGATTGCCTGGAAATAATCGATTAGTTTTTGATAGGCCGGATAGACTTTGCTGGTTATCGCCGATTCCACACGCGCTTGAAGCTCGGTGCGATCTGCCTCGCTTAATTTCTCAATCTTCGCAGCACGGGTTTTGAATGATGTCGCCAGAATATTCTCCGAAGCGGGTTTGCCGATAAACTCGGTCATCTCCTTGAGTACTTCTTCAACTACAAAACGCGGCGGCAAAATCTGTTTTTGTTCGCGGACCTTCAGGCCGTCGAGCGTTTGATCGAACTTCTTCGGCAAAGCATCGAGCCGCATGACGTAGTAATCACAATCCTTCCGGTTCAGCAGCCGGTGCGTATTCGCCATGAAAGACGGAAACTGGTTCTGGACTCCGAAGAGCTGATTAACGGGATAATCATGCCATTGCCACTTCTCGCCTTCGGCTTGTATTTGCAAAAACCAATCGAGCACATGCGTCGAAAGCTTTTGCGAAGACGATTGGCGATCGGGCGGATATTTGCGAAGCTGCGTCAGATCGCGCTTCCACCTGTCGAATTCGCGTCGTTGATGCGCGGGCGATTCGTCGTCGAGCTTTCCATTGTGACCTGTGATCCCGAATTGCTCCACCAGACCGAGCGTGGAGAGTATCTCCGGGTGATCGAAGAGAATTTCGGCAAAGACCTTCTCGTAAAACAGATTCAGACTCCATGGCCGGAACCAAATTAAATTAACAAGGAAGACCGCAATCGCGATTGCGACGACGGCAATTATTGCGCCGAACCACTTGAAAATTCGCTTAAACATGAGCTCGCGTCAGTGTTGGAACGCCTCCTTAACTATGATGGAGCGGTTGTCCACTTTGGATTCAGAAGTTTATCAAGTGTACATAGCCGACACGGGTTAGCCCAATGCTCAACGCCAGACGATCATCCTGTCATCCCGAACGAAGAGAGGGAACGCGCAGTTGGAGTTTCGTACACAAATTGCGGAGTGTGATCCAAGTGTGTGTGTCGTTCCTCGCTCCACTCGGAATGACAGAGGCGGTTTTCCGGGATGGCGTCATATGCGAATTTCAATTATAGCCAAGGGTCATGCCTGCCCCATCAGATCGCATCGATAAACCTGAGCCGCGGTGGCAGGTGATCCTTGCACTGCTCGCTGTCGGTGGAATTCACCTGGCATTGCCGCGGTGGTTCATCGTTGGTCCTATCTGGCTGCTGCCAGGCGTGATCATCGTATTGCTAGTGCCGACAATCATGACCCATCGGACAGGGCGTAAATCGCTCAATCATGCGCTCGGGATCCTGATTAACGCCATTATCACTATCGCTTTAATTGGATCAGTCGTCTTGTTAGTGACGACCCTGCCATCCCACAAGGAAACGCCATCGCGACTATTGCGTTCAGGGGGGCTCCTCTGGCTGACCAACGTCATCGTGTTTGCGCTCTGGTACTGGCGGCTCGACGGCGGTGGGCCGTCCGTGCGCCACGACCAAAACAAGTTCGGCAGCACAAGTTTTCTCTTTCCGCAGATGCAAGTCCCGCGTGATGAGCGTGCGCAATTTGAGTGCACGCGTTGGCGGCCGCACTTTGTCGATTATCTGTTTGTCGCGTTTACGCAAAGCTCGACATTCGGCCCAACGGACGCACCGTTGCTGGCGCGCTGGGCCAAGGTTCTCGCGATGTGTCAAGTCTTCATCTCACTGAGCATCGTGGTGTTACTCATCTCGCGAGCCGTTGGTATTTTGTAAGGCATTCCGCAAGCCTGACTATTTGCGAGACTTTTGAAATGCTCTGAGCGCCCTCGGCATTTTTGTCTTTCTGCTCTTACTCGTGCTCATCCCCACTTTCTTCTGCTGTTGTGAGGGCCAGAGACTGAGTAAAATTAGAAGTGCCCCGCATAGTTTCGCTTTTGCCCGCTGCGACCGAGATCGCGGCCGCGCTTGGCTTGATGGACCAACTGGTCGGTGTTTCGCATGAATGCGATTTTCCGGAAGGAGCAAATGCGCGGCCACGTGTCACGCATTGTCCAGTCCACAATTCGGGCCTGACTAGTGGCGAAGTCGATCAATGGGTTCGTCGCGCGTTGTGTAATAACGGGACGATTTACACGATCGATGAGCAACTTCTGCGTGAGCTACGCCCGGATGTAATTCTCACCCAAAAATTGTGCGACATCTGCGCCGTCGGTTATGGCACGGTTGCACGACTTGCCGAAACTCTGCCAGGCCCGCCACAGTTGGTGAATCTCGAGCCAACAAGCCTCTCGGATATATTCGATGATATTCAACGTGTCGCGAAAGCGTGCGGTGTGCCAGAACGCGCCCGTGGCATCATAGCCAAGTTGTCGGAGCGTGTTGAAGGCGTGCAGCTCCGAGTGGATCGCATTTCACATCGACCGCGTTGTTTCCTAATGGAGTGGGTGGATCCGCCATTTTGCTCGGGTCATTGGGGACCGGAGCTCGTGGAGATCGCCGGCGGCCGTGATTCGTTAGGGCGCAAGCATCAGCCCTCGGCGCAAATCGATTGGCGGGAAGTAGTCGACACTCGTCCCGAAATCATGGTGCTGGCTCTCTGCGGCTACAATATCAGTCGTGCGCGACGCGATTACGAGTTGCTCCGGAGTTTTCCTGATTTCGAGTCACTTCCAGCCGCGCATGACGGCGAAATTTATCTCGTGGACGCTAGCGCTTATTTCGCCCGCCCAGGGCCGCGTATTGTCGACGGCCTCGAGATTCTCGCCGGAATCCTGCATCCACGGGAATTTCCTGAATTCACTACACGCGGGCCTGACGATCCGCGCGTTGTCCGCATCAGCTAACGAATCCACTATCGGCAACCGCCCGCCCGTGAACGCCTTCGAAGTGCGGCTGCGAAATTCGAGATCGGTGCGCGTCTATCCTGTCGCGAAATGTGCGTGAATTCACGAAATCAATGGATCAGCTTACAGCATGCGAATCAGCGAAATGAATTGGATGATGGTTGAAGAATATTTGAAGCGTGACGATCGAGCGCTGTTGCCGCTCGGCAGTACTGAACAACACGCATACCTTAGTCTGAGCGTCGACAGCATTTTGGCCGAACGCCTGGCCGTCGAAGCAGCGGAATCATCAGGCGTGCCGGTCTTTCCTGTGCTGGCCTACGGGATCACCCCGTACTTTCGCGCGTTTCCAGGAACCATCACGTTGCGGGTCGAAACGTATCTGTCGCTCTTGCGCGACATTCTCGACGTGATGGCAGAGCAGGGGTTCAAACGAATCCTGATCGTCAACGGGCACGGGGGCAATACGCCTGCGCAAGGGCTGGTGGGCGAATGGCTGGCGGACCATCCTGGCTTGCGAGTCAAGTTTCACAACTGGTGGAACGCGCCGAACGTTTGGGCACAAGTGGAGGCAATCGATCCTGTCGCATCGCACGCGTCATGGATGGAAAATTTTCCCTGGACGCGTTTGGCAAAGATCGACATCCCGCGTGAGCAAAAGCCGATGAGCGATTTGGATAAGTTGCGTCGGCTAGATGCAAAATCGCTGCGGGAGTATCTAAAGGACGGCAACTATGGCGGTTTTTATGAGCGCGACGACGAAGAGATGATGAAGATCTGGCGCACAGGCGTGGAAGAAACGCGCGCTCTATTAACTGAAAAGTGGGATTGAAAGCGGCAGGGCGCTGCCGCACTCCAAGACGCAAGCGCGTATGATGGCCAGGAATGATGGATAAGTTTTGAAATGCGGCGGTGTTCCGCCGCTCTTAATTCATAGAGATTCGCGCGTTCACTTTCGGCCAAAAACGTCACGCAGTTCGTCTTTAGCCCGCTCGAGAACGCGCTTTCGGCTCTGCGGTAAATTTTTCCCAGCGCGGTTGATGTAAAAATTCAACATCGACATCGCCGATTGATAAGGCGTGCCTTTGCGTCTTTTGCTCCGCTGGGCAGAACGTTTTAATGACAGCGCAATGCGATGCGAATCTTTTCCTTTGAAGACGTCCGACTCAAGATCGAGTGCGTCGCTACGCTTTGTGACTTTAGCCGACCATCGGCGAGTTCTCTTGCGGGGCGCGCCCTTCTTTGGTGACTTCCTAGCTCTCGCACTCACGATTATGTAGTTGGGCGTTGGACGTTGAGCGTTGGGCGTTTCTTTTTGGTCTCGATGGTTCAGCTCAGTGTCCGAGTGTAATCAGTCGGCCACCCCCATGCGCGTCGCATTAACAAACTCTTCCGTGTGATGATCGATCTGCCGACCGCCGCGTCCCCGATTTTGGTGAATGTAAAGCGCGTCTCGTTGCACGGTGGAGACGGAAGGCGGCGGTAGATTGATTTCGTATTTCACCGGTTGACGGTGATCTGCGAGTTGCAGCTCCGGATGATAGACGCTGTCGAACTTCCAAAGCATCCGGATGAAATTGGTCTGTCCGCGAAGTAATTGCCGCGCAACGATGCGCGCACAGTCTCGAAGGGCGGCCCATCCAAGATGTTTATGGGAAAGGACTCGCTGAGTGTCGACAAGCTCCTTGTAAAACTCCGGAAGTGGCAACTTGGTTGGCAGCACAGCGTGTTGGATGTCGAACAGCCGGTAGTCACGCGTAGTAAGCCGACGCGATTCGGTGCGCCATGTTTCTGTCCCAGGATAAGGCGTGTTAATGCTGATGTTAACGACCTCCGGAATTTCGAGGCACCAATCGCGTACGACCTTGAATCGTTCGCGGTCCCAAGCGGGATCGGCAATGATATTGACAGCTACCGATATATCGAGCGAGCGAGCAAACTCCAACGCCTCGAAATTCTTTGAGAGCGTCACACGCTTTCGATAACGCTTGAGTCCATCTTCGTCGATCGCTTCAAGGCCGAGGAACATGGTATTCAGACCAAGCCGCTTCCACAGCTGGAAGATCTCTTTGTTACGCAGCAGCACGTCGCCGCGTGTTTCGAGGTAATATCGTTTTCGGATCCCGCGACGGGCAATGGCCTCGCCAAGCTGCATGCCGTGCTCGGCTTGAATGAAAGCTACGTCGTCCACGATAAAAATTCCGGGCTCGCGTATTTGCGCCAGCTCCTCAACGGCGAACTCGGGTGTCTTGACGCGGTAGTTGCGTCCGTAGAACGTCCACGCACTGCAAAAGACGCAATCCCAGGGGCAGCCCCGGCTAAACTCGATGGAAGCAGCCGGGTCCAACGCGCCGATGAAATACTTTTGGCGATGCTGAAGCAGGTCGCGGGCGGGGAGTAAATCGTCGAGCGATTTCACGAACGCGGGCGGTGGACCCCGATGATCGAGCGTTACGCAACCGGAAACATTGTTTAAGTTCGGCGGATTCTCGCCTAGCGCATCGAGCAGCCCGGTGATCGCCGTTTCGCCTTCGCCGGTCAGCACGCAATCCACGGCGCCGCCAGCGTGCCGCAAAATTTCTTCGGGGATAAACGAAACACTGTGTCCACCGACACAGATGAATGTTTCCGGCAATAAGCCCCGCGCAGAGCGAGCGAGATCGATGACTTCAGGAACGTTAGCGAGGTAATTGACGCAAAACGCGATGACGTCCGGTTGCCATCGTTTGACCAGGCGGAAAAAATTCTGGTGCGGTTCGCATTGCAAATCAATCAAGCGAACAGAGTGACCGGCGCCCCGCGCCGCGGCAGCAACAAGTTCGAGGCCCAGCGGTTCGAGGCGAAGATAGATCTTTGAGTACATCAGGCAGCTGGGATGAACGGCCAGGAATTTCATCTGTTTCGCGCAGGTCTTGATCTGGTTGAGCTCTCTGGGCAAGTGCTTTCCGAAGTTCTTCGCGTGGTGTTGGCTCGTCGCGCGTATTCAAAATGCTGTAGCCCGGTTCGCCGGCCCCGGTTGTGGCCACGGCGCTGTGTCGCAGTGCCTGCGGCACAGCGCCAAGCGCCTCGACGTAGCGAGGCGGCTACAGCAGCGGTTGCTACGCGGGTGATTTCTTCTCAGCAGCCCGTAAGCGAATGTTGATCTCGGATGTCAGCGTGCGATGGACTGGGCATTTGGCGGCAATCTCCATCAGTTTGTCGTGCTGTTCTGTGCTCAATGGACCGGTCAGTTCGATCTCCACGTCAATTCTGTCCAGCATTCCCTCCTTCGTTTCGCATTCCTCACAATCTTTCGCGTAAATACGTGACTGCCGGAGCGAGACTTTGATCGTCTGCAGCGGCAAGTTTTTCCGGCGCGCGTACAAGCCGATCGTCATAGATGTACAGACCCCGAGCGCTGTTAGCAGATAATCGTACGGATCAGGACCAGCGTCGCTTCCGCCTGCGTTCACCGGTTCATCAGCGAGGAGGCGATGTTTGCCTGCAACAATCTCTTGCTTAAAGCTGCTCGCGTCGCCGTGCACGACGACGTCCGCTTTTCGATCGCCGTTCTGTGTACTCATACGCCGGATCAGGGACGAACGATTCCTTTGAAGGCATCGCGATAGCGCCAGACCAGAAACAATTCAAGGATGGCAACGAAGATTCCCGGTGGCAATCCCTCGGGTGCCATCAAAATGTGAAAGATCCAAATATTTACGATAATGGCGCCGAGAATCGTTAGGCCAAGCGGAACGAACTTACCAATCAAGAGAAGCAAGCCGCCGATGACCTGAAAGCCGCTGATAACGTAAACGTAGCCGCTGGCGAAAAACGAGTGCAAATATTCACCGGCCACGCCTTGTGGGAGAGGCGGCATCGGAAGGAAATGCAGTAATCCATTGGAACCAAAAAAAAGAAAGATCAATCCAAGAAGGATTCGGGCAATAATGGTTAAGATTTTCATCCGAGGATAGTGGCGTGATCCTGCGCGAATTCCAAACCCGAAGTTCCGGAACTACTCAGATCTGTCCGGATTTTGAAGAGCGCCAGATTTGTCGCGCAATGCGCCTGGCCTTTCGATAAGCGTAAGGAATGGCGGAATACCTACCGAGATCACACCGGCCGATCGCGCAGATGTTCCGTCGCACGGGGCACTGGGCGACGAATTTGTGCGTGCGTCTTGGTATTTCTCCCGATGCGATTTCGTACTTGTCGATCCTGGCCGCGCTCGCCGCGGCGCTGTGTTTTTGGAAATCAGGCAAAAACGCGTGGCTGCTGATTATTGCACCGCTGTTTTGTTATCTCCGGCTTTGGTTCAACATGCTGGACGGCATGGTTGCAGTCGCGGCGGGAAAGGCGAGTGCGCGCGGAGAGATTGTTAACGACCTGCCGGATCGAATCTCAGATGTGATTATTTTCGTCGGCGTTGCGCACAGCGGTCTCATGAATCCTTTCATTGGTTATTGGACGGCAATCGTTTCCTTGTTCACTGCTTACGTGGGACTTTTCGGTCAGGCAATCGGAGAACGGCGCGAATTTGGCGGAATCATGTCGAAGCCGTGGCGGATGGTTGCGCTGAGCCTCGGGGCTTGGGCGATGTTTGTGTGCCGATCTTGCCAAACCGGTTTACACGATTTTGGCAGGCTAACCATTCTCGATTGGACTTGTCTGTTCATCATCGCAGGCTGTTTACAAACGATAATCGTTCGCTTGAAACGAATCGTGATCGCGCTTCAAGATAGAGCGCGATGATGTCCCCGCAGACTGCGCTGAACGACTCAGTGTTTCGCGCGTACCTCCTCATCGTTCCTTTGTCGCTCGCGATTGGTGGCGGGATTCTCGGTTTCCTGCATTGGGGGTTAAAGAAGAAACTCGACGCGATCTGGCGAACCTATCGTTCGTGGCTGGTGATGGCGCCGATTGGACTGCTGGTTGTTTTCGCCGGACGGGTGCCGGTCATCTTCGGGGTGACATTGCTTTCGATCTTTGGATTCAAGGAATTCGCGCGCTCTTCCGGACTGTATCGCGACTGGTGGATGACGGGCGCCGTTTACGCCGGCGTCGTTGCGGTCGGCATTGCATCTTGGATACCGCACCCGCGCGGCGAAGAGCCAGGCGCAGGTTGGTATGGATTGTTTATGGCCGTGCCGGTTTTCGCTATCGCATTGATCCTGCTCATTCCGATCCTGCGCAACCGCGCCCGGGGCGAACTGCAAAAAATGTCATTGGGCATCATTGGCTTTATTTACATCGGTTGGATGTTCGGGCATTTGGGTTTTCTCGCGAACGCGACGAATGCCTACGGATTTCTTTGTTACATCGTCTTCGCGACCGAATTGAATGACGTCGCCGCGTTTACATTTGGCAGATTATTTGGACGGCATCCGCTTCGCGGCGAAATCAGCCCGAACAAAACCTGGGAAGGCGCGCTTGGCGCGCTCGCGGTTTCGATGGTTTTGCCCTGGGTGCTTCGATTTTCGTTTCCATTTTTCGGTGCGACACAATTGATTCTTACGGGGTTGATCGTCGGAATCGGTGGACTGCTGGGCGATCTCTCCATCAGCCTGATCAAACGAGACATTGGAACCAAGGACATGGGCGCGGCGATTCCGGGGCACGGCGGAATCTTGGATCGCATCGACAGCTTGATTTATGTTGCGCCGCTGTTCATGCACATGGCGGGATATTATTACCGGTTACGATGAAAACCTGGCATTACGATTCCGCCTGCGATCTCGACCAACCATTGGTTGATCGCTTGCGCCGATTTCCGCGCGATCCCGACATGCTGGTTTACGGAGTGCGCGAGCTGATCGCAGTGATCATCCGCGGATGCCTGCGCATCTATCACCGGTTCGAAATTATCGGGCATGAAAATCTTCGGACCAATCGATCGCTCATTATCGTAGCAAATCATTCCAGCCATCTCGACACGCTCTGCCTTCTCGCCGCGCTGCCCTTGCGCAAATTGCATCGCGCTTTCCCGGTTGCAGCTGCGGATTATTTTTTCCAAAGCATGCCGCGCACTCTTGTCGCTGCCGTGGTTACCAATGCGCTGCCCTTTGCGCGACGAGTTCGCGTGCGCCGGAGCCTCTCCATCTGCTCGGAGCTCCTCAACGATCCCGAAAATATCCTGATCATTTTTCCAGAAGGCACGCGATCGGAAACGGGCGAGACCGGGGAGTTCAAATCGGGAATCGGCGCCCTCGTCGCCGGGCGTGACGTCACGGTTCTTCCCTGTTATTTGCAAGGCGCTTTTCGCGCGTGGCCGAAGGGCCGACGTCTGCCGCGTCCAAAAAAAGTTAGACTCATTGTTGGCGCGCCTCGCAATTATTCGTCGCGCAACGCAAACAAGATCGAGATCTGCGCGATCGCAGCGGAACTGCATCGCGCGGTGAAGGAATTGGGAGAAAGCAATGGAACCGACTGAGCATGCCATGACGAGTTGGGACGGCGCCGAGCTGTTCTATCGAGCGTGGATTCCTCGCGAAAGGACCGATAAGACGATTTTACTTTTTCATCGCGGCCACGAGCACTCGGGCCGGTGGCAGCAGACAGTCGATTTACTCGGGCTTCAAGACATCGCCGTTTTCGCGTGGGACGCGCGCGGGCATGGGCGATCGTCGGGCGAGCGCGGCGCCGCGAATAATTTTGCTGACGTAATCAGAGATGTGGACGCTTTCGCGCGGCATATTTCCGAGCGTTACAAAATCCCTTTCGAGAACATGATCGTTCTCGCCCACAGCCTTGCCGCGGTCAGTGTCGCGGCCTGGGTGCACGATTACGCGCCGCCGATTCGCGCAATGATTCTGGCTACCGCTGCGTTTCACGTGAAGCTTTACGTCCCCTTCGCCATCCCGTTTCTGCGAATGAAACAAAAACTGTTCGGCCCGGGCCAGGTGAAGAGTTACGTCAAATCGAAGCTCCTGACTCGAGACCAGGAGCAGGCTGCGCAGTACGACGCCGACCCGCTTATCTTCCGTCAAATTGCGGTCAATGTTCTACTTGATCTCAACGATACGGCGGACCGATTGGTTGCGGACGCGGGCGCACTCCAAACACCGACGTTGATGATCGGAGCCGGCCGTGATTGGGTCGTTAGCCTGAAAGCGCAACGTGAATTTTTTAACCGGCTTTCGTCGTCGTTAAAGGAAATGGAGATTTATCCTGCCGCTTATCACGCCATCTTTCATGACCAGGATCGACATCTGGTTGTGCATCGCGTGCGTAAGTTTGTCCGGGAGCGCTTCGCCGAGCCGGTGACTCAGCCTTCGCTTTTGAACGCGGACCAGGTTGGCTACACGTGGGATGAATATGAGCGGCTGAAGTCGCGCGGCGGAATGAAGTTTGCCGTGGCACGCGCTGGACTAAGAGCGGCTGGCCGCTTGAGCCGCGGCGTAGATCTCGGCTGGCGGAACGGCTTCGATTCGGGGCTTTCGCTCGATTACGTTTACGAAAATAAACCGCGTGGATCTTTAGGAGTCGGCCGTTTGATCGACAAATCGTATCTCAACAGCATCGGTTGGCGTGGCATTCGGCAGCGCAAAACGAATCTTAAGAATGCGCTGAGAAACGTAATCGAAAAGCTTCATCAGGAAGGGCGGCCCGTTCGCATTTTGGACATAGCTGCCGGGGCCGGGCGATATGTCATCGAAACGATGCACGAGCTTCCAGACATCTCGATAAATGCGACCCTGCGCGATTATGAACAGGAGAATGTCGATGCGGCGCGAGCGTTGGCGCAGGAATTTGGATTGAAAAATGTGATCGTGGAGCGAGGCGACGCATTCGACCGCGATTCGATTGCCGCAATCGCGCCGCGCGCGACGATCGGAATCGTATCGGGGCTTTACGAATTGTTTCCCAGGAACGAACCAGTCTTGAATTCACTCCACGGGTTTGCGGTGGCGATCGAACCGGGCGGGTATTTGATTTACACGAATCAACCCTGGCATCCGCAGGTCGAGTTTATTGCGCGCGTGTTACGTAATCGGGAAGGGGAACCCTGGATCATGCGTCGCCGGACGACGGCCGAAATCGATGAATTGGTGTGCGTGGCCGGTTTCCGGAAAATGGCGATGGAAGTGGATCAGTGGGGCATGTTCACCGTCTCAATCGCACGACGCGCGGAGCCTTAACCATCGCGTGAGCGTCTCTCGCCTTAAAGCATTCGCGGTTTCTGCCGGATTGTCGGTCCTGTTTCTGATCGTTTACAGCGGTTGCAATTGGATCACTGGGCAACGCAGTCACGTCGGCTCGTTTTATTTTCAATGGGAGCGCGCCATCCCATTCGTTCCTTTCATGATTCTCCCCTACATGTCGATCGACCTCTTCTTTGTCGCAGCGCCGTTCCTTTGTCGAACGGATCAGGAGCTGCGAGTCTTTTCACGGCGGGTCGTAGCCGCAATTCTCATTGCCGGCATTTGCTTTTTGCTTTTCCCGTTACGCTTTGCTTTCCCGCGCCCTCATGCCAGCGGATGGCTCGGCGCAATCTTTGATTGGTTTCGCGGAATGGATTCGCCTTTCAATCTCCTCCCGTCGTTGCACGCCGCGCTGCTGTTGCTCCTGATCGATCTCTACGCGAGAAATCTTCGCGGCATTTTCTTGTTCGCGGCGATGCTTTGGTTCTTTCTTATCGGTCTCTCACCGTTACTCACTTACCAGCACCACATCATCGATATTATTGGCGGCTTTGTTCTAGCCGGATATTGCTTCTACCTCTTTCGCGAGCCTTCGCTCGTGCTGCCAGTCGTGGTGAATCGCCGCATCGGATCCTATTACGCAGCGGGAGCGGCAGTCGTCTTATTCATGGGCGCGATCTTCTGGCCATGGGGTGTGTTGTTTCTTTGGCCGACGATCGCGCTTGGCATCGTGGCGATCGCGTACTTCGGAGCGGGTCCGGTCGTTTTTCACAAGGCGAGAGGGAAGTTGCCTTGGAGCACGCGGTTTGTGCTGGCGCCTTGCTTGCTCGGTCAATATTTGTCGCTGCTGTATTACCGCAGCCAATGTCGATCTTGGAATGAGGTCACGCCGCGAATCTGGATTGGCGGCAAACTGGGATCCCGGGCCGCGAACAAAGCTTTGGGCTCCGGCGTCACTGCTGTGCTCGATTTAAGCGCTGAGTTTTCCGAAGCGAAACCATTCCGCAAAATCAATTATCGAAACATCCCCGTCCTCGACTTAACTGCTCCTACCCAGGCGCAGCTCGCGGAAATGGGTGAATTAATCGGCAATCACTCCCAAAACGGTGCCGTCTATGTTCACTGTAAGATCGGTTACTCGCGAAGTGCGGCCGCGGTCGCCGCTTATTTAATAATGAGTGGAAAAGCGAACACCGCGAACGATGCATTCGCGATCATTCGCCGGGTTCGACCATCCGTTGTCATTAGACCCGAGGTGATCTCTGCATTGGCCGAATTCGCTCCGCGAGTTCGTTCTTCCCCCGATGGCACCGACTCTTTTCTCCTCGCCTTAGATCATGGCGCGCGTCCATGATCGCGGGAATCTTATGAACTATAACGAACTGATTCAGCTTTACTTCGAGCGTTCGACTGCGATGCAGCAATACTGGAACCTCTACGTCATCATCGTCGGCGGGGTTCTGGCGTTTTCCTCTCTGCGCAAACAGCCGGCTGCAATTACTACCGCGCTGGTCTGCATTTTATTCGCCCTGTTTGCCTATAAGAATCTCGATGCGATGAAAGACACGACCGCGCAACGCTCCGCCACGATCGAAGCGATCAAACAATTCGATTCTGGCGGCGTCACGGCCACTCCCTCAAAGCAAGTGCGCGATCTGCTCGAGCCGACTCTTACGCCCGCCACGTTTGGAAGCGTCAAGGCCACCCACATCATCAGCGACCTGCTCACCATCGTCGCACTTTGCGCGATGGAGCTCCGAAGAAGAAGGCTCAAAGCGACCCCGAGCTTGCCCTAAGGCGCTCCATCTCGAGAAAATGATTCCCTTCGTATTCGGCTTCTTACTCTTTCTTACAATGGGATTATTGTTAACGGGATGGCCGAAGCTCGTGCGGGAATTCACTATCAATGCATGCGAGAGCGGCCGTTGGGGGTTTTGGATTGGCCGGAACATGATTTTGCGCCGTGTGAAGAAGCCGGGATATCTTATTGAATTGCGCCTGATCGGCGTTGTGTGTCTTTGGGCCGCTGTACTCCTGGGATGGGCGCTGCTAGCTCCGAAGCACTACTAACGCCACTTAAGTCGGTGACAGCTGGGCGATCCCGAGACCGCGGGTGAATTCCAGGACGAAGATTTGTCGCCACGTCTACTTGATCAGCTCTTCCAAGGGCGCAGCGTATGACTGCAATCACGATGTTTCCTGAAACAATTTGTTCAAATCTGCAGACACAGCGCCGTTCGCCAGAAGATGGAATGTGCCGTTTGTTTTGATGTCTTTGGCGGCGCGCAGGAATGTGCCCCACGCAGCCAGAGCAAGGCCGGAGCCGACAGAAATCCGCCGCACGCCGAGATCGGCCAATTGGGAAAGCGAAAGCTGGTGATTGAATCCGGAGACGAGGACATTGACATGCTTGGGAGCGACTGTCTTCACGATCTGCGCAATTTCATCTGGTTTACTGACGGCCGGCGCGTAGACGCAATCGGCACCGGCTTCGGCGTACGCAACGAGCCGGTCGAGGGCGGTATTGAACGGATCGGAATCGTGCACCAGCCACGCTTCGCAACGGCCGGTTAGGACGATGCCACTGCCCGAAGCGTCAATCGCAGATCGCGCCGCCCGAATACGATCGATGCCCAATTTTTTTTCGTAGAGCGGTTTGTCAGTGCGACCGGTACTGTCTTCGATTGATAGACCGGCAACTCCGGTTGAAACGCAAAGTCGCACATTGTTCGCCACGTCTTCTGGCTGATCGGCGTAGCCGGCCAGGAAGTCTGCGTTTACCGGCAGCGTTGTTGCTTCCACAATTTCGCGGATGTGCGCGAGCATTTCATCGCGCGGAACACCGCCATCGCGTTTTCCCCGCGAAAAAGCGAATCCTGCTGAAGTGGTGGCGAGTGCTTCGAATCCGAGATGTTCCAGATAGATCGCCGTTCCGATGTCCCACGGATTTGGAAGCACGAAACACCCGGACTCGTGCATCGCGCGAAACGTTGCAGAAGATTGTTGCGGTGAACTCATGTCTTAAACCTATTCTGCCCTGGCTCGAGTGCGAGAATGGAATGGCCAGCGATGCGCTTGCCCTACAATCCATCTTCCCGAATTATTTCGATTTTGCGTCGCTGGATTTCCAAATCCTTCGCAATGGGCCTTCGACTCCGTAAATCGGATCGTTCTCCGGCCTTGGCAAGGCAGCAATATTGTGATCGGCTTTCGGGCGCTCGCCCGGGAGCCCCCGAAGCAAGTCCCACTGACGACCGCCGGGGTAAGCTCCGACAACACCGAAATTGTCGCTGGCACCAACGTTCTGGTGTGCCACACCGGCCGGGATGACTATCACATCGCCCGCATGCACCTCGATGTTCTTGCCATGCTCGCCGCCGAGTCGCAGAGTGGCAGCGCCAGAATAAACACCGAGCACTTCATGCGACGTGCTGTGATAATGGGGAAAGGAATAGACTCCGTCTCGCCACGAGTTGGTCCAATCGTTTTCGGCAAAACGCTGTTCGAAAATGGACGCCGAATCTTTGGCATCGGTTGCGATTGCCTGCCGATAAAACAGCAAAGAAAGGGGACTATTTGGGAAAATACCGTCGTCTTTGAAATTCAATTGCTCGGGCTGAACAAGATCGTGCTTTTGAGTCATGCGCAGTTCTCTCGCGTTAAGGTAACGCAAGAAAGGTCGGAGTTGGTCTTGGCAGCGATGAAATTGTAATAGAAGCGGTCCCGCAAATGTTGTACCCGCCTCAGAGTTTACTCGCGGCAAGTGTCGAGGCGTCTGGGATGTTGCACCTTCCAGCACGGCGACAGAGCGCCGTGGCTACAACGCTTGTTTTTCCTGGAATTGACTACAGGATCGAGCGAAGCAGGCCGCCTTCAGCGCGCAGAGCAGCACCATTGGTAGCAGATGAAAGAGGACTCGCCACAAACGCAACTAATGCGGCTACTTCTTCGATTGTGGCAAATCGTTGCAGGAGCGAACTCGGTCTCACTGTTTTAAAGAAATTCTTCTCTACTTCGGCAGGCGTGATTCCCCTTGTCCTCGCGACGTCGGCAATGAATTGCTCGACGCCTTCGGATCGTGTTGGACCGGCGAGGATTGAATTCACTGTGATGCCGGTGCCCGATGTCATTTCCGCGAGGCCGCGAGCCAGGGCCACCTGCATGGTCTTGGTTACCCCGTAGTGAATCATCTCAACAGGAATGTTCACAGCGGACTCGCTGGAAATGAAAATAATGCGCCCCCAATTTGCCGTATTCATACCCGGCAGGTAATGCCGGCATAGCCGTACCCCGCTCATAAAATTTGTCTCGATGATGGCGTGCCACTCGTCGTCGGTGATTTTCTCAAACGGCTTCGGTTCGTACATGCCAAGGTTATTAACAAGAACATCTATCACAGGCATAGCCTCGATGCATTTCGCGCAGCCGCGCGCTGTTGCAAGATCGGCAGCTATGCCGCTGACCTTTGCATCGCGGATATCCTTCTGAATCCTCTTAAGCGCGGCCTCGACTCGATTCTGAGTGCGGCCGGTAATGACAACGGAAGCTCCTTCGCCCGCCATGGTGCGTGCAATCGCAAAGCCGATACCAGCGGTCGAGCCCGTGACCAATGCTTTCTTTCCTTCTAATAGCAGATTCACAGGCTTAGACAGCAACTAGATGATGTCACTTCGGGGCTCTCGGAACAACGGAACTAGAAGCGAGCACCGTTAGCAGTGCCCACCTCCATTTGTCCCACGTCTCCGGATAAAAAAGAGGATGTAATCCCATTATCTGATTCCCAGCGACTGAAGCGTGGCAGCATCAACTGTCCCTGTCACGCTGAGATTGTTGTCCTCCTGATAACGGGCAAGAGCGGCCTCTGTTTGGTCGCCAGCTGTTCCGTCGATCGTGCCGTTATAGTAACCAAGCTTCGCAAGCTCCGCCTGAACAGCGCTTACAGCCGCGTTGGCCGCGGATTGACCTGAATTGGAGTAACCAGACTGATCATCATCGTTGTATGGAGAGTAGTTATAGTAATCGTACGGGTTACCGGAGGAGTAGTCGGAATCATAGGGATAATAGCCGGAGTAATCATCCGGGTAATCGCCATAGGCGTAGTAAGGATCGTAATCCGATGGGTAAAGTCCCCACCAGAAACCGTCGACAAAAACAAACACCCGATTGTGATCAAAGTGCGAGTGATGCCTGTCCCAATCGCGATGCCAGTTGTTTGCGTCGTGCCGCTCGGAAGCGTGGTTTCTCACAAAGGACTGACGATTGGCTGCCGTCGAAGCCCGCGGATCCGAAACCCGGTTCCGCCCTGTGGTTGAGCCAACGCGATTTGGTTGACGACGTGCCGCACCGGCAATTGAGCCAACGCGACCCGGCTGACGATTTGCCGCAGCAACTCTGCCAGCATATGGCCTTGTGGGTCCGACTGAGCGAGTGAATCCGTGCGGCCGCACGGCGGTCATGCGATTACCACCATAGTAGAATCGAGGCGCGCGACTTACGGCCCCAACACTTCTCCCGGCAAAGTATGCCCCATTGCTACGGAAAGCCGGTGCTCCTCGAAAGCCACCACCGTAAAAGGCTGGCGCGGCGCGGGAACCACCACCAGCAGAGCCCCCGGCGCGGCCGCCACCGCCAATGTGGCCGCCACCGCCAACTTGGCCACCGCCTCCGCCGCGCGGACCTGCCCACGTTGGCTGACTAAGACTAACAAAAGCGATCCCTGCTAACCCTAATAATGTAATTCTTTTCATGACATAAACCTCATGGCCGATTGGCTGCGCTGCCATTGCGATTCCGTGGGATTTTGCGGTCTCTCTTTGGAGAGATGCAGTAACCAGCAGGTGCGTCGTCTAAAATGACGAATGGCTTCGCCCCGCTAAATCGTTAGAGCGTTGGACCGTTGAATCGGATTTCCGTGTAACCCGCCTGAGGCGGGGTAACGAATCACAAATCACGCACGCTTTAGCCGAAGAGTTTTGCCTGCTGCGCGAACAAATGCTCGTCGATGGTGCGGATCAACTCTTGAATATTGATGGGCTTGGCAAGAAATGGATGCCCGTCGATGTGTACGCCAGCCTTGGCTTCGCTCGGCGTAACGAGCGCCGTGAGGAAAATGATGGGTGTGTTTTGCAATTCCGGGTCGGCCCGAATTTGCGCTGCGATTTCGCCTCCGTCTCTGATGGGCATGATTACATCCAGCAAGATGAGGTCTGGCCGAAAAATCCGGGCGCTCCGGTAAGCCTTAGTTGAGTTATTCTCTTCAAGCACGAGATACTGACCTGTTTTTTCGAGAAGGATTCTAACCAGGTGAGTGGCGTTCGTGTCGTTATCAACGATCAGGATTCGCCTCTTTCCGTTGACTCTGGAGATTGCAGTTGAATCTGGCCAGGAGACATCACCCTCGGGTTCATGAGGAAGGAAATTCGCTTCGATTACCTTGTTCATATCTCTTTCGATAACGTTGTTATTTCTGGTGGCTTCCTAGCTAGTCAGCCATGTGACAAACCAGGCGCCGAGAAAGCCGATTATTAAACCGATCAAAGGGCTGGAAATGGCGAACCAAAGCGGAATCGCCTCGCGTAATGGCAGCGCATCTCGTCGTCGTAGATGCCAGTGTGCACTTGTGATTTGAACTGTTGAATGGCCCGATGCTTCCTGCGGCACTAATCGATCAAGGGAGTGAGTGGCTTTCATGCCTCCAACACTCGATGACGATTCCATTCCGGCTAATGCGCGTGTGTGGGATTTTGCGATGCCACCGAAGAGTTGATTGATGCTCCCTCTTTCGAGTGAGAACGGGTTGGTAAGCTTCGTGAGAACCATATCGTAATAAAGGAACGCACACTACTTGGTAGGGCGCGACCGCCGGGCGCGCCGCGAACGGCGGACGGCCTGGCAGTCCGTCCCTATCTTCACCAGATTGATTCTGATTAGCGATAACCGCCGGAGACGACCAGTGTTTCACCAGTGATCCAGCCAGCATCTGGTGAAGCAAGAAACACGACGGCAGGAGCAACGTCGTCTGGCTGTCCGATTCTTCCAAGCGCGCTTTGTGCCTCAAACAACTTTTGGAAATCGCTTCCAACGAAGCCGCCTGCGTGAAGGCCCTCGGTTTCCACCATGCCCGGGTTAATGGCGTTCACGCGGATTTTGCGTGGTCCAAGCTCCTTTGCCAGCGATTTGGTGATCGTATCCACGGCTGCTTTGGTCGCGCTGTAAACCGATGCAGTCGGCGGCGCCGACATGCTGGCGCTAGAGCTGATGTTGATTACACTTCCGCCTTCGGGACCGAAGTACTTCGTTGCTTCTTGGATTGCTAAAAGCAAACCGAGAACATTCACGTCGAAGTGTTTGTGGAAATGTTCCTCGGTGACATTCTCCAGCGGAAGAAACTCGTAGACGCCGGCGTTATTAACGAGGATATCAAGCCTGCCGAAGGCTTTTTTCGCTTCGGAAAAGAGGCGTTCAACTTCGGCCTTTTTAGCCATGTTCGCGCGGACAGCGACCGCCTTTCCACCCTGTTTTGTAATTTCGTCCACGACACGATCGGCTCCTTCCTTGCTAGAGGAGTAGTTAACCACCACGGCCGCGCCTTCGGCAGCGAGATGTTTGGCGATCGCAGTCCCGATTCCTTTTGACGCTCCAGTTACAATTGCAACTTTCCCATCAAGTTTTTTCGTATTCGTTTGCATTTCGTTTTCCTTCTATTGATATTTTTAACAGCAAAGGCACTCGATCCGCCTAGCGAGTGTCGCTCGCTGAAGCGAACCCAAGGAGCTTGGCAAGACGAGATTCGTAAGATTCGCAGGTAGGACAAACTCCGTCGGGCTCAATCCAATCTGGATGCTGAACACTGAGAGCGCCATGAATTTCCTGTTGAAGGTGAACAAGGCGCGTCCGACTTCGGGTAGTCATTCTGTCAGTCGCATTGTCTTCGCCATTTGTCATTTGTTTCCATGCCATCTGTAAATTGTCATTCTGAGCGAAGCGAAGAATCTCTGGGACTTCTGGATCGATCCCCACGGCAATAAATTCGAGATGTTTCGCTTCGCTCAACATGACAAATCGTTTAAACAGTGAGTTGTTGTCATTCGTTAGCCAACTCGTTCATGGTAGAAGCATCAAGGTTGAGAAGCGCCGCAGCGGTGTTTTCTTCGAGATGTTTTACTTTTGAAGTTCCGGGGATCGGCAGCATAACCGGAGACTTCTTGAGTAACCACGCCAGAGCTATCTGCGCAGGCTGAGCGCCGAGCTGCCTGGCGACCCTTGTTAATACTCCATGCGGTTTCGCTAGATCGCCAGTCGCGAGCGGGAACCAAGGGATGAACCCGATGTTGTTGCGCCTGCAGTAGTTTAAGACATCCTCGGAATCGCGGTGCGCGAGATTGTATTGGTTTTGCACGGTAGCGACTGGAACGATGCGACGCGCTGCTTCGATCTCGGTAACGTTGACTTCTGAAAGTCCAACATGCCGGATCTTACCCTCTTTCTGGAGATCTCGCAGCACGCCAAATTGGTCGTCGGCCGGAACCTTGGGATCGATGCGATGCAACTGGAACAAATCGATACGCTCGACGCCTAGGCGTCGCAGGCTCATCTCGCATTCCTGTCGTAAGTAATCAGGTCTTCCTAGCGGAACCCACTTGCCAGGGCCAGGTCGGGTAAGACCCGCTTTAGTGGCAACAACAAGTCCTCGTGGGTAAGGATGCAATGCTTCGCGAATCAGGTCTTCACTTACGTAGGGCCCATAGGAGTCTGCTGTGTCGATGAGGTTGGTACCGAGCTCGACTGCACGGCGCAAGACTCCGATTGCTTGCGCTCGATCAGCTGGCTCGCCCCAAACACCAGGGCCCGTCAGTTGCATTGCGCCGTAGCCTAGCCGGTGAACGGGAAGGTCACCACCGATTGCAAACGTGCCGCTCCTCGCGGCAGGTCTCGTTTTAACACTTGCCGCAGGAGTTAGTTTAGGAGGTCCCATGTGGCTGAATAACGTCGATAGTCTTGCTCATAAATGTCCCTGTTATTCTTCTTCTCCCCTCTTTGTCTTAGTCTTACTATAGTGCTTGTTCAAGCCGGACCTTCGTACGTGCCAGGACTCTTAGGAGTAGCACGCCACTCCGGTTTGCGCTCCCTACTCGCTTTCGCCAACGCGTTTCGCACATCATCGGCGTCGAGGTCTGTGGCGTAAACCGGCGTGTCGGGTTGTTGCCGCCAGGATTCATCCAGTCCACCAGCATCGACGGCATCAAATCCGAGCTCATCAATTAGACGCAGCACAACCGCCTTCGCTGCGGGATCGTCACCGGCGACGGGTAAGGCAATACGCCCAGGACTGCCAGGCGGCCGCCCCAATTCGTAAAGGTGCTCGGCATAAGTGGTGTTGAACGCTTTAACTACGGTACGACCGAGTTGCTGTTCTACCCAGCGGCTTTCGGTCATACCGTTCTCGATTCCATCAATGCGACCGTCACGTTGCTGCGGATAATAATTGCCCGTGTCCACCACAACCACGCTGTCCGGTGTTTTCGCGAACAAACCCGCTGGCAAGGATGGAATGTTCCTCAGCGGTATCGTAACAATGACTAGCTCACCAGCCTGAGCCGCCTGCTCGACTGTGACCGGAGTCGCGCCAGTCTCTGCTGCCAACTCGGCCAGTGTTTCAGGTCCTCTCGAATTTGCGACGAAAACCTTGTGCCCAAGCGCACTGAAACGACGAGTCAGTGTTCCGCCAATGTTGCCTGCTCCAATAATCCCGATTTTCATAACCTGTCTTCCTATTCAACTTCGTATCATGTCAAGTGTCTTGACGTTCAAGTCAGATGAAATCTCCCGCCAATACGCGTGCGAGAGATTTTTCGGTATCCCACAATCTTCCCGTCACGCTGCATCGCAGGAAATCGGCTTTGCAATTTAGTCGCGCGGAAGAAAAGAAGCTTTTTGATCCGGCGGAGGGTTTGGCTTCATAGTTTTTCCATTTTTGCGGCGCCTGGAAGATTGGATGACCGTTCCGTTGGGACCAACAGCTGCGGTCCGCGGATCGCTCGTGTGGCTTGCTCGAGCAGGTCGATTCTGACGTTAAATTTAATCTGATCCAAAATGAGAACTTCAGTGGCAATGAGCCAGATGGTGAAACAAACCATCAGGGTGCGGAGCGGGAACGATCGGCGGTTGGAGACCGCCACTACGGTGTCGGCCGACGCCGTCGGCGATTCGCTTGTGTTCATTTCGTAAAATAGATGAGCCCAAGAAGGCGCCGCTATTTCGCGTGCGAGAGATCTTGCAGTGCCAAGAATGAGATAATGCTCGTTCCCTCGTTTGAGATACAAGGACGTCACGCGGCGCACACCGCATTTTGGTTAATTCGCTAAACGCCTGCTTCTGCTTCCATCACGACCGGTGGCGATTCGGTGACCTTAGAACGGCGCTCTTTGAACCACATGATTACGACGTAGAACACCGGCGTTAGAAGCAGACCAAAGGCGGTTACTCCAAGCATCCCGAAGAAGACTGCAGTGCCGAGCGCTTGGCGCATTTCGGCACCCGCACCTGTGCTGAGAACTAACGGGAGAACACCGAAAATGAAGGCAAAGGATGTCATGAGGATCGGTCGCAAGCGCAGGCGGCCAGCTTCAACTGCCGCAGCGAAACGATCCTTTCGATCACGATCCTGAATTTGTTTGGCGAACTCGACAATCAGGATGGCGTTTTTGCAGGCAAGTCCGACGAGTACGACAAAGCCGATTTGCGTGAAGATGTTGTTTTCCATCGATCTAAGCCAAACACCGCCGATCGCGCTGAAGAGGCACATTGGGACGATCAGAATGATCGCGAGCGGAAGCGCCCAGCTTTCGTAAAGCGCCGAGAGTAGAAGGAAAACGAACAGAACGCAGAGCGGGAAAATATAAATCGCGCTATTCCCTGCGAGCTTTTGCTGGAGCGCGATCTCCGTCCATTCGGTTGTGAAACTTGTGGGCAAAATTTGTTTGGCCAGACGGTCAACGGCTGTCAACGCGTCGCCAGTGCTTGCGCCCGGTGCAGGCTGGCCGCTCAGGTCGGCTGCGGTGAACATGTTGTAGCGCGTTATCTTGTCCGCGCCGCTAACTTCCTGCACAGTCGCCACGGAACCGAGCGGAACCATTCCGCCCGAATTATTTCGCGTCTTCAGCAAGCGAATGTCATCGGGAGTCAAACGAAATTGCGAGTCGGCCTGAGCTGTGACCCGATAGGTCCGGCCAAACAGTGTGAGATCGTTCACGTATGTCGATCCAAGATAAGTCTGAAGCGTCCCGAAGATGTTACTAAGGGGCACGTTCATGCTCTTTGCTTTGACGCGATCAACGTCGAGCCAAAGCTGCGGCACATTAGCGCGAAACGTCGTCAGGTTGTTGATCAAGCCAGGCGTTTGATTGGCTTTTGTCATCATGGCGAAAGCTTGCGTTTGCAGTTCATCGAGTCCGGCGTTGCCGCGATCTTGGATGAAGAGCTTATAGCCGCCGGCGTTGCCAATTCCGGCCACAGGCGGTGGCGGAAAGGCTATGACAAGAGCTTCGGGAATCTCGGCGCGAACGCGCGCATTTATCTTGGCCAGGATGGCCGGCATTCCCTGTTCGCGTGTGGTTCGCTCTGAGAATTCCTTGAAAGGAAGAAACACTGCGGCAGTGTTGGGTTGATTG
>Ga0209239_1000348_pt1 | contig 26281 bp, 25 predicted proteins | sample GraSoi013_2_20cm_FD_185824 | JGI IMG/M metagenome (GOLD analysis project Ga0209239, IMG submission 185824) | Grasslands soil microbial communities from the Angelo Coastal Reserve, California, USA - Sample 10_02_2013_2_20cm (SPAdes) (version 2) | ecosystem: Environmental > Terrestrial > Soil >...
TTGTCCCACAGGCGACGAAGACTAGCCGCAATAATGTACACTGATATGGTGGGATACACCGCCCTTGGCCAGAGAAACGAACAGCTCTCACTCGCACTAGTCGACGAGCAGAGAAAGCTGATCAGGCCAGTTCTCGCTAAACACAATGGGAGAGAGGTGAAGACGATGGGTGACGCATTCCTCGTCGAATTCTCCAACACTCTCGACGCTGTCAGGTGCGCCTATGATATTCAGCGGACGACGCGCGAGTTCAACATTTCACTGCCCGAGGAACAACGAATCCACCTCCGAGTAGGGATTCACCTCGGAGACGTTGTAGAATCTGTCGGTGATATTTCCGGAGACGCGGTGAATGTCGCTTCGCGGATTGTTCCTCTCGCCGAAGACGGGGGCGTTTCTCTCACGCGCCAGGTCTATGATCAGGTACAGAACAAGTTCGACTTGCCGCTAACGAGTCTCGGGAGCAAGAAACTGAAGAACGTGGCCGCTCCGGCAGAGGTCTTCAAGATTGTTATGCCGTGGAGTGAGAAGAAGGCATCATCTCAGGTTCGGCTTGAGAGGAACAAAGTTGCTGTTCTTCCTTTCGCGAACATGAGTCCAGACCCCAGCGATGAGTATTTCGCCGATGGGATGACCGAGGAGTTGATCGCAGCTCTTTCAAAGTTGCGGGGGGTCGGAGTAATCTCCCGGACATCGGTGATGCAGTACAAGAATCAGACCAAGAACGTTGGAGACATCGGCCGCGAACTGGGAGCTGGGACGCTTCTAGAGGGTAGTGTAAGAAAGGCCGGCAATCGTGTCAGGATCGCTGTTCAACTGATCGACGCGAGCACGGACAACCATCTTTGGGCTGAGAATTACGATCGTAATCTAGACGATATCTTCGCAATCCAGAGCGATGTAGCTTCGAAGGTGTCGGCCTCGCTGAAGGCAGGGGTCTTCGTCAGTCCCTCTGATGCAGACACAGATAACGTCGAGGCGTACACGATCTACATCCGCGCAATGCAGCTCTCCCATGAGAGTTCTGAACAAAATCTGAGAAATGCAATCAGACTGCTGGAAGACGCGATTATGAGAGACCCTTCGTTCGCTCGAGCGCACGTTGGTCTCGCTCATGTTTGGGTCCGGATGGGCAATTATGGATATGAGAACTTCACAACGACGCTCAACAATGCAGTGGCTGAGGCCCAGAAGGCGTTGGAGCTTCAACCGTCGTCGGCAGAGGCTCACGCTGCGTTGGCGGAGGCTTTTCAGTACCAGGACCGGTTTGTAGAGTCAGCGTCCGAGGCCGAAATAGCGATCAGGAGCAATCCGAACATCGCTGAGGCTCACAGCGCGCTTGGACTCACATACTCCACAGAAGGAAGACTCGAGAAGGGCCTAGTCCACCTTCACAAAGCACTCGAACTGGACCCACTATCAGTCTATCACGCGAGGACAATGGCCCTCGTCATGGGAGTCGCGGGCAGAGCGGATGAGGCAAACGCGCTGATGTCAAGGATGCAACAACTCTTTCCAGACAACTTCCTAGTCTATCTAGGCCTAGCAGACTCCTACATGTTCGCGAGAGACTTCGTAACGGCTCAAAAGATGTTGGACAAGGGTCTAGAGATCGGACCAGATGAACCTCTACTCCTGATCGACCAGGGCCTGCTCTACGCGTTTACCGGACGGAATGAAGAGGCCGAGGAGGTTCTTCGACGGATTCAGAGAAACAAGAGCGAATCTGTGCGACTATTCTCCCAACAATTCATTCAAGCAGCCCTAGGGAACACTGAGGAAGCCATTCAAGCCTTGATGCGGGGCCCCGAAACCCATGCGTGGCCATTTCTGATCAAGACGCTTCCAGTCTTCGAGGAACTCCGGAAGGATCCTCGCTTCAAAGAATTCAGTCTGAAGATGGGCATTCCAGCATAGCTCACGTCCCAGGCGTAGATCAGATAGATTACTTAGGCTAATACGGGATTCTGACCTCGTCAAACATGAAATACGCAAAGAGTAGCCTCGTCACGATTCGAGCCGTGGAACTGAGTCCCCCTTATATGCACGGGTAAACTGGTGCTGAAATCTCGCCCTTACCAATCTGATCTTGCGAGGCCAGGAAGGATCCGGCTTGGCTCGACTAAGGGCCCAGCGAGATTTCACGTGGCCTGGGCAAATCAGTCGCGGTCACTTCGAGCGGTGCTGATTTGTATGTATAGTATAGTGCTCACCCCCCGCACCACCACACTCCTTGATTGTCTCTATGAACTCCGGAAAAATTAGAACTTCAGTTTTTCCTGATACGCTGCGAGATCCAGGAATCCGTGTCCTGAAATGTTGAAGGCTATCACTTCCGACTGATTCTTCCTTTTACACTCTAAAGCCTCGTCTATTGCAGCCCGAATAGCATACGCAGACTCCGGCGCCGGCAGAAAACCCTCGACCTGCACAAAGGTCCTAGCCGCTTCGAAAACTGCCTGTTCGTCCGGTGCATATGCGGTAGACTCGATGTGTCCGAGATGCTTGAGATAGCTGATGAAAGGTGCTGCCGCATGATATCTTAGGCCGTCCGCTTTGATGGGAGCCATATCGGATTGATGACCCAGAGTGTACATCTTCAAAAGAGGAGTCTTCTCTGCATGATCTCCAAAGTCATACCTGTACTCGCCCTTCGAGAGGTTGGGGGCTGATGCAGATTGAGCTGCAAGGAATCTGCACTCTCTCTTTCCCCTGACAACTTCGCCCGCGAAGGGCAGAATGAAGCCTCCAAAATTGCTTCCACCACCGAGGCAACCGATCATCACGTCAGGCCTCTCGTCGATCAGGTCGAACTGTTTCATCGTCTCCAACCCGATGATGGACTGATGAATCAGAACATGATTGAGAACGCTTCCGAGACAATAAGCGTAGCCAGGGTTCTTCTCGGCGTATTCCAATCCTTCCGAGACAGCGATTCCTAGGCTTCCAACGTGCTCGGAGTTCTTCTCTAGAATGTCCCGACCGACCGAAGTCTCCTTGCTAGGAGATGCGAAGACCTTGCCGCCGTACAGCTCCATCAACGCGCGACGATCCGGCTTCCAATCGTAGACCGACCGCACCCAGAATATGGTACACTTCAAACCCTGCAGACTAGCCGCATAGGCAAGAGCTGTTCCCCACTGACCAGCTCCTGTCTCTGTCGAGACGCCAGCCCAACCTTCCTCGGCCGCATAGTAGGCCTGTGCTAGAGCCGTGTTGACCTTGTGAGACCCAGTGGGCGAAAGATCTTCCCGCTTATAGTAGAGCTTCGCGGGAGTCCCGAGGAAACGCTCGAGGCGACGCGCACGATAGAGAGGGCGAGGCCGTCCAGCTTGACGGTAGAGATCCTGAACAGGACTCGGGATCGGAATCCATCGTTCAGTGGAGACTTCCTGCTGGAGACAATGCTTCAAGAGAACCTTCGAGAGAAATTCGAGCCTCGAAGGACCTTCCTCCGGATCCTTTGGTTTCGGAAACTCGCCCGGCAGATCAGCGAGAACATTGTACCATGAACCAGGAAGATCATCAGGATTGAGAACGATCTGGTCTCGTGCTTTCACAAGGGCTTCTTGCAGTTAGAACGACCAAACTGATACTATTCCCCTTGTCGAATTAAGGCTTCTCGGTCTTTGTGGTCACCAGTGTTGAGAGTGAACAACTTCACCAGTGGGGCGTCTTCCGCGATCGAGTGATGGAGATGGAATGTGCCTTTCATAGTCGGGGTATCCGATGGAGATTACGCCGACCGGGACAAAATTTTCTGGAATCTCTAGCTCTTGTCTTAGAAGGTCGGGCCGAAACGCACCAGCCAGGTACGCGGACAACCCTTCGTCGACAGCGGCCAGGAGAACTAGGAGAGAGGCGCATCCTGCATCAAAATACCAGTAGGGTACTGGCCAGTCAATCTCTGTCCCATCATGCCGGATCTTGTCAGGCTCATGGTATCTATCATGATAGAGTCTCTCGCTCACACACGGGACAACCAGTACCGGCGCGTCTCCCCGCAGACGGTTCATTTCTCGGAGTCTTCGGATCTTTTCAGGCTGAGTGACGAGGATGAACGCTACTCCCTGGCTGAAACCAGCACTCGGATAGTGCTGAGCCAGTTCTAGGATTCGCCGGATCTTGGCTTCTGGGACCGGAACGGGTTTGAACGCGCGGATCATCCGCCTCTTACGAACCACCCTAGCAAATTCCATGCCGTAATCGGTCGTTGGTCATTTGAAAAGAATGTTCTCTAGACGAGCGAGACTTGGCGCGCTATCTTTCCCTGTCTTCTTCGCTCCGAACAGGCATCTCTCCCAACGACTTGCCCGCGAAACTCAGCTCTCGACCATGAGCCTTCAACATATGGTCCCTCAGCTGCTCCTCCGACTCTATGAACTGCAGAAAAGCTGAATCACAGTAGGGACAAGTATACTTCATACGCTGTACATGCAGGGTTGCAACGGCGGGTTAAGTGTTACCCCTCACGCCCATTCATAACAGCGACTGGATAGCTACGCGTTCTCGTGACTCCTCACTAATGCGCCTTTTCGGTTCTGTACCATAACGAGTCCAAGAATGATCAACCCCGCTTCCACGAAAGCGACGAGAACCAAAATTACGGCTGAGAGCGAAACCCTGACAACTGTCGCAGAAATCGCTGCAAACCCGACTATCGCGAAGAGAAGTGTCGCTCCAAACAATAGGCTCCTAGACGACTTGACAGGAATCTGGGACATTCTCTTGAGACAGGATCATCGAGTCAGGATAGAAAAGAGCCGCCTACTGTTCTGCCCGAAAAAAATTCCAATTCCCTTAAATTCACACGATAAGAATACTACAGTTTCCTCAAGAACGCTTCGGCTGACTCATGAGCTCGTAGTTTGAGAGCAAGATTTGGAGTCAAACTACTTATTCAATCCAACCGAACAGTCCTCTCATGCTGACCGCCCAACAGAACAATTCTGACCTAGAACAATCGCAGAAAGTCCAGCAGAGCGTCACCGCGGACACAGAAAAATGGAGAGCGGTAATTGAGAGAGACCTGACCAAGGACGGAGTCTTTGTCTTCGGCGTCCGCTCCACCAGAATCTACTGCAAACCCTCATGCTCCGCTCGACACCCGAAGCTGGAACAGGTCATTTTCTTCTCTCAGCCTGATGAAGCAGAAAGGTCTGGGTTCCGAGCCTGCAAACGCTGCCAGCCACGAGATTCGAGGCCCTCCGCCAAAGCACAGCTAATCGAGAACACCTGCAGATACATAGAAGCCAACCTCGATGAAAAACTCACTCTACAGAACCTTAGCCGCCAAGCGGGTCTAAGCGCTTTTCATTTCCAGAGGACCTTCAAGAGAATACTCGGCATCTCTCCTCGCCAATATGTAGAGGCACGCCGTCTCGAGGAGGTGAAACACTCTTTGACGAACGGAGAAACGGTGACGAATTCACTCTACGAGGCAGGCTTCACATCTAAGAGCAGACTGTACGAGAAGACCACTCCTAAATTCGGCGTTAGCCCAGGAATATTTCGACGAGGAGGAGAAGGACTACGCATTCACTATACAATAGTTGACTCTCGCATTGGACGTATTCTACTCGCCGCCACGGAACTCGGTGCTTGCGCGGTTTGCATGGGGGCCTCTGATGAAGCTGTCGAAGCGGCTCTCAAAAAGGACTACTATGCGGCAGACCTCCACCGAGACGATGAAGCTATGAGTAAATGGGCGAAAGCGCTCATGTCATATTTCGACGGGCACGAATTTCCGCGAGACGTTCCGTTGGATCTGCAGGCTACAGCGTTTCAGTGGAGAGTATGGAAGGAGATACAGTCTATTCCTTACGGTCAAACCGCTACCTACAGCAACATAGCCAAGTCTCTAGGAACGCCTCAAGCGGCGAGAGCAGTAGCGAGAGCTTGTGCAACGAACCCGGTTGCGATCGTTATCCCGTGCCACAGAGTGATCGGGAAGGATGGAAGCTTACGCGGCTATGCGTGGGGGGTGAAGAGAAAGAAGACCTTGCTCTCGCTAGAGAACACAACACAACCAGACCGAACTAACACGTAGACGGACGAGGAACGGTTACCCAATGACACTGGGGGCACAGACTCACATTTGCACTTGCCGCGGCCATGACTGGCGCAGTTGTGCTGTCATTGAACGCGGGACTGAACTTTAGAGAAATAACGGGTCCGCTCGCCGTTGTTTTTTCAGCCTTCATGTACTCTGTGTTTGCAGTCGGGTCAAAGCCTCTGGTGAAAACATACGGAGCACTACCCACCGCCATATGGGTCGCATTGATAGGCACCGCATTTACACTGCCCTTGATCAGTATGAATTTCATTACTCAGGTTCAAGAACTCTCGACAATAACCTGGGTATCGGTCATATACTTGGCTGTTATAAGCACAGTACTTGCCAACGTGATCCTTTACCTGCTCATCGGGAACCGGTCCGTTTCGAGGCTCTCAATCCAGCTCTATATCGTCCCGTTGGTGAGTCTGGTCGGAGGAATCGTGTTGCTCGGCGAAGGTGTGACCATCCTGACGGTTCTGGGCGGAATCCTGATGTTCACAGGGGTCGCGCTTGCCACCCGCAAACACTAGCAACACGATCCATGAGTCAATCTGTTTCTTAGGATCTTGCGAGTAGGGCTTATCACGCGCTAGTCCCGCAAAGACTCCGCCCCCAGAACATGTCGGCATCCAGTCCGGTTCTCCGCAAGGCAATGACGATGCGCTATGCCGTTGCACTCTACATGAGTTCGGTTCTCGGTTCAGGGGTCCTGGTTCTTCCTGGACTTGCGGCCCAGACAGCCGGACCAGCTTCGCTAGTAGCGTGGGTTTCGCTATCACTCATCAGCTATCCGCTTGCCTACACGTTCGCAAGCCTTTCTGCACGAAAACCAGAATCAGGGGGAGTCTACTCTTTTGCCCGCGAGAGTCTCGGGCCGGGAGCAGCGAACGCGGTAGGCTGGCTATTCATTCTATGGTACGTGACGGGAGCACCTGTAGTCACCGTAATCGCAGCTTCATACCTGGCGTATGCGTTTCCGTTGACTAGAACCGAAATCTTCCTGATCGCAGGGCTTCTAACCCTCGGAGCATTCTTGGTCAACTATCGAGGAATAGTCGTCAGTAGCAGAGTTCAGCTCGCCGTCATAATTTCCATCGTGGGACTCTTAATCACCGCCGTAGTTGCGTCCGCGCCCTCCGTGAACCTAGCCAATTTCACTCCCTTCTTTCCCAACGGCTTCATCCCGATCGGAGTAAGTGCGGCATTGATCTTCTGGTCATACCTAGGGTACGAGAACGTCTCTAATGTTGCCGAAGAATTCAAGAACCCAGAAAAAGATTTTCACCGCAGCGTTCTCTTCAGCGTGATAGTAATCGGCCTACTCTACATCTCGGTCGCTGTGGCAACCATAGGTACTAGAGCCTACGCCGCCGGAGGAAGAATTGCTCCCTTTGCAGTGATCCTCTCCAACGCTCTCGGAATCTATGGCGCCATAGGAACGGCCATCCTCGCCGTCATCATCATATTCGGCACAATGAACGCGTATACCACAGGTATCTCCCGCGTTATCTACGCTACCGCGAAGGATGGAGGACTACCGAAGCTACTTGACCGCATCAATATGAAAACCCAGGTCCCAGACAGATCGCTAATGCTGCTGCTCGGACTCTCCTGGGTGACACTCTCACTATTCTACGCTTTCAATGTCGATCTGGAAACCGAACTGTTGATTCCCAGCGGCGCCGCAATCATCGTGTACATCATTGGATCTAGTTCAGGGATTAAGCTCCTGAAGAGCCAAGGTGCAAAGAAACTATTCCCCTGGATCTCCCTAGCCATCTCGATAGTCATGGCGTTCTTCGTCGGATTGCCATTACTCTTCGCGCTGGCATTTGTAACCCTCGGCTTCGCCTACAGAGGACATGGTTCTCGTCAAGCCCAATCGGCTATAGGGCCTAGAGCTAAAGGGACCCAAGATACAATGAAATAGTGTACACCGCTTGCCGTTCGACATGGTCGTTGTAGTCTCGAACAGGATCCCCGTGGCAAAAGGATCGGAAGAAGAATTCGAACGACGCTGGAAAAACCGGAAATGGACGATCGCAAGCCATCCAGGCTTCATTCGCACAGAGGTTCTGAAGCCAGTGAAAGCTGATCACCACATAGTGGTAACGCACTGGCAGACGATGAAGAATTTCGAGGACTGGACCAACAGCGACGCATTCATGCAGTCGCACGCGAACTCCCCGCCGAGAGAAGCCTACTCTGGACCCAGCAAGCTTGAGATTCACGAAATCATAGCCGAACGCTAGCTAGCTCTGTCGCACCAGTTCAAAATCGCTAAGACCCGCTGGAAAGCCACGACGGAGGGTTCCTACTGGCGATAGAGACGGACACCTGCATTCTAGGCGGTGGCATCATGGGACTCGCAACCGCCTACTGGGCGTCCAAAACAAGCAACTCTCCAGTCCTGCTCTGCGATCGCTACGGCTTAGGAAACGACTATTGCAGCTCTAACGATGTCAACAGAGTGTTCCGATACTCATACGGCGACGATGAACTGTACACAAGAATGGCGATTGAGAGCCTCAAACTCTGGAAAAGCCTAGAAAGAGAGTCAGGACAACAGCTTCTAATTCCTACCGGTCTTCTCCTGCTCCAAGGAGAGGATCAGAACGCCAACAGCTTCAACGAAGCCAGCTACAGAACGTTATCACGTTTGAAACTCGGGGCCGAGCAGCTTGGCCAAGAAGAACTCGGGAAACGGTTCCCACAGTTTCGAGCGGAGAAGGGATTCTTTGACCCGCACGGCGGGGTCCTCCTTGCTTCCAAAGCGCTCTCCGTTCTCACCTCATTGACGGAAAAGCAGGGGGTCAAGGTTCGCACGAGAGAAGCGCATAAGTTGATCTTCGGAGATCGTCGCGCAGTAGAAACCACTGACGGCGAGACCGTCAGATTTCACAAGCTAATCGTCACAATTGGACCCTGGTCCAAAAATCTCCTGAGTCCAAGACTGCCCTCGATGGTGCCGACTCGGCAACAGCTCATCTACTTCAAGCCCCAGAAGAGTCTAGACCTGTTTCGCCCAAGAACCTGCCCTGTGTTCTTCACCGACAAGCACTACGGTCTACCAGCAGCCGGAATTGATGGTGTCAAAGTTTCTCCTAAGGAGTTGAACGATCCGGTTGACCCAGAGAAGGCGAACCGATCCGTGGACAATGAACAGATCAGTGTATGCAGGGAAGTGTGTCGCAGGTTTGTGCCTGAGCTCGCTGATGGCCAAGTTATTCACACCAAGGTCTGTCTCTATGATATGACTGAAAATTCTGACTTCGTCCTGGACAGGGACCCTGACCATCGGGACGTCGTGTACGGGTACGGTTTCTCAGGTCATGGGTTCAAGTTTGCACCGCTGATTGGAAGATTGTTGTCGGAGCTAGCCTTAGACAGGACGCCCAGCTTTCCTCTCGAAAGATTTTCAGGTGACTCCTCTCGAAGAAGAGGCCCGGGGATTGGAGCTCACCTAGGCAAGGGCAAGTAGAAGAGCCAACAATGCGGCACCGCTCAGAGCTTCGATGTGCATCCTCAATGCCTTCCTGCGGTCAAGCCTCTTCCAGTCCTCGGACCCGACTCTCTGCAAGGTATCCGACTTCTTTGTAGCGAATCCCCGGGGCTCATTCAGATCATAGGTCCCTCTAGCCGCGTGGAGGACGCAGAACGACATTGATCCCTCCAGACCGGCCAAGATTCCGATATACAAAGGGACGACCAGAACTAGGCTCAAAAGATGATTTACCGGGTTTAGGACTGTTATGCCGAGGATCATCGCTGGTAGGATAAGGACTAACCCGGTGGTGAGTCGTATGGCCCTCCCGCGCCTGCCAATATTGCACCTGCCGGGGACATATTCAGGAGCCAAAATTGACCTTTTTCTCCAAACAGTAACAAGCTTCATTTGGGCCCTATGCCATATAGATTGGCAGAGATGGCGGGCACTTCCACTGTTACTCCGGAAAAGGACCAGCTCGGTTCAGCCCAGACCACGCAACAGACTTATCCCGTCCAGGGACGTATGATGAGCAGTCGCAAGACCAGACCCCGGGACGAGGTTGGACACTATGTCTGTCCTAACTGTGGAAGCCCCAGCCTTGTAAGAGATGCTGAAACGGGCGAAGTCATCTGCACCAACTGTGGCTTTGTATTGTCAGACCCATCAGAGAATTATGCGGCTCCAGTTCCACGACGCACCGAGGAAGGACTACTTGAAAGCCAGTCAGGACCACCTGGAAGATTCTCCGCTTTCGACAAGAACCTATCCACGATAATCTCCAGAGCCCAAGCCTCAAACCGGAACCTAAACGCAGACGAAAGACTCCAGCTCTGGCGGCTCAGACGGACCCAGCTGCGCGCCTCCGCCGGCTCGTCCATGGCCAGAAACCTATCTCGCGCCATGAGCCAGCTCAGAGGACTATCCGGTCGTCTGAACCTCCCTGAGGTTGTGACTGAAAGAGCAGCTCTGATGTACCGTCGAGCCCTAAACAAGGGCTTGGTCAGAGGACGCCCGATAAACGGAATGGTGGCCGCGTCAACCTATGCGGCGTGCAGGCTCACCGATGTCCCCCGGTCCCTAAGCGAGATCGCAAAGGCTTCGGGCATGAGCCGGAAACTCCTCGCTCACTATTACAGAGCCTTGGTCCGTTCATTGGACGTGACCATGGCGATTGAAGATCCACTCAAACGAGTCTCAAAGATCGCCTCTCGAGCCGGTGCCGACTCACAGACCGAGATGCTTGCTGGAAAAATTCTGCGAGAAGCAATCAGACTGCGGGTCAACGTAGGAAAAGACCCTGACGGGCTGGCAGCCGCAGCACTGGACCTTGCAGCCAGAATACGAGGCTCCATGGTCATGCAGCGTGACCTAGCAAAAGCCGCCGGGGTCTCTGAAGTCACGATTCGAAGCCGTATGAGAGACCTCAAGACAGCCTCAAAGTCCCTAGGGCTACCAGACGTAGCTTAGACTGTCACTAACAAGCTGTCGCCTAAGTAACGTCATTCAAACCAGTTTGCGATAGTGTTGCCTCCGCAAGGAGGGTATTACGCCAGCTACTGGAGACGCTGGGAGACGTCGTGCATAGAGGCCAGGGAACACGGTACCATACATAGACGCTACTCTAGACGCTGCCACGATCATAGCGGATGCCTTGATGATAGTTTTTCTGACAAGAAACTCACTATCATATTTCCAATCGTACAAAGACTACTTCATTGCTATCTATCTCATATTTCTCGCGTTTCCAACGGGAGACTTAATTCTCATGGCCTCAACTGCACCAGCATTGCAGAGACTCTCAATACAAGGAATCGTGACCTCTGGGTCTCTGATCGCGATCATTTGGGGCTATGTTGCGACAAAACTGTACGTTTATCCTGAAACGCTCTCTCCAAAGAGACTCATCTCAAGACCATTTCGTCCCATATTTCTTGCCTATGCGCTATACCTACTGCCCATGATTGTCGCATTCATCGATGGTTGGACGGACCCTCTAGCGATTTCGTCGACCTCAATTCAAGCTACATATCCTCTTGACAATATCACACTGCCCTCCTCCACAGTATCAGTCCTGCTGGTAGGAATTGGGCTAGGTGTAGTCATTTCCTTCACCTCCTACCCCCTCGCTGTCCTCTCGCGACGCCGAGCCCTAGTAAAGGACAGGGAAGTTAGGCGCGCTCTGAGAGTAATCGCGGCGAGCTTCGGTGTGATAAGTCTGGCCTTGGTTCTTGGTTTTGGCCTACTGGCATTCGGACAGAATATTCTCGGACCAGCAAATTTTCTCTCTGTAATTCTAATCATATTTACCGTTCAAGCCTTTCGTAAACCGACGTTTCTGAAAGCATTCCTCGGCGTAGTCCCCTCACTTCAGTCTTCGCCGGGGGCATCTCATTATGACCAGATGGTCCTGATCCACGGTCCTAGCGACGAAAAATTTGGTCCGATCGCGAAATACATCCTCGACGGAGTGAACCGGCGAGAACGAGTAATCTACTTCCATGATGGTGATGTCTCTGTTATCACCGAAGGTCTTTCCCACCAGGGCGTGGATGCGACTAGACTTATGCTGAAAGGAGCTCTGAGGGTTCCTCCTCTAGGAAGCGCCTATCCGTCAAAAGGGGTACTAGATGATACACCCCTTGAGGTTGTCGAAGAACTTGCCGCCGAGGCAAAGACCCTAGGCAATGAGGGTCTAAGGGTAGTCCTAGACTATGATGACTTCGTCGTTCGTCCCCTGCAAAAGTTTGTCAAGCATCTGACGGACCCAAGGTGGACGAGCCCAGACCATAGCCTGCACGTTCTTATGGCATTCAATTCGAACGCGTTTCGGGGAGAAGAGGCGTCCCTAGCTGAGCTTGAGAAGAAAATTCGGACCTTAGATCTCTCGGAATCGATGGACACCTTCTCTCAAACAGTAGGACTGTCTCACGAGGAGATTGCTGGAAGGAAGCTACTCCTGGAGTTTGACCCACAAGGAGACTCTGAGCAGGTCTTCGAATCGTTACTCGCAGAAACCGCCTCCAACTTCGAAAGGACAGTAGTCTTCACCAGGAATGATAGCATGATCTACTCGCTCGTCGAAATGCAACCGGCCGCCAAAATCTTCGTAATGACGTCAAGGGTATCGTATCCGAAGATGGAGAGTGAGAATCTCTTCTTGTTGCCAACCTATGACACCTCCTTACTGCTTGATGCGTTGAACAAAACCATCGAAGCTTACGCGGGTTCGTCGTTCACTATTATCTTCGATAACATCTCACACCTAGTGTTCACGCTAGGACCTGAAAGAACTTACTCTCTGGTTCGGCAAGCCCTTGAGTTGATGATCTCAGATAAAATCACCGCAATCTTCTCGATGAACTCAAAAGCTCACGACCAGAAAGTCATGTCGACCTTCGAAAACATGTTCGACCTAGAGCTTGTATGTAAAGCGGGTAGCAGTGTACCAGAGATCAGAAAGAAGACGCCTGTTTCAAGCTAGGCCATCGCGGAATGGTGGAATGTCGCCGCCCTTAGTTTCTTTGAGGGAGAACACGATGGGGACTTGAATGGTTCTACTCGCGAGGGTTCTATCGGAGCAACCTGCTACCTTCGAACCTTTCGATAAGCTCGACGAGATAGTTGGAAAACCCTCGGATGTTGATGCTCCGAATCTCTTTCTCATATTCCGCTACTTTCTTGATGTAAGAGTACGCCTTGTTCTTGAACACCCATTCCAACTTACCAACTTTAGGAACGGCCGCTTTGTCACCGAGCTCGTCTTCCCGAATAATCCCCTTTCTAAGCGCGAGTGATATGATCGGCGACGACACGTCGCGCTCTACAACTTCGCTCGGATACGTGGTCAGCATGTTTCCTACATGTGCAATTTTTTGTGCCAGGCATGCAACTGTTCTCATTGAGCCCAGCTCTCTCATCTCGAACGCCGGGGAACACATTAGATCCATGTCCATGGCAACTTCGACCAAACATCCGTACGAAGAATAGAAGTTTGTTTCAATCGGATTCTCAATATGGGCAGTATTGCCTAGATAGCTGTACATCATCGAAGAGAGTACCTGGCGAAGATCGAAGTAGAAGATCCTCTCGAACTCGTTGAATCGGGGATAGCCAGACAAGGAGGAAATGGAATCCTCCCATATCCTTCTTCCGACATCGAAATACGGGTCCGTCTCACGTATCTCAGCTTTGCTCTGCCAAGGTATGTTAGCCATCCGCTGAAGAAGAGGATAACTTCGAGTTTCATAATTATCCGCCAAGTCATCTACGAGGATGTCAAACACCGTCAGCTTGGTCTTGTCATCACCGAGGTCCTTTCTACAATCAAAACTCACGCTGGGCAAGGTGATCCAAGAATACACATCGTGAATCCACGCAAAGTACTCGATATTCCTGCGACCTACCGACTTGTATAGGTCGAGCACTTCCCCCAACTCCAGCCGTTCCGTGGACCGGCCAAGGAGTCGCAGTCCAGTTGCGCCGTCAGAAGTATCGTGTATCGGTCTAGCTTGCTCGTCGCCCTTTGAAACTTTCGGAATCTGCTGAACTACTGACAACTAGCACACTTTGTATTAGCTTAGTTTCACCTATGTCTGCGCTATATGATGTCGGCCTACCTTTCTAGGGAAAAAGATTCTATGCGCCTTATATGGGTCGTAAGTTTCGCGCTAGTTCACCCGTCCATGACTATGAGGCACATACAAGATCTGTCTCGGCTGCTCTGCCTCGCTCTAGGCGAAGTGGTCTTCGCTCGCCCAGAAGAGATAGTTCTTCCTCAGTCCTAAGGATAGGAAGAACGCTCCCACGGTCTACATGACGCCACCGAGAGCCACCAGTCCCATCGTCGCTAACCTCTCCACAAGGAACATTACTACTCCGATGCCGGAGAACACGCTGCTTAGTGAGATGTATGTCCATGCTCTCCCGGCAACATTTCCCTTGAAAAGCTTCAATGTTCTGAGACCGTAATAGACAAGCGCCAGACCTAGTCCAGTGCCCGGCAACATAGACGATCAGAGAACTAACGTCCAAGGCTCAGAATTCGTTCCATTTGAAAACGTGACGCGTTATTTACAACAATTGTAACTGGCGGTCTATCTTCAACCTTGGATGAGTCAACCTCATTAGAGCGAGCTGAGTCGGACACAATTGCCAACAATTGGAACCGGAGGACTGGTACTTAGGGGTCACTTCGTTAAACTGGAAGAGCCGAGGATTCCAGATCAACTCGGTCCCTGCACACGGGTTGTTCTTTGACTGCGACTCCCGAATTCTCTCTCCTGCTAGACCTTGGACTAGCAATCTCCGCAGCGTTCGGCTTTAGTTTTCTTTTCTCAAAGTTAAAACAACCTGTAGTTCTAGGTCAGCTTATCGCGGGAATAATTATCGGGCCGTTCGGTCTTGGATTGATACAGGACCTCGGAACGATAAACCTGCTCGCTTCTCTTGGAATCGTACTTCTCCTCTTTACTGTCGGATTAGAACTTGACCCTTTGGAGATTCGGAAGATCGGGCCAGACAGTTTCATACTAGCAGCCGTCGAACTAACAATCAGTTTCGCCTCGGTCTTCGGCGTAGCGCTACTGGTTGGCCTAAGCACAATCGAAGCAGTCTTTGTCGGCGCCGTCGTAGCGACAACGAGTACGGCGATAATGAGCAAGATACTGCTCGAGTCAAAGAGTTTCCATGCCAAAGAATCTCAAATAGTCATAACAGCATCAGTCATCGAAGACTTCGCCACAGTCTTCATTCTCCTGCTACTACCAGGCCTCGCAGCGGCCAGTAATCAAGTAGCATCTACCGATCTCGCCCTATTAGTCGCCAAAGGAATCCTTCTAGTCGGTGTCATCTTCGTCTTCGGCTGGAAGATAGCCCCGAGAATTATTGATCGTGTGACTCAGAGCGATCAGGAATACAAAGAGACGGCGTTTCTTCTCGCTCTGTCTTTCGGGTTCATCTTCGCACTAGTCTCATCCTTCCTGGGATTTTCTCCGGCCGTAGGAGCGTTCTTGATGGGTCTGATGATACGAGGAAAACAGGCGCGGTTCGTGCTGGACAAAGTCGGACCCGTAAAGGATCTCTTCATCGTCCTGTTCTTCGTCTCTATGGGGACGCTCATCAACATGGGAGCAGTCCTGACACTCACTCTTCCGATCCTCGCGGTTATTGCAACCGCAATCCTTGGCAAATACTGGGGGTCCTGGACTGGAGCGAAGCTGTCCCGGGCGAAAGGTGAAGCTAGCAAGGTTGGAGTATCAATGCTCCCGCGGGGAGAGTTTTCCTTCATTGTCGCCAGTGAGGGAGCAGGGCTTGGTGTAGCTTCGCAGATTCTCTATCCTGTCGCTGGGCTTACGACTCTCGTCAGCTCGTTTTTGTCGTCTATCGGAATGCGCCTCCTCAAAGCCCGAGCAACTAGGGCAACGGAAGTCGCGATCGCTGTGAAGGCAAAGAGAACTGAAAAGACAGCTTGAGGTGTGATGATGACAGAATCGCGAGTCCCTCCCGGAGCCAGCCTTCTCTTGATAGGATCTGGGCTATACTGGATTCTCTCCAGCCAACTGATATCATCTTTCACAGTCCTGACCCCCGGGCTTTTTCAGGGGGACCAGTTCGGAGCGTCACTAATCACAGTCGTTGGAATAGTATCCGCGACTCTCGGTCTGTGGATTGTCCAGATTGACTTCGTGGTGCTCCGCAACTTGTTCGCTCGACGCGACGGCTGGATCTTCACGGTTCCACTTGCGCTGGTCACGGCCGACGTATATCTTACGCTAATCGTGCCTTCTACTAGTTCTCAGATTGTCGAGTTGAATCCGTTTGTCTCATCTGCCATCGGAATAGGAGCAGCGGCGCTGATCCCCTTCATCATATCATATCTGGCACTGTCACAGGGACTCGGTCTGTTCATGCTCAAGGTGGGATCATACCTCTTCGGCCCACTGAGATCTTACAGATATCTTCCATTCGTTTCTATTTGCGGAGCAGCGGCTTTTGGGCCGGCTAGTAATCTAGTTTTGCTCCTTGACCCTAACGCGGGATTCGCCGCATACCTTCTGGGCGCCGTTGGTTGCGGGGCGATGTCACTGTTCTTGTTCACTAAGGTCGAGAAGCTTGGAAATGATCTAGGTAAGCCTAAGTTCCGGCTACCGTAGTAAAAGAAACAGCTTCACGTTGCCGCGAAACCTTCGCTTCATGGTTCAAGAGCACCACGCGACCAGACTCCACTGGGACTTCCGTCTGGAGCTGGATAGAGTCCTGAAGAGCTGGGCAGTGCCAAAGGGTCCCCCTACAGAGCCTGGCGTCAAGCGATTGGCGGTGCAAGTGCCCGACCACCCGCTGAGCTATTTCGACTTCGAGGGAACAATTCCCGAGGGAGAATATGGCGCTGGGACTGTCAAAATCTGGGACAAGGGTACGTATGTCCTAGAGTTGAGGGAACCTCGAAAGTACCACGTGCTGCTCAAAGGCAAGAAGCTGAAAGGCGACTATCGACTAATCAACTTCAAAGATCGTAACTGGCTCATCTACAAAGTAACTTGAGGTCGGATCATGATGAGTATGCCCTGGATTAGATCGAACTAGGAATAGTGATTCTCGGCTTCTCCTTAATCAAGATCTGAGAGGACGCGACCGAGACGAGGGCAACGACGAGTGAGAAGATGATGACTGCTTGGAGCTGAGCCGCATCAGCGATCAAACCACCTGCCAAGGGTCCGAGGCCACCACCGAAGCTGATCGCGGATTCCAGTAGCCCGAGACCTTTGCCTCGGTCTGCCGCCGACGTGTGGTCTGAGATCAACGCGGCCGCGGCGGACTGTACAAGTGGATAGATTGGCAAAATCCAGAGAAGGGTGACGACGACGATATTCGTGACGAAGTACAGGATCGTGAAGTATGCTGCGTATCCTGCAGCACCGAGCATGAAGACAGGTTTTCTTCCCACTTTGTCATTAAGCGGCCCTACCACCCGGTAGGCAAAGACACCTAGCACTGTTGTTCCTGTGGCAGCCAGCCCGGCTATCAGCCGTGACCCGTTGAGAACGTCGACCAGGAATACAGTGAAGAAGCTGTTGAACGCCGACGTTGAGACAAGTACACTTATGGACAGAAGGCAGAGAATAGCGATGTTCCTCTGCTTTAGCAGTCCCCAATAGCCTCTGGAAATGTCCAGAGATCTCTTCAGGGTCAGCGCGTCTTTTGGCGCAAGCAATACAACAAGAGTGCCGGCATAGCCGTAGATGGCACCGAGGACGAACAGAGAGCTGACAGGAGAGTACTGGTATAGAATACCACCGATGAGAGTTGAAGAGGCATAGCCCAGCAGTGCGGCTGTCCAGAATCCACCTATCGCCCGTCCATACTGTCGATTGGACAGAGTGGCCATCGCTGCGTAGACTGGGATGAAGCTAGAGGAGAAGAGCCCCATCAGAGACACGACGAGAACAAACTCTTCGGGGCTTTTCAGGAAGGGGAAGACTGAGAATCCGGACCCCTGTGCCAGGAGAGAGACGAGGAGAATATTGTTTCCTTTGCCTGTCTTATCTAGAATGCCTCCCCAAGCAGGGGAGAGCCCTATTGTCTCGATCGCGGGAATGAGGGAGACGAGGGCGATGAGAAGGTACGAGGCGCCGAGCGACCGCAGATGGATTGGGAGAAATGCCCAGATTATTCCTGTGGGGCCGAACGCGAGAGCTGTTGAGAGCTGAACAGTGAATCGCTGATTCATCCGATCTCAAATCTGGGGCAATTACTTATGCTAGTTCAATAATGAAGAATGCTCAGCAGTATATTTCGAGCGAATTTTTTCGGAACTGATTGAGAAGCTGATCTCTGTCGATCTACTGGCTTTGAGTAGGCGTGAATCCTATGCGTCGTCGAATTTCTTCGCTGATCCGCCGTTTCTCGTCATCGTTTCTTGCCATCATCCACTCTAGCTTCAGCCTGAACACCTCTTGTTCTAAGGTCCGCTTTTCCTTTTCGAGTGCGCTTGTCGTGCCGGAAACCAAAGTGGTTGTCAAGTGTCTTTCTCCGACCACTGAGATTTAACGGATTCTGAGCCGGTCAACAGAGGGTTAGAGTCCGAGAGCTGCCCCGAGAGCGAATCCAAGAATCGCCAAGACTCCAAAGGAGAGGTGGAGAAATATCGTGTTTGCGTTCGCGGGGATTATTGCGTGTGGGTCCTTGTAGTTTGCTCGAAGAATTTTGATTGCTTTTGCTGCGAACGGGAGGCTCAGTAAGGCGATGAGTGAGGTGAGGCTTGTGATGCCGGGTGAGAAGATTTCGAGGAGGGCGTAGATGATTATGAGGGTGTATGCTGCGACTACCATTCCAACATATACGCTGATGGATCGGGTGTATCCGAGTCTCAAGACTAGGGTCTTCTTTCCTACTGCATTGTCGGCGTCCATGTCTGGGAATTCGTTGATCCAGAGAACGGCCGCGATGAGTAGTCCGACGGGTATGGAGGCGAGTAGCGGTTCTATTGCGAAGCTGTGTGACTGAACGTAATACGCTCCTAGCGTCATTACCGGGCCGAAGTTGAGCCCGACCAGTAGCTCCCCGACTCCGCGGTATGCTAGACGGAAAGGGGGTCCTACGTAGGCGTAGGTGGAGATTACTCCGATTAATCCTAGTAAGAACAGGTAGGGTAGTGACTGGGCGAAGATGAAGTAGAATCCGATCAGGCTACCGAGGATGAGGCAGGTTGTCGCGACGAGAATGTGAGTTGAGGGTTTGATCAGTCCCGCGGTCAATATTCGTCCGCCGCCAGCGAACGGATTTTGGTGTTTGACGTGGAGATCGTTTCCGCTTTTGAAATCGAAATAGTCATTGAACATGTTGGTAGCTATCTGGATGAGACTGGCGCCGAGAAGAGTAAGAAGGAAGGTTGCGAGGTTGAAGACATGGGCGACCTGAAACGCGATTACTCCTCCAAGAATCACCGGGACAAAGGTCGCTTGAAGGAAGGGGATGCGCATAGTCCTGAGCCATAGAGCTAGGAAGGGTGGGCTTCTGACCTCGCTGGTTGAACTGGTTGTCAACTCCATTCTCCTGAATTTTCGCGAGAGCGGCCGGCTCGCAGATAATATAAACTCTTAACCAATAATCGTCGGGTCTGAGAGCGAAAACCTAAAGTCGGCTTGCGAAGAGCCGCAATGAGCGTTTCAAGAGGATTGTAGTTGGAAGAGAGAGACGTAGTCGTAGTAGGAGCAGGCATAGCTGGCTGCATGACAGCGGCTACAATAGCCATCAAATCCAAGGGCAAGGTAGACGTTCTATTACTTGACAGGAATTCCGAAGCTGAGGTCGGAAAGAAGACCACTCTCGGATGGGTCTGCGGAGATGCTGTCGGAGAGCATCACATCAAATTCCTCAACGAGCATCTCGGTGTCACCTACGGCAAGCCAGAGATGGAAAACCGAGTTACAGCAGTGTATGTTTACTCGCCGGACATGAAGGTCCGTGTACCGTTTGAAGGACCCGGCTATGTTTTGGATCGACCAAAGTTTGGAAAACGGTTGCTTGATGATGCCCTAAAGGCTGGAGTTGAATTTCGTGGAGGCGTCCAGGCACTGGATCTCGTCGAGGATTCAGGTCGGATCGTGGGACTCAAGGGACAGACTGTAGGCGGGACCGTTAACCGGCCTTTCGAGATGAGAACGAAGCTCGTTATCGACACCTCTGGAATGTCGACGAAGCTGCGGAGAAATCTGCCCATCCCAAGCCACATCGAGAAAGAGATCGACAAAGATGACATTGAGCCAACAGCACGGCTGAACGCAAAACTCAGGGATGGAGTCGAGGTCGAACCCTTCCACTGCGACATCTACCTTGACCAGGAGAAGGCTCCTGGAGGATATCTCTGGCTATTCCCGAAGAGCGAAGACAAAGTGAACATCGGTCTCGGTATTCAACAGAAGAGAAGCCAGAAACCGTTGAGTGCGCTGTTGAAGGACTGGCTCGCGACCGATGATCGTTTCAAGGAGATGACGCCCTTGAGCGATGATAGCAACCTTACCGGAAGCTGGCAGGTTTCCGTGAGACACCAGAACGACTGTCTGGTGGCTAATGGCTACATGATCTGCGGTGACACCGCTTGGTTCCCCAATCCGATTAGTGCGGGCGGCATCGGCCCAGGACTCATCGGCGGCGTCCTTGCCGGAGAAACTGCTGTCCGTGCCGTAGAACAAAACGATTTCAGCGAGAAGAATCTCTGGCAATACAACTTAGACTTCGTAAAGCACTACGGAAGCAAGACAGCGGGGCTGGAGGCGTTCAGAATGTATCTCCAGACACTGAACAATCATGAGATCAACTATGGAATGCGCCACTTTCTGTCAGGGAAGGAGGCTACAGAGATCTCGCTCGGCGAGATGCCACATCTCTCACCCTTCGAAAGGATCGTGAAACTATTCCTAGGACTAGGATCGTACAAGGCCTTCCGTGGATTGGTCTACACCATGAAGCAGATGGAGACCCTCAACAGTCTCTACCAGAACTATCCCAAAGACCCGTCACAGTTCGAAGCATGGAAGCACCAGGTAGATTCGATCCTAGCAGAAACTAGAACACGATTCAGCTAGAGAGTCGGGTCAGCTCGCGTCACACCGCGTCGTCACAGAGTCAATAAAGGTTCTACTGGTTGTAGCTGTAGACCCAGTTTCGAAGCATCGACTCTAAGGATTACCGTAGGCGTCGGGTTCCTCTTCATGGCTTCAATTGCTTCGCCTTTCGAACGGTCGGACCTCAACCGCCCTTTCCGTACCAGATTAATGGCCGCGATCACATCTCGATCTCACCATTTTTCGCAATTAGAGCACCAGAGTTCTCTATAATGCTCGCTGTCCGATTGGAGTCTCTCCCCGCACGTCGGACAGGTGACGCTCGTACCTCTGGTCTCTTTCTTTGTTAGCTGTATTATAGAGAGCCCTTGCCACGCCGCTTTGTATTCTAATTGTCTCTGAGCTTCGTGAAATTTCTAGCTGTTCATAGTTCCTCTGGAAGCCCTAGTTCCTCCTTCGCGGCGTAAGAACCGGTTTCTCATCCCTGTGAGGTTCTCGAGGACTAACACCTCTCGTCGTCGCTCAGCCTGTTCAACGATTCTCTTGGTAACCTTGTGGAGCAGATGATTTGTTCTATCCCTTCTGCGTCTTCCATACTTCGAGGCGATCTTTTTCCGAATCCTTGCATCATTTCGCTTGAAAGACGAAATAATCGATCTGGTTGTCGCCGCTACTTTTGCAGCCTTAGAAAGGTCGTATTGGGTTATGCGTTGCTCGTTTCCACATGTCAGGTTCCGAAGGTTTCTGTCCACGCCCGCCGTATCAATACATTCAACGATTGGAACCTCTTTGGATATGCAAAGAGATATCGTAGACGACGTAAGAACGAAGGATCTCACCTTCAAGTTCGTGTCTGAAAGCACTCGAAGAGTGTGCTGAGTAAGCAAGATACCAAAGGTCCTGCCTTCTCCAACAGGAAAACTGAATGTGTTGCCTTTGATCTTGAAACGATAGCAGGAAGCCAGAGATGGTTTTAGAGAGTAGGACGTCTTTGATGGCATTCCCCTTCGCAATGATTTCTTCCTTGCAGCGAGGATGCCCGCGGCTCTTGCAATCGCCCCCAGCTTGTAGCATCAAGGACAACGGTAACCAGCAAGTGTTCTGTGGGAGAGTCCACTTAGCCTTCTGAGGCTGTAAGCATCGTTGGCTAGACCTATCTCAATGCAAGAGTTCGTAATTGCTCCGAATTTTTGCAAGAGGCCGAGAATCTCGTTATTCGGCACGTAGTTTTCTGCTAACGACGTTGACCGCAAGCACAGGGAGCTGTCTAAGATCGTGGCTTCCGGATAACCCAGAGACGTCCCGGAACCAAATCGAGGGGGAGACAGTCAATATATATTCCCGATTCGTCCCGCTCATTTTGAAGCAGTTGTCTTCTCCAGACATTACTCCATTCGAGTCCAGACGGGTCGATGATCAGGCACTCGTGATGGAAATGTTGTCCACGGAGACGGACGCAACCTACACTTTTCAGGGACTCAAGAGAAGACTAGGACTTCATCAGGAGAAGCTGACGAGAATCCTCAGGCGACTAGAAGACAGTAATCTTGTGGCAAAGACCGAGGAGGGCTATCGAACCCTAAAGCATTCCCGCAAATCAGCCCAACACTTGGTGGAGGGAGAGCCGGTGATTCGAGGGCAGCTTCCGCCCGGAATAGACTCGCAGAGTTTGCTGGGAAGGATCAAGGGTCGATGGTTCAAGAATTTCCGCTGGGTAGGGTATGCGAACGGAACAGATGAGCTCTCCCTGTACTGGATTACGGAAGACAACAAGTTCCAAGTCAGGATTCAACTCTCACCCATTGAGATTCTGGTCTGGTCTCAGCCGATAGACCCGAAGGAGACTAGCTCGCCTGTGGCTGCTGCCTACGAGCTGTTCGACCGTATCAGTCGGATGCTGCCAGAACTCGGCGAAAACAGCTAGATGCCCTTCAGATCATTGACTGAGTAGTCGTTTCCCCAGTCAATATGGGTCGCCCTATACAACAGTATGGTGAGGAAGACGAATATGATTGGAGCATCTATCCAATTTGATGACGGTTTCGACCTTGTGAGACTGGACTGGCAGCCTATAGAACGGCATCCTAGACCTTTCCGAAAGAAGAACCCGAACGACTTTGGGCGAAGTGCCTTCAGGTTTAGCCTAACTTTGTCCCACATGTTCTGAGCAGCTGGTAAAAGTCCCAACGACCGCGTAATGCTATAGCTATCGTGGCCTTTTGTCTGAATCTATGTAACGCCACGTTGGGTTCTCGGCCTCGAGAGGGAGCTTGGACTAGGCTCCACCTAGAGTGACAATCAGGTCGGTAAGAAATCCGGCTAGTATTCCGATGAATAGTCCGACCATCAATAGATCGTTCCTAGATTCTCTTCTCGCAGTATTGTACAATAGAAGGGTGACGTAGATCAGGGCTCCGCCAGCCAGAGATAGGAACATGATGTAAGTTAGTTGGGATACCCAGACGCTCCCAACGAGGGTCCCGATGAAGGTGGGACTGCCGCCGATTATTCCCATCTTGGCGAGGAACGAGATCTGGGTTTTTTCGGAGACTCCTGTCAGCGGTCCTGCGATTCCGAAGCCTTCGGTGGCATTGTGGGCACCGAAGCCTACGATGAGGACTAGTGCGAGTGCGACTGCTCCTGATGCGTAGGACTGGCCGATTGCTAGGCCTTCGCTGAAATTGTGCAGTCCAATGCCGACAGCGATCATCGTCGCAAGATGGCGGGGGCTGCTGAAGAGCTCAGAACCATGCTGTTGCGCCACCTTGTCGCGGACACCAGTAGGGTTTGGTTTTCCTTCGTGATCCTCGCTGTTTTCTTCTGAGACAGCTTGCTTCTTTTTGGTTAAGATGATTCTTCTCAGATATCTCTGCTCGTAGAGAGCGAGTCCCAAGAGTCCAAGACCCAGCCCTCCGAACAGCGCTAGAAGATCTATGACCGCGTCTGTAACGGGACCTCTCCCCATGTAGCCCGCGACCGCAACGAGCTTTGTTGGCTGCCAGGCGGCGGACAATACGTCAGTTATCAGGAATACGAGAATTCCCATTGCGAGTGCGTTGAGGAATCCCTTCTTCATGCGGCTGACGTTCCGGAGCAGAGCCATGGGTAGGCCTAGGAATATGGTCAGTCCAGCGATCGCCCCTAACAGTAGGAGCTGTGCGTAGTCTATCAAGCCGCAACGCAACCCTAGGTTATGACATACGTCATTTAAGCCAATCGACGTTAACGCAAACAGTTAACACTGTTAATAACAGCACTTTCGTTTCCTAGGGGCATGCGAACCATCACTGAAGGCTCACGCAGTGAGAACATCGTTCCGGTCATTCGCGCTCGGCTCGCCCTGAGCCTGAAGAGAGAAGGTCTCCGGGTGACAGAGATCGCTACCGCTCTCAACACCACTCCAGCTGCAGTAGTTCAGTATCTGAAGGGGAAGAGAGGAAGGCTGGTCGCACGGCCGGCCCAATTCGATCGCACGATCGACGCTCTAGCTGAGAGGGTTCTACAACGGGTCCAGGGTGGTGTCAGAGAAGGAGTGCGGATGCCAGAGTTGATGGAAGCTGCTGATCAGATAATAATTGCCAGCAAGGGCAGCAAGATGCTTGAAGAGACGACGCAGAACCAGGAGAAGCAAGTCGTTGAGGTTCTTCGACAAAGATTGCAATTGGAGCTGAGAGCTTCAGAAAGGTGCCTGGAATCCGCGGTAAAGTTTGACGACCAATATTCTAAGCTACTCCTTAGGATGATCGCGGCAGACAGTATGAGGCACGCTGATGTTGTTTCTCAGATCATCTCATGGACCGAACTACCTCACGAACCCATGCTGAATGTTCCAAAGAAAGAATTCCTCGACGCCATCTTGCAGATCGAGGATAAGGCGGGAGAACAGTCGCTCAGAGATACAGTGAAAGTATCACATCCCGTGGCAAGGCTACTCCTTGAGTGGATCGATGCCGACGAGAAGAAACATGAACGAATCATTAGCAAAATGGTCCATTTGATCCAAGAGTCGACTTGACACCAACTCAGACATCCTTTCAAGGTGGACGCCGGTACCCCATTTTCGCTACTTTGCTGGGTGGTATGAGAGGAGGACGATGCCTGAGGGGAAAGTCTTCGAGTCTGCAAGTTTCAAGACCTTCATTGTCTCCGCCGTGTTATCGAAGAGCCGTTTTCCACTTCCCAAGACAACTGGATGGACCATGAGCCGCAACTCATCAACGAAGTCATCGTGCAACGGCCTGTTCACTAGCTTGCCACTACCGTAGACCAGAATGTCATTTCCCGGCTGCTGCTTCAGCTCCTTCACCTCCTCAGCGATATTTCCCTTGATCAATCGAGAATTGTTCCAGTCGACTTTATTCAAAGTCGTTGAAACTACGTACTTGGGCATGCTGTTCATCCTATCAGCAAACCCCACGTCGTCCTTCATTGAAGGCCAGGCTTTTGCGAATCCCTCATACGTCACGCGTCCCAGCAAGAGCGCGTCGCTCGCAAACACCTCATCCAACTTGTACTTCGAAACCTGATCGTCTGGGAACTTGAAGCTCCAGCCACCGTGCTTGAGCTTCTCAGCTCCGCCCGGATCTTTGGGCGCGGGATTGAGCCATCGTGAATGGTCATGATCATGTTCAGTCACTGTCGGACTGTCCGCTGCGGTCGGCCAGTAGTCTTCCATGAGCTGGTAGGTCACTCGTCCAAAGAGAGCTTTGTCAGCTGAGTTTACCAAAGCTTGGACGTCTTACACGAGGTCGTCAAAACGGACCCAGTCAATTTCTCCAGCTAGTCCAGCGACAAAACCATCAAGGGATGCGTGCATACGCCAGACAACATTTCTCGTCTTAATTCCCATCCTGAATGATACTATGAGGATATGATTCTATTTGGGAAGGCCTTCTGAAAAATCTGAAGCGCGTCCATGGCATATTCACGCAGGATCCCTTCTCTGGTCTGGGTTTGTCTTCTGGGCTTGAAATACAGGCCCAAGGGCACCATGCAGAATCTGATCTTGGTCTCCTGATCAGCGCTATCCCTGTAATCCATCTCGAAGCCGTACACGTGAAACTTGTGCCCCTGCCTCCTCATCGTCAGCCAGACGAACAGGTCTCGTAACCGGAAATTCGGCTCTCCCTTCGTCATCACTAAAGAGACAACTGCCTCATGAGGAACAGCAAT
>Ga0209239_1000354_pt1 | contig 26130 bp, 20 predicted proteins | sample GraSoi013_2_20cm_FD_185824 | JGI IMG/M metagenome (GOLD analysis project Ga0209239, IMG submission 185824) | Grasslands soil microbial communities from the Angelo Coastal Reserve, California, USA - Sample 10_02_2013_2_20cm (SPAdes) (version 2) | ecosystem: Environmental > Terrestrial > Soil >...
AGCCACAAACTGCAGTCTTTCATCCATTACCGAACACTCCTTCCAAGGCATCACTCCCTCCCCTTTACGGGGAAAAGTGTCACCTATGTGTCCGGTACAATGTGTTACCTATGTCTCAGGCCGCTCACAGTTTTTCACGTCCCCTTAAGAACTTCCATTCAACTCGCATCCGCGCCCATTGCTGAAGCCGCCAACCTCACGCGGGCACCAAAGTCTGGTACGAACCTCCTTGAGGCGCCTTCCAAGCTCAATTGGCCAAGCGTAGCCACCCCGTACAAAGAGACAGGTATCTCTTTCGCGGACCAGGGCACAAACGGCTCAATGCGCTGCGCTGCGACTGTATACAATGGATTGAAAGGAATTGCCGCGTTCACGCAATGGAGAGGCACCATGGCTGAAGGTCCTTACTCAACAAGGCGGGCCAATCCGCGGTTCGCATTTTTCGCGAATGCCGAAGTTACGCTTCGCGACGGGACTTCGGTCTTAGGACAACTTGACGAATTAAGTTCGCGTGGCTGTTATGTCGATGCGCTCGAACCCGTTCCCGTTCGCACGAAATTGCGTCTCCGAATATCCGATGGCACGAGCACTTGCGAGCTTCAAGGCAAAGTGATCTATATGCATTCTGGCGGAGGCTTTGGAATCTTCGGCATGGGCGTGCTGTTTGAAGAAATGGACGCCGAGCAACGCTCCGCAATTGAGGCGTGGCTGCGGGGACTCGCAGCACAGGCCAAGAAAGACCTGGGAGACAACACCGTCTCTCAAATCAGAGGGTGAAAGCACGGGGCAGTGGGCGCCCCCCGGAACGCCGTTTCGCACCCGTCTCCCAAACGCTGCATGACTCCGATCTGCGCCTAGGGTGGAAGATTCCACTGAACAGCACTGAACTCACACCTCTATGAAACGTTCCTAAATCTTTTCTGGACAGTCACTTACAGGACAGCGGTCTTCGGTGAACACTGCGACGCCCAGAAAAAGCTAATAAGTCCGAGATCTTGATCGATCCCCCCGATGTATCCAAGACGTTATTACCCTCCCCAATTGTACTGCCCAAAACGGTACGAAAGGCCCATTCTCGCCGTCAAAGGGACTTGGTAAGGTACCAGTAGTACTAAAGCTATGTCCGCAGCAATCCTGGTGTTTGCGATAGGTGTTACCGAGATTCGTGCCGACGTGACTCGCTCTCGCGGCATATGCGGACAAGCCGACTTTGGTTCTCGGGCGGACGTCGAGAATCTGGACTCCGGGTACGACTCGCAGTAGCGACGAAGGTCGCGGAGGCGGTATGCCCCTAGATGCGCTAGATCAGAGGACACTGAGCGGCCTGCCGCGGCTGTCAGAGGTCTATGACGCTTACGGCGTTCAGGTGAATGCTTTGTCCGTGAACGAGATCTTCGCGCTCTACGAGCGCACCGGTTTTCTTTATCCCGATAAAGCTGCCCGCCTTTTGCCACACCTTGGACAAGTCCGGGAAAATTGGCGCCGGATGTTACGCGGTGGCGATTCGCTCCTTTACGTCCTGACCGCCGGTGACAAAAAAAGAGGCCGCGCGTCAATTGCAGTTTGGCGTACTACTCATCATGGTTGGACCTCTCAACACCTAGTTTCCGAGAATAACCCGATAGCCTCTCGCGCGGTAATGCTCGCGGGAACGGCCGCAAGCATTCTGAAGGGCATTGATGAGTCGCATCAGAATTGGTTTCGGCCAGAGAACCGCTTTCCGTCAAGAGTGTTCGGATCCATGGTGCAGACGATTGGGCAATCGCTTTCTTCTGTTCAGCGGCATATGTATTTCGCGCTGCCGAGAAATTCGTCACTGCCATCCGGGGGAAGAGTTCGCATCGTCCCTTATGACGCTTCTCATGAAGACGCCTTAACCCTTATCGCCTCTGTCGCGCGCGGGAGCATTTACGTCACGGCGGAGCAGCTCACAACCGATACTGAACTAACCCAGGTAAACCACATGTATAGCGAGGTGGGGCTCCGGCGGACTCGTCGCGTGTGGCTGGCATACCGCGAGTATAAGGATGAACCAATCGGTGCAGTTATAGCGTATCGCGGCCCTTTGGGACTGAACTTCAGCTATATCGAAAATCGCTGTGACCTGCTGCTTCACCCCACGCTCCCCGATGCTGACGCAGTGGACGTTGTGTCTGCGCTCCTTAAAGCATCGTCTTCCGCTTATGAGGACTTTGAGCTTGACGTGATTCCAGTGATCGCCGAGGAATTGGCCGCGCCAGCCTTGTTTCGACTGGGGGCCGAGTTCCTCCGCCATTACTGCCAAGGAACGTGGCTACAGGAAGGGCAGCTCCGCTTCTACCGGCACGTGGATGGATTTTATTCGAGATTGCAGGCGCGGGTTGAGAAACACAGCATGCAGCCATCGCTCATAGGTCAGGAACGGTGATGAACAAGGGCGCTGCCACTGCGGAATACATCATGGAGGATCCGCGCGAGGCATTGCGCCTCGAGCTCAAGGTTGATCCCGACACCTGGGTGCAAAAGTACCTGGCGCACCGCGTCTGCCCGGGCGCAGAGATCCTCTCAGTGGGATGCGGTCCTGGCGTTATTTTGCGCGCCGTAACCCAGTTGGATTCTTCAATTAAAGCAACGGGCATAGACGTGAGCGAGGGCCGTTTGCAGCAAGCCAGGGAGAAAAACCGCGAGAATTCACGCGTCAGATTTGTTTGCGGGGATGCTCAGTCGATGGAGTTTCGGTCCAATAGCTTCGACCTGGTGTACTGCCGCATGTTGTTGCAGTACTTGAAGGAAAAAGAACGAGCAGTGTCTGAGATGGCCAGAGTCTGCAAGCCGGGCGGCACTATTTTGCTGCAGGACCTGGATGGCCAACTGTTGTGGCACTACCCGGAAGACCCCTCGGTACAGCGAACGCTCGAGAGAGTTGTGGAAGCTCTGAGTGCAACCGGTTTCGATCCGTTTGTGGGCAGGAAACTCTTCTGGTTGGCGCGGAATGCTGGGCTGACGAAAATTGATGTCCAGGTCGAATGCTACCACTTAATCGCGGGCGAGGCCGATCCGCACATTTTGCACCAGTGGGAATTGAAGCTGGAGATTGCCAAGCCACAGTTGGCTCGCGTACTCGGCGGTGCAAGCGAAGCGGAAGAACAGTCACGGGCGTTCCTCGAATATCTTCGCCGGCCGGACTCGCTTACGTATTCGACAGTCTTCACGGTAGCTGGGGAGAAAGGTTTATGAGTGGATCTCCGGCTTGCAGAACTTTGTGCCATCAGTTGGGGGTTTCTGGGGAAGTACTCCAAGAAGTGCGGGAGGAATGGGCCAAGATTGAAATGGGCCAATAACTTAATTCTGATCGCCGAAAGTGTTTGGCTGGCGTGCGTAAATGAATGACAAAACGAATCGAAATGATCGGGAACGGGGAAAAGACTCGATCCGACTGTCCGAGATGGTTCAGCGCCCGGAAGCGTGCGCTCGTCTTGCCGACGATTTTCAAGAAGGGAAACTAAATATGTTGCCAAATCGCGACCACAAAACCGGCCCAGTGATAAAAGCTGGGCGTATTTTCTTAGCTGGGTTTCTCTCCGTGGTACTCGCAGGTAGCGCCGTGGCCCAGAATTCGCGGAACGTTGACGTTACTGCCGTGAGCTTGGAAGACCTGTGGAATATGCAGGTGACCTCCGTCTCCAAGCGCACGCAAAAAGTGGCGGACGCCGCGGCGGCGATTTTCGTGCTAACGCAGGAAGATATCCGGCGGTCCGGAGCGACCAGCATTCCCGAAGCATTGCGACTGGTCCCGGGCCTGGAAGTGGCACGAATTGATCAGAACAAGTGGGCCATTGGTTCGCGCGGCTTCAACGGACGCTTCGACAACAAACTGCTGGTCTTGATTGACGGACGCAGCGTGTACACACCTCTGTTTTCCGGCGTGTATTGGAATGTCCAGGACGTGATGTTGGAGGACGTGGACAGGATCGAAGTGATCCGTGGCCCCGGAGCGACGCTGTGGGGTGCTAATGCCGTGGATGGCGTCATCAACGTCATCACCAAGAAGGCCAAAGCCACCCAGTCGGCGATCGTAACGGCGGGAGCCGGAACGGAAGAACGAGCTGCCGGCGGTGTTCGTTTCGGCAGCAAACTGGGCGACAACACATACTACCGAGCGTACACAAAGTATTTTGATTGGGGCCCTTCTGCATATCCATATCCATCGGGTATGACGGCTCACGACGGCTGGGATGCCCTGCGCGGAGGATTCCGCGCGGATTGGACACCGGCCGGAGCTAACTCGCTGACGGTGCAAGGAGATATTTACCGCAGCAGATTTGACGAGACCCTGACTGTGGCCTCGCTATCAGCTCCGTATTCCAACACGTTCCCCAATGATGGGAAGTACAGCGGAGGAAACATCCTCGGGCGGTGGAATCATACTTCCGAAGGATCCTCGATGTCGTTACAGATGTACTACGACAATACGACGATTACCGACCATTCTCTTTTCGGCGACCACCAGAATATTTTGGACCTCGATTTCCAGCACGGGTTTCACGTTGGCGACTCACAGCAATTTGTATGGGGACTAGGCTACCGGTCGATCCGCGACAAGAACGACGCCAGCTTCACGGTTTCCCTGCAGCCTAACCAGGTCACGCTGAATCAGTTCAGCACATTCCTGCAGGATGAAATCAGCCTGGTCGACAATCGCCTGCAGATCACGCTGGGCTCCAAATTCGAGCGCAACGAATTTACAGGGTTCGAAATTGAGCCAAACGCACGATTGCTCTGGAACCTAACTCCAAATCAATCGATTTGGACTGCGGTATCACGCGCCGTCCGGACACCGGCCTTGACCGAGGAGGGACTGCGGCTGAATTCGGCGGTTATCCCGCCAGGGACGCTTGCGAACCCGACGCCGTTACCGGCCGTCGTGGCGGTTTTCGGCAGTCACCGGTTCAACTCCGAGTTCAACTCCGAAGACCTTCTCGCATACGAACTCGGTTATCGAGTGCAGGCAACCAAGAATCTCTCGCTCGATATAGCTACCTTCTACAACAATTACTCAAATCTTCGCACTGCGGAGCCGGGTGCGCCTTTTCCCGAAGGGAGCCCTGCCCCGACCGATTTCGTCATTCCGTTTGTGGCCGGCAACAAGATGAGCGGCGGAACATACGGCGTTGAATTGTTTGCAGACTGGAAAGTCGTTCCCAAGTGGAGACTAATGGGCTCCTACAGCTATCTGCAGATGGATATACACAAGAATCTAGATAGTCAGGACCCGACTCCCGACAATCCAAACGGCTCAAGCCCACGTCATCAATGGTATTTGAGGTCATCCGTCGACTTGCCGAAACATTTCGAGCAAGACACGACCCTGCGATTTGTGGACCGCCTTCCCAGCTTGAACTTACCCAATTACTACTCTTTGGATGCGCATTTGGGCTGGAGGCCGGTAACAAGCCTGGAATTGTCGATCGGCGGCCAGAACTTGCTCAATAACTGGCACTTGGAATTTATGCCGGATTTCGTAAACACCTCGCCGACCGTAGTGAAGCGCAGCATCTTTGGAAGTATTACGGTGAAGTTTTAGTTGATTGAAGTGCGAGCTTTCAGACTGTCGGTTACCAGTGGGTGGTAATTTGATGTTGAGGCGCCTGAGAATTCTGATCGTTGCGCTCAGTGTTTCGCTGAGTGGGACTCCGCAGGCCTTTGCCCAGACTCCGGACTCGCGCGACTCATCGGAATACTTGATTAAGGCCGGCTTCATTTATAATTTCGCCAAATTCGTAGAATGGCCGTCGGCCGCTTTTGCTCAGCCTGACTCGCCAATTGTGATCGGCATTCTAGGAACAGATCCGTTCGGAGCCCTCATCGACCAGATCGTCGAAAACAAAAAAATCGGGGCGCGGAGTTTTGTTGTAAAACGGCTGAAGTGGGGCCCGGACTTCAGAGAACTCAGGGATTGCAAAATTCTGTTTGTGGGGGCTTCAGAAAAAGCGCACATCGATGAGTTGCTGCAGATTGTGAAGACCCTTCCAATTCTTACAGTGGGCGAAACACCCGGGTTTGCAGAGCGCGGCGGCGTGATTCGGTTTGTCCTGGAAGACAACCGAGTGCGATTTGAGGTCAACGTTGAGGCCGCGCACCAGGCAGACCTTACGATCAGTTCCAGATTGCTTACTTTGGCGAGAATCATCCAACAAGCCACAGCCGCGGATACGAGGAAGCCGGGATGATCCTCCAAAATCTATCCATCAAGCGGAAACTCACACTGATTACGATGTTGACGAGCAGCATCGCCCTGATCCTGTCCTCCGTCAGCTTTCTTATTTACGATCTCGTTTCATTTCGTAACTTGCTCCGCCAGGATTTAATGACTCAGGCTGAAATCATCGGGTACAACAGCGCGGGAGCCATGGAGTTCAAGGACGAACCTGCTGCGACCGCGACATTGTCTGCTCTCACGGCAAAGGAAGACATCGTCACCGCTGTCTTGTACAAGCCCGACGGCAAGATCTTTGCTCATTATTTTCGAGGCAACGCGGCGTTTTCCGGGTTTCTTCCCATCCATTTGCAAAAGAAAGGCACCCGCTTTGAAGGGGGGTACCTGGAAGTCTTCCAGGAAGTCACCCTAAACGGGGAGCACGTCGGAACGCTGTTTCTGCAGTCCGACATGCGCCAATGGAGTCTGCGCGCCAAACGGTATGCAAACATCCTCATCATATTTGTGCTCGTTTCCGGGCTATTCGCCCTGTTTGTCTCCTCGAAGCTTCAAGGGCTGATTTCAAAGCCCATTTTGCACCTGGAAGACACCATGCGAATGGTTTCTTCAAACAAGAATTACGCTGTCCGAGCGGTCAAAACGTATGGCGACGAAATCGGCAGATTGATCGATGGATTTAATACTATGCTCTCCGAAATCCAACAGCGAGATACCGCGCTGCAGAGCACTAACGGTGAGTTGAAGACCAGGACGCAAGAGCTTGAGGAAGAAGTATTTCAGCGTAAGCAGGCGCAGGAAGAATTGCTCAAGGCCAAGCACGCGGCGGAAGAAGCCAACCGCGCCAAGAGCACATTTCTCGCGAATATGAGCCACGAGTTGCGCACTCCGCTCAACGCCATCATCGGTTATAGCGAGATGCTGGAAGAGGAAACCAGGGATACCGGCAAGGTCGAGAATGTTCAGGACCTCCGGAAAATTCAGGGCGCCGGAAAGCACTTGTTGTCCTTGATCAATGATGTGCTTGACCTGTCGAAGATCGAAGCCGGCAAGATGGGGCTCCACCTGGAGAACTTCGACGTGTCACAGGTGATCGAGGAGATGGTCACAACTCTCCAGCCCGCCGCGGCCAAGAATGGCAACTCGATTCAAGTTCATCTGGCGGACAGCGTGAATACGATGCGGGCGGACATCACCAAGGTTCGGCAAATCCTGTTCAACCTGCTGAGCAACGCTTGCAAATTTACGGACCACGGTACTGTCTCCGTGGATGTGGATCAAATCAAGCTCGAGAATCGAGATTGGATTCAATTCCAGGTGCGAGATACCGGGATTGGCATCTCAGCCAAGCAAAAGGAAAACTTGTTTCAAGAGTTTGCTCAGGCGGACGCCTCGATTGCCAGGAAATATGGTGGGACCGGCCTGGGACTTGCCATCACGCACCGCTTCGTTCAACTGATGAAAGGGCAAATCTGTGTGGAGAGCGAGCCTGGCCAAGGTGCTGCCTTCACGGTGCGCTTACCCGCTCAACTTGTCATCGAGACAACAGAAGCCGCACAGTCAGATAGCGCCAGCAAGATTCCTGCGGCACCGTCCGAGACCAAGGCCGGCATGGAAACGATCCTGGTGATAGACGATGACCCGTCGGTGCGCGATCTGATGTCCCGCTTCCTCTCAAAACTGGATTTCCATGTGGTCGCGGCCGCGAACGGCGAAGAAGGCCTTCGGCTTGCCAAACAAGTTGATCCCCTGCTCATAACGCTTGACGTTGTAATGCCCGAGTGCGACGGATGGACCGTCTTAAACAAGCTCAAGAGCGATTCCAAGTTGGCTGATATTCCCGTCATTATGGTCACCATCGTCGACAATGAAGCGATGGGCCTGGACATGGGCGCTTCCAATTATCTTATCAAACCGGTCGATCGCGACCGTCTTGCAGTTCTTGTAGAAAAACACAGGGTTGCGCGCACTTCTATCACGGACACTAATTCGGTCCCCTTATCCTATGTTGCGGAAGGTCCAGCCAGCCGCAAGACTGTCGGAGCTAGGGTTCCTAAGACTAGGAGAAACTGACATGCCGAAGATCCTGCTAGTCGAAGACAACGAAATGAATCGGGACATGCTTTCACGGCGGCTCCAGAAGAAAGGATACACCGTCGTAACGGCCCAGGATGGCGAAAAGGGTTATTCGCTGGCGCGTTCGGAAGCGCCTGACCTCATTCTGATGGACATAAGCCTGCCCGCGATGGATGGCTGGGAAGTCACTCGCCTCTTGAAAGCCAACGCATTGACTCGTCATATCCCCATCATCGCGCTAACTGCGCATGCCATGGTAAGCGACCGGGAAAAGGCGCTTGGTATTGGTTGCGATGACTATGACACGAAGCCGGTTGATTTTGTCCGTTTGAGCGAGAAGATCGAGAGTTTGCTCGTAGAAAAGAAAGTGTCATGAACACGCACAAGAACCGACTACTCATTGTGGATGACAACGAAATGAACCGGGACATGCTTGCCCGCAGGCTGGCACGCAAAGGCTATGAGATTGCGTTGGCCGAAAATGCGCGGCAGCTGCTGCAACGAGTCGAGCAAGAAGGTGTCGACTTGGTGCTTCTGGATATCGAAATGCCGGAAATTAGCGGTCTCGATGCACTGAAAACTCTGCGCGAGGCCTACTCTCCTATCGAACTGCCGGTCATTATGGTGACCGCAAAAAATCAGAGTGAAGATATCGTCAAGGCACTGGATATGGGTGCGAACGATTACCTGACCAAACCGATTGATTTTCCTGTTGCGGTCGCGCGCATCGGCACTCAGTTATCCCACAAGCGGGCGCAGGAAGCATTGAGGGAGAGTGAAGAGCGCTATGCCTTGGCGGCTCAGGGCGCCAACGACGGCCTTTGGGACTGGAATGTTCTTACCAACTTCGTGCATTACTCGCCTCGCTGGAAGGCCATGTTGGGATGTCAGGAAGGCGAAGTCGGAGGCACACCCGAAGAGTGGTTTGACCGGATTCATGATGCGGATCGTGAAAGGGTCAAACAAGAGATTGTCGCTCACCAAAAAGGCCTGACCCCTCATTTTGAGAGCGAGCACCGGATGCTGCACAAGGACGGGTCGTTCCGCTGGATGCTAAGCAGAGGGCTGGCAGTTAGGGATGCGTCGGGAAAAACCTTGCGGATGGCCGGATCGCAAACCGACATCACGGAAGGAAAGGTTTCCGATCCCCTGACGGGCCTACCTAATCGTCTGCTCTTCATTGACCGCCTAGGGCGCGTTATCAAGCATGCGAAACGCCGCAAAGACCATATATTTGCGGTCCTATTCTTGGACCTCGATGGGTTCAAGATGATCAACGACAGCGTCGGTCACCTGATTGGTGATCAGCTCTTGCTCGGGGTCGCTAACAGATTGGAAAAGTGCCTGAGGTCGACCGATACGGTCGCGCGTTTGGGAGAGTCCTTTACTGTCGCGCGACTAGGCGGAGATGAGTTCACTGTTTTGCTTGATGACCTTAAAGATCCGAACGATGCGAAACGGGCTGCAGAGCGGCTAATGAAAGCGTTGACGGCTCCGTTTGTTTTGGGTGGCAAAGAAGTATTCACCTCCGTGAGTATCGGAATTGCTTTGAGCAATCCGGCATACGAGCAACCGGAAGACATCTTGCGTGATGCCGACACAGCAATGTACCGGGCCAAGTCTCTCGGCAAAGCACGCTTCGAAGTATTCGATGCGGATATGCGCGCGAGTGTAATGGCTCGGCTGCAATTGGAGACCGACTTGCGCCGCGCCCTTGAGCGGCAGGAATTTCGCAATTTCTACCAGCCGATAGTGTCACTGGCTTCGGGCAAAATTGCCGGTTTTGAGGCCCTGTTGCGCTGGGAGCATCCGACTCGCGGGTTACTTGGTCCGGAAGAATTTATTGCCGTCGCTGAAGAAACGGGACTCATTCGCGAACTGGGCTGGTGGAACTTGCGCGAAGCTTGCCGGCAGATCAGCGACTGGAAGGCCAATCCCGACGCCGACCCAGATTTAATCATCAGTGTGAACCTGTCCGTCAAACAGTTTCTGCAACCCAACCTGGTTTCGGAAATAAAGGGGCTACTCCGTGAGCTGGCTTTTCCACCGGAATCTCTGAAGCTGGAAATTACGGAAAGCACCGTCATGGGAGATCCTTCCGCGGCAGTGGAAATGTTGCTGCAAATAAAAGCTTTGGGTATCCGCCTGGCCATCGATGATTTCGGCACCGGCTATTCTTCGCTAAGTTACCTGCACCGTTTTCCGCTTGATACCTTGAAAATCGATCGTTCGTTCATCAGCGGCATGTGTGAAGGCGGCGAGGGCATGGAGATTGCAAGGACAATTATGCCGCTGGCCAATAATCTCCGGCTTGACGTGGTTGCCGAAGGAGTGGAAACGATCGAACAAGTTGCATTCCTGAGGAAACTGCACTGCAAGTTTGCCCAGGGTTTTTATTTTTCCAAACCCCTGGCGGCCGAGGAAGCGGGAGCACTTCTCATAGGACAGCCGGCTTGGAAGTAGTTGCCGGCTTGCGCAGAATGCCATGAAATTAGCCTGGCAGAACATCATTCACGATCGCTCTCGCTTCTCCGTGACCGTGCTGGGTGTGTCTTTTGCCGTGTTTCTGATGGTGTTTCAGGGCAGTCTCTTGGTTGGCTTCCTGCGGGCCGCGTCCAGGTTGATCGATGCCAGCGACTCAGATATCTGGATCACAGCGAGGGGAGTACAGGCCTTCGAGTTTGGAACGACTTTGGAAAGCCGTGTGAGAGAGATGGCGGCTGGCGTTCCCGGAGTAATGCAAACGGACCGCGTTTGCATGGCCTTTGCGGTCTATCGCACTCCCAAGGGAAAACAACAGGTCGTTGCCCTCGTCGGGGCGGACCCCAATGTAGGAAAGCGTTTCCCGGTTCCCGATGTGCCCGAGTTGGCCGGAGAGATATCCCCTGACGCGGTTCTTTACGACGTGAGCGATCGGGACCTGATTGCCGTCCCGGCACTGCCGACAGAAGTTGAGATCAATCGTCACCGCGCCAGCATCGAGCGGCAGATCCAAGGTTATGGCGCGTTCCTTGGCGTCCCTTTCTTGTTCACTTCCTATCGTAACGCCATCCGTTATCTCGGTTTCGGGCCTGACGACGCCATGTACGTCGTGTTGCGAGTCAGCAAGGGCTCCTCTGTTGCGGATGTCAAACAAAGCTTGCAGGAACGGCTTCCGGAAGTCGACGTACTCACTCGGGACGAATTTGCTCACAAATCCCGGATGTATTGGACGATAAAAACCGGAGCCGGTGGTGCGATTCTGACCGCCGCGGTTTTGGGTTTTTTGATCGGGTTGGTTGTTGTTTCTCAAACTATCTACGCGAACACCATGGAGAACATCGAGGAATACGCGACGCTGAAAGCCTTAGGAGCGCCCAGGTCGCTCGTGGCGCGCGTCGTTCTCACCCAGGCTTTGCTCTGCGGTACAGTCGGCAGCATTCTGGGACTCATCGCGGTGATTCCAGTCATCAATCACGCAACTTCGCTGATTCCTTGGATCTACATGCCGTGGTGGTTGCCTGCTGTCATGGTCGTGCCAAGTTTGACCATGTGCTCGTTGGCATCCATCGCCTCGGTTCGGAGCGCTCTTACCGTTGAGCCAGGAAGGGTGTTCCGTGCCTAAGAAACATCTTCCAAGTACTGTCTATGAGGATGTGACGGAGCTTCCCCCAAGCAGGACCGCGCGAAATCGGGTTAAGCGGGCTGCCCATTCTGCGGGCTTAGCTGTCGAGGATCAATTAGAACCAAGTCTGGGTGTCGATGAAGCAAGATCCAGTCGCTTCCTGGGTGTTGAGGGGGCGACCGTCTCGTTCGGCCAAGGGGACGCCCGCATTTGGCCATTGCGCGGCGTTTCAGTCATGTTTGAACGCGGCAAGCTTTCCTTGGTCATGGGACCTTCGGGAAGCGGGAAAACGACGTTGCTGTCCATGCTCGGCTGCCTGTTGTCGCCCGACGAAGGATCCGTGTTCGTGGATGACGTCCTGGTGAACCAGCTTAGCGAAACTGAGAAGACCGCCATTCGCCAGAAGAAAATCGGCTTTGTATTTCAGGCATTCCGCCTCTTCCACTCACTCTCGGCGATCGACAATGTTGCGCTTGGTTTCGAGCTTCGCGACCCGAAGCAGTCTCAGCGATTAGAAATGGCGCGACAACTGCTCGACCAATTCGGCCTGGGTGACAAATGCAATCAAGAACCCAATGAACTCAGTCCGGGAGAGAGGCAGCGAGTCGCCGTGGCAAGAGCGCTTGCAGGGGACCCTCCGATTCTTCTCGCGGATGAGCCGACCGCATCTCTTGACGCTCAAGCGGGAAGGAATATCTGCCAAATTCTTCGCAATCAAGTTGATGAACACGGAAGAACAGTTGTGGTCGTGAGCCACGATCCGCGCTGGCGGAAATTTGCCGATCGCACGATCACTCTGTGTGATGGCCAGGTAGAGCAAGAGGAGAGAAACCTATGACCGCCCGAGGCAGATGGGCCATTGGCGGCTCTGCGGTTTTCCTGGTCATCATCGTCATCGTGTTTCTGGGAAGCACGCGGAACAGGAATTCGGTGCAAGCTCGCGGGATACCCTCCGATAGTACAGGTGCGACTGTTGCATTTGCTTCTCCCGGAAGGGTCGAGGGGGCTTCGGAAACCACGCAGGTGGGCGCAGCTGCGGATGGCATCCTGAAGGCTGTCTACGTGAAAGAAGATCAGTTCGTAAGAAGAGGGACAGTACTTGGCGAGATCGCCTGTGATGATTTGCAAGCGAACCTACAAACTGCGATGGCCGAAGCGGATGGCGCGCGCCAAACAAGGACCCGGCTTCTGCGCGGTGCGCGTGACGAGGAAAAGAAAATAGCCACTGAAAAGACAGCAGCCGCCCGCGCAACATTTGAAGAGGCTAAGTCGCGAATGGAGATGCAGCGCGCTCTCTTTCAAAGGGAGCAGGTTTCCCGGGCCACTTATGAGCAAGCTGTCCGCGATCTTGGCGTCGCGGATGCTAATCTGCAAGCCGCTGTTCGGACTGAGGAGTTGCTGGCCGCGCCTCCGTTGGAGGAAGACAAGGCCCGCGCGGATGCAGAGGTGCAAGCGGCGGAGGGTCGCGTTCGCACGGCCCAGGAGCGGATCGGGAAGTGCTCCATTGTCGCCCCAATCGACGGAACCGTATTGCGAGTCTACGCCCGGCGCGGCGAATCTTTCAGCACCGTCACTCCTCGCCCATTGTTCAGTCTCGCGGATACTTCCTCTCGGCATATTAAGGCGGAAATAGACGAACGGGATGTGGATAAAGTGTCGGTGGGACAAAAGGTCGTTATCCAGGCAGATGCCCTTGACGGAAAGAGGTTAAACGGGTCGGTCGCCAGAATTTCCGCGATGATGGGCAGAAAGAGCATCTCCACCGGCGACCCATCTGATAAGAGCGACCGGGATATTCTGGAAGCTGTGATCGATCTTAAGGATGCCACGCAACAATTGCCGATCGGACTCCGCGTTACAGTTCAATTCCTGTCTAACGGCGCTCAGAAAAAATAACGAATGACAGTAGTGTGATAAGTGATGGCCCTATTGGACGTGAAGATCAACGTCAACGGAATGCCGCAGGCTTCCGCTAGTCCCAGTGACGGTCAGCTTGTACGAGCCATGCCGCGTATCGTCATCCACGCGCAGAGTAAGCTCAAACCAGCCCGAACCAGTGATCGCAGGCGGATCAAAATCCACGGACGTGTTTGAAGGGAGCCCGGTCAAACTGAGATCTACTGTCCCTGTGAAGCCGTCCAATGCGGTAACCTTGAACGTGAAGGTTTCCTTATATCCACGATGGATTTTTGCTTTTCGATGACGGCCTCCAGTAATGCAGAAGTCGCCCGGTTGCCCACCGTTCGCGGCCAACGCCTGCACCAGGTCTAACCGGCCGTTGCCCATGTTAGGGCCGACGGGCACGGCATGAGCCACAGCAGCAGCGGCCTGGGACTCGTTGGTGCTAGGCTTCTGATCCAACAACAATGCGGCTGCCCCTGCAACGAAAGGCGCGCTGAAAGACGTTCCCCAAGCGGCCCCATAGCTACTGAACGGATACGTGCTAATCACAGCTTCTCCGGGGGCGGCTACCCACACGATGGCGTTGCCAAAGTTCGAGAAAGTGGACCGCTGATCCAGGTCGCTTGTTGAGGCGACTCCCATCACATCGGTCTGAAGCGCTGCCGGATAGGTAATCTCCATTACCCCGTCATTTCCCACCGAGCCGGTGCAGATGACATTTTGCTGGTTGGCAAAATCCAGGGCCTTGGACAGCTCATCGGACTGAGTCTTCAGGTCGAAGCTCATGTTGATGACGTTGGCGTGGTTTTGCACAGCAAAATAAATGGCGCTCAAGATGTCAGAGAGAAACCCCTCTCCTTTGGAATTGAAGGCTTTTAGCGGGAGAAGTTTGGCTTGCGGCGCAACCAAGTGAATCACGCCCACTACCATCGTCCCGTGACCAAATGCCTTATAGTCCGGGTTTCCATCGAGGACCGCGGCCGTCGATTGGTCCAGCACCGCCGCAGTGGACTGATTCACAAATCCTGGCTGGCAATCTCCACACGATGGCGGGGGCGAAGATGATGATTGAAGATCGGTCATCTCGGAGCCGCCCGCCTGGTTCCGAGTAAAGTCCCATCCTGGCAGCAAGACCCCTTGCAGGGCCGGATGATTGGGATCCACACCCGTGTTAATGTCCGCTACGATGCCGCTCCCAGCCACATGAAAAGTATTCTGTGCTTCGGCCACTCGAACAATTTGCGCAGCAGGCTGGTTCACATAGCTGTTCCGCACGGAAGCGCCGAAGTATTGCACCTGGCTCGTGTCCGAGAGCCCTGCGGGTATCGCGGGCCGCTGACTCAATGCCGGGACCAATGGGACTGTTTGATCCAGCTCGGCGTTGACCACCCCAGGCACGCTCAACAGCTCAGTCAAAATCAATGCCGGATCAATCTCTAAGGGGGCCGTAACCAGGAAAACCTGGTTCTGATTCGGAGCGCCGTCTATGCTGCTTACCACAATGCAACCCAAGGGCACGCAAGCCTGCTGGAGGGCATCAAAGCCCGCGGTGTCGCGTACGATGAATCGATTCCAGGCGGAGGCGGTACTGGGCCACAACCCGGACAGGAACAAGAAGAATAGGAACGCTTTGAACCTCATGGATTACCACCTTTTCTTGGAAAATGGACCTTTCAGAATCTCGATGTCTCCCGCTGCCTCCCGGACTGGCAACCCATCTTTCATTTTGTGGACGGCGCCCTTGGGATCGGGCAATTCGAGTGATAGCCAGTGGTTTTCCCTGACCCCTATCTCCAGCCTCAGGTCCGGCCTAGGATCGAAGTCAAACTGAAACTCACCCAGCTCGTTCGTGGTTGCTATCTCGATCGGCTCGGTTTTGCCTTGAAGCACGACGGGCGCGCTGTGGAGTTGTGGCCCCGGTTTTGTGGGATCCAGAATCTGGCCCACCAACTTGATACGTCGCGAATCTTTTGAAGCTTCGAGTAAGAGATCGACCATCACATCCCCAGACTCGTAAAGGAGCCTATGATCCAAGGGCTGTCCAGAGCGGACTCCGTCGGCCAACGGCCGGAGAAAGCTGTCAAAGACAATGCGCGCGCTGTGCTTGATCTGCCGACGCGCAATATTCCTGTGGAGCAACGAATCCAGGCAGGGCCAAAGCACCTGCAAGAGTGCATCCACGGGAACTTTGGGAAGCGAATACGCGTCGACTACGTTCAGAAGTTCTGAGTCATCCTGGTCACGCGTGAGAACAACTACACGGCCTTGCAGGCTGAGGGCAACTGTATGCAGAGCCGCCAAGACCTCAACAGGCGGCGAATCTAAGAGTTGCGGGTCAAGGACGGCAGCATCGGGTTTTTCCTTCTCAAGGAGGGCGCGCACCTCCTTGACATTGGAACCAACGACGCACAAACAACCCATAGTCCCGAGCAAGACGCGCACGTTGTCTAACACCAACTGGTGCGCCCCGATCATCAGGACTTTGGGCGGAGTCCGGCTAACCTTTGCAGGCATCTGATGGTTAACAACGACCTTTCGAGGTTACAAGTGGTCCCAACTGGGACTTATGCCATAAATCATTTAGCAGTCAATTCGGGGAAATACTGCAAGGACAGCGGGGACAACACCCTACTTCTCCACATTTCTGAACATAGTATTATGTCCTCGAGGGCCTACTTTGGATCGGCTCACACAAGCAGGACACAAAACTGAAGTCCTGCCCCCAACGAAAAGAGCCTTTCGTACATTTGTCCTTGGTTTAGCTGTTTTCGGAATTTTCCCGAGTGCTTTCCCCGCACAGAAAACACAATCACCGCAGTTTGAGAATGCCCCGCGAGTGTTTTCGTTGCCGTCAGCGACGATGCAGGAGTTACGAGGCGAGATTCCAGCAGGAAAGCTGAAAGACCCGGCGCTAGAGCAACTGCGGAAGGATGCCGATGCGGCCCTTTTGCAAAAGAGTTTGTCGGTCCTGAACAAATCCATGAGTCCGCCCAGCGGGGATAAGCACGACTACATGAGCCTGGCGCCGTACTGGTGGCCAGACCCGAACAAACGAAATGGATTGCCATACATCCGACGCGATGGAGAGACGAATCCGGAAATTGAGCAGGTTCCGGATCACAAGAATATGGACAGAGTGATCTCGGCGACTTACACGCTTGCGTTGGCGTATTACCTTTTCGGCGAAGAAGCCTATGACGCGCATGCGACTGAACTCCTGCGTACATGGTTTCTGGACCCGGAAACGCGAATGAACCCCAATTTAGAATTCGCGCAAGCCGTTCGCGGAGTCAACAGCGGGCGCGGCACTGGGTTGATCGAAACCCGTGACATTTATCGCCTCGTTGATGCCGCTGGATTGTTGCGTGGGTCGAAATCGTGGACCGCGGCGGATCAGAAAGGAATGGAAGAGTGGTGCGCCAAGTTCCTTGACTGGATGATGCGTTCGCAGAACGGAAAGGACGAAGCTGCCGCGAAAAACAACCATGGAAGTTACTACGACGTGCAAGTCGCATCTCTTGCCCTGTTCGTCGGCAAGCCAGATATCGCGCGAAATGTTGTTCAGACGGCCGGCGAAAAGAGGGTTGCCATGCAGATCGAGCCCGATGGCCGGCAACCGTTGGAGCTGGAGAGGACCAAGGCCCTGGGGTATAGCACGATGAATCTTGCGGGGCTGTTCGAGCTTGGGTTGCTCGGAGAAAACGTGGGAGTCGACCTCTGGAATTTTCGAACGGCGGATGGCCGCAACATTCGCAAGGCCCTTGATTATCTCGTTCCGTTCGTGACTGGCGAGCAGAAATGGCCCTATCAGCAAATTATAGAATTCAAGGTTGCTGAAATCTCTCCGGTGCTGGTGGTAGCCGCTGTGAAATATAAGGATCGCCGCTACCAGGATCTCGCTGTGAAGATAGACCCTACCGTTCTCCGCCGAATCGACGTCTTCCCGTTTCGCTGGCTAGTCCGCACTGAGCACTGAGATTTGCGCGTCGCACTCTATCGAAAGCCGAAGCTTAATTCGAATGGCCGAGGCGTGCTGAAATTGTTCGAGCAGCCTTTCGCGTCGCTCCTGCAAACGCTTGAATGCGGTCCCGGCTCATCCGAGTGATAGGGCCGGAAACGCTGATGGCGGCCACCACTTTCCCGCTTTCGTCGACAACCGGAGCGGCGACGCATCGTGCTCCCATATCCGTCTCCTGATCATCCATCGCATAGCCTTGCTGTACGACGCGCGCAAGCTCTTTTCGGAAGCGCGCAAGATTCGGAATAGTGCGCGGAGTTGTGCGTTCGAACGTCAGCATGGGGAGAATTTCTTCGCGTTGCTCACTGGGGAGAAATGCCAGCAGAACTTTGCCTAACGCGGTGCAGTTCGGCGGACGGTGCATTCCCGGCTGAGAGGCCATGCGGAAAGAGTGGGAACTCTCCAGCACTTCGAGATATAACACTTCGTGCCCGTCGAGAACGGCGAGGTTTACTGTTTCCGTGGTTTCTTTTGAGAGCAGCGTCAGCACCGGACGGCTGATCTTGCGAAGCGTGGCATGGTAAGCGATTCCCGCGCCGAGCCGGGCCAGTTTGGGACCCACGATGTACGCGCCGGAATCATCGCGAAAGAGATAGCCTTCGCTTTCCAAGTGAGCCACAAAGCGATACGCCGTGCTTTTATTGAGGCTGGTCTGCTGAGAAATCTCGCGTAGCTGCAATCCAGTGGGGGCAGCATCCAGCGCCTCCAAAATTCGCAAGACCTTTCCAACCACACCGACTGGTGCAGATTTAGATTCACGTGCCCGGATCATGGGAAGTCTGCTCCTTCAGTCGAGTCGTCACCGCCGCGTCCGAGGAATTCGCCCGTATCTGCCCGGCGGCTGGGCTCACAGTGTCTTGCGGCATTGTAGCTCAAAGGATCGTTTAGTTTTTCAATATTTGAAACGTAAATTTTTAATATTGAATTTCCCGATGCGCCTTGGTACAAGCCTCTCAGTCGGAATGCCGGAATTCAGCCAAGGGGGTGTGTATGCGACTGGCGAAGATGGCAACCATTCTGGGTGTTGTGTTGCTCGTGACTGCCGGAGTAGCGCACGCGCAGACGGCTACAGGCGAAGTGAATGGCACGGTCACGGACAAGTCCGGTGGATTTGTCGCTGGCGCCGCGGTCAAGCTTACCAACCAGGCCACCAAAATTGAGAATCGAGTCACGACAAATTCCGACGGCTACTTCGTTTTCATTAACGTCAAGCCAGGAACTTATGTTTTGGCCGTCGAGGCCAAGGGCTTCAAGATCACGCAAATTTCCCCATTCGACGTAGGTGTCAATCAAACGGTCACGCAAGCCGTAAGATTGGAGGTCGGCGCCATCACCGAACAAATGGTGGTGAACGCGGAAGCCGTGATGCTTGAGAGCTCGACGAGCGATCTGGGCACGGTGATCGAAGCAAAGGCCGTCAACGATTTGCCGCTGAATGGACGGAATTTTACGCAGCTCCTGACGCTCACGCCAGGCGTCACTCCGATTTCGACTTCCCAGAACAGGAGTCTTGGCTGTTGTGAAGGCAACGTAGGCATTCCTGGCTCCGGGTTTTCCGACGGCTCCTTCCACGGTCAATCGAACCGGTCGAAGCTCTATTTTTATGACGGTATCATTAACACGAACATCCGCGGACCGACGTACATTGTGATCCCCAACAACGATCTGATCCAGGAGTTCAAGGTTGTTGGACATGACGCCAAAGCCGAGTTTGGCGGCGCGGCTGGTGGCGTGGTCAACTTGGTGTCAAAAGCAGGCGGCAATGCACTCCACGGCTCGGCATTCGAGTACGTGCGCAATAACTTCTTCGACGCGCGCGATACGTTTGCCGACGGCCCCAGTGGATGCACGATCGCGCGCTGCCCGAACCCAGGGCAGCTTGTTCCGGGCGGTCCGGCGGCATTCCACCAGAACCAATTTGGCGCAGCCGCGACAGGACCGATCATTAGGAACAAGACGTTCCTTTCAGCCGGTTATGACGGTTGGCGCTACAGCAAGCCAGACCAGGCATTGTCATACGTTCCGACCGCAGCCGAACTTTCTGGCGATTTCACCAACACCAGTTCCTCTTTCAAAAAACAGATCTTCAATCCTTACTCGACGCGTCAGGTGGGCGTGAATTTTGTGCGTGACGCTTTCCGTTGCGACGCCGCCGGTAACCCATTGCCCGTGAATGCCCAGAACCAACAGGACCAGACGATCGGCGTGGTCTGCAACAAAATTCCCCAAGCGCTGATCTTTCCGCCAATGCAGCAGTTCTTCCAGACCTACGCGGCGACACCGAATATCGTTGACCCGTCGGGCTCCAACAACTTCGTTCGTGACCGGGCCACACTGAACACCTCTGACAGTTACACGGTGCGGGTTGACCACCGCTTCCGCGACGCCGATAGCGTGTTCTTTCGCTACACCGAGCAGCGGAACACAATTTTCACTCCCATAGGAGAGAACGGTTCCACCAGCGGCGGCTCGCAGGGCCGCAACTATGGCGGTGCTTGGATACACGTCTTTAAGCCCACGCTCATTCTGGACGTGCGCGCCGGCTATGCCGGCAGGCCTGGAGTTGACGCCGGCCAGCAGAATCAGCACCAGGCCGGTCTTGATCCGCTGAAGAGCGCAGGATTCCTCGACGTAGACAAGTACAACGGCCTGCTGGTGACCTTGAGCAACTGGACAAACGGCGGCAATAACAATTTCGGCATTCGCGGAACCGCGCCGCGCGAGAACCCGAACTGGAGCGTGACTCCGAATGTGAGCTGGCTAAAGGGCCGGCACAATATTAAGGCTGGGTTTTGGTACATTTCCGCCGAACGCATCCAACTCAATACCTTCCAGACTTACACCTTTAGCGATGAGCAGACGCGGAATCCGGGCGTTAATAACACAGGCCTGTCGCTAGCTTCTGCGCTGCTCGGCTTTCCCAACAGTTTTGCGGCACAACTGCCGATTCCTCATGGTGGCCCGGTGAGACTCGCCTACGCCTCCTGGGCAAGCTACCTGCAGGACGAGTGGAAGCTTTCGCCCACAGTGACGCTAATTGCCGGCTTGCGCTACGACTACGTTACTCAACCGCACACGCTGGACGGCCGCCTCTGGAATTCGCTGGATCTCGCCAACCAGCGCTACATCATCGGCGCGAAAACAATGCCGCCGCTCTGCAGCGTGGCGCAGCAGGCCCCCTGCATCCCCGACGGCTTCGTGTCCGATCCCTTCGCCAGCCACGTCGTCGTGGCAGGGAAGAGTTTCTTCGCGCCACCCCCCATCAAGGACAACTGGGGACCGCGAGTGGGTTTGGCTTGGCAGGTGACCCCCAAAACTGTGATGCGCGGCGGCTATGGCCTGTATTGGGACTCCATTACCGCCCGCAGCCAATACGCGCAGAACGATCTGGAGGCGATGGTGTGGCCCGATGCCACGGCATTTATTGGCACGGCCAATGCCTGCACCAACGGAGGGTCGTGCGCCTTCACCAATGGCACGGCGCTGAACATCATCGCCCAGCAGGGCCAGGGATTTGCCACACCGCTGCCGACGTACACGTCGGCGGGCGCGGGCAAGTCCACCACAGGGCTGCCCTGGAATGGTTTCCCAAATCAGGGGGACGATCCCAACTTCAAGGACGGCTACTCGCAGCAATGGAACTTCGAACTGCAACGGCAACTGAGGCCGACTATGCTGGTCTCCGTTGCGTACGCAGGCAGTGCGAGCGGAAGGCTTCCTTATGGCGCCGGAAACGCCAATGCCGCCTCGCAGGCCTTTCCCAATGGAACGCCGGCCTCCGTGGTAGACGCCACGCGTCAGATGCCCTGGGTTACGGCAGGTCTCACTTACTCGCGCCCGATTGGTTATGCAAACTACCACGCATTGGAAAGTCGACTCCAAAAGCAGTTTGCGAACGGTCTGTACTCATTGGTTTCCTACACCTGGGGCAAGTCCACCGATGTAGGGAGCGGCTACTTCAACGTCGAGAACGGGCCGGGCGGTGGCTCAACCATTCAGAACTATTACGATCAGAGCACGGCGCGCGGGGTCTCGTCGTATGACATTAAGCACTTTGTGTCGTGGGCTACCATCTATGAGCTTCCGTTTGGGCGAGGAAAATCGTGGCTCCATGGCGGTCCTTTGTCTTGGGTTTTGGGGAATTGGCAGGCCAACTACATCTTCCAGGCGCGCTCGGGCGCACCGTACAATCTGCAGGTTAGCGGGGATGTTGCCAATCTCAGAGGCAGTGCGCCAGGCGGTCCTGGCACTTACGCCCGGCCGAACTTGATTGCTGACCCGTTTGTCGCCGGGCCTGTAGCTGCGAACCCCGACCCGAAATGCCAATTGACCATCTCGCAGGGGGGGAGGGCGGCGGACGCTGTATATACTGCCGCCACTTGGTTCAACCCTTGCGCGTTCGGCGTTCCTTCCGGTGCGTTTGGCAACCTGGGCCGTAATGTCTTCCGCGGACCGCATGTGGTCAACATGGACTTCTCCATGTTCAAAAAAGTTCCTATTGGCGAACGCATGAGCCTGCAGCTCCGTCTTGAGGGCTTCAACGTGTTCAACATTCAGAATTACGACACACCGGCAAATGCGCAACTGACAATCAACTCCGGTACCGTGAACGTTCCTGGCGTCGGAACAGTGCCCGCGATTGCTACCGGCGCTGGCAAGATTACGACGCTGGCCCAAGGCACGACGCCGCGGCAGTTGCAGTTTGGGCTGAGATTCATCTTCTAAGGCCGTCTGGGCTCGCCATTCATTCGAGCACTCGGCGGTGCTCACGCCCACCGTCGCGCTGGGCCGGCGGATGGACTAAAATTCTTGTGAAAGGGCTCAACCGATGTCAAAAAGCAAAGCGTCGCGGCGCGATTGGATGATCGGAAGCGGCTCCGTTTTGGCAGCGGCGACGCTTCCCGTGAGTTCTGCGCTTGGTTTCGGGCAATCATCCACCCCAGCGCAGGCTGCGACGGCCCCATCCGCTAGTGACGCCGATCGCATCCGCCGCATGAAGTGGTGGCACGAGGCTCGCTTTGGCATGTTCATCCACTGGGGACTCTACAGCGTTATCGGCCGCCACGAGTGGGTCATGGAAAACGAGGGCATTCCTGTTTCGGAATATGCTCCGCTCGCCAAGCAATTCAAGCCCAAGCCATTCCCCGCCCGCGAATGGGCCAAAATCGCCCGTGAAACCGGCATGCGCTACATGGTAATGACCACCAAGCACCACGAGGGTTTTTGCCATTTCGATACCAAGACCACCGATTACTCTTCGCCCAAGCAAGGACCGGGCCGCGATTTGGTCCGCGAATATGTGGACGCCGCTCGCGGCGAAGGTATGCGCGTAGGTTTCTATTATTCACTGATGGACTGGCACCATCCCGACGGCGCTCGCTGCGCCACGGACGAGGCTGCGCGCAAACGATTCGTCGAATATATCCACACGCACATCCGCGAGCTGCTCACCAATTACGGAAAGATTGATGTTCTCTGGTACGACGTTTCGTGGCCGCTCGACGCCGCCGGATGGGAGTCCGAGCGCATGAACAAAATGGTCTTCGAGCTTCAGCCGGACATCATCGTGAACAATCGCAACAAGCTACCGGGCGATTTTTCCACTCCTGAGCAGCAAATTACCGCGGATAAAGAAGGCCGAGCCTGGGAATCCTGCATGACTCTCAATGATAGTTGGGGATACCAGCGGGCCGACGACGATTGGAAGAGCCCGCGCCGCGTCATTCAGAATTTGATTTCCTGCTCGCGGGACACCGGCAACTACCTTCTGAACATCGGGCCCCGCGCGGATGGCAGCGTGCCCGAGGAATCCGTCCGCGTGTTGACGGAAGTTGGCCAATGGATGCGCCGCAATGGTGAAAGTATTTACGCATCGGATTCTTGCCAGCCGCGCCGTTCCAATTACGCGAGCTTCACGCGAAAAGGCAACACACTCTACATGCACGTGCACTTCTGGCCCGGGGATTATGCGGTCGTGGCGGGCTTGCAGGCGCAGGTAAAGTCAGCTCGATTGCTCGCTTCAGGAGAAAAAATCACCTTCCAACAGGACAAGTACCGCGTACGCCTCACCGGCTTGCCGGCAGAAGCGCCGGACCATCCGGTCACGACCATCGCCCTCGAATGTGATGCGGAACCCACGCAGGACAATATTTTTGTCCGCAAAGAAAAACCACGCGAGGGGGTCTGAAGCATCGCTAGCAAAGAAAGCCATGTCTAGGAATTCAGTCGAGAGCTAACACCATGCTGAAAAAACTGGTTCTTCTTGCTTTGATCATGGGAGCAGTTGTAGTCGTCGGCCTTGCCGAAGCGGGCTTCGTCCAAGCACGGCCGCAATCGCAGCCGCCTAGGTCTCGACGATCGCAGCGCGTTCACATGCAAGAAGTTCAGGTCGCAAGCCCGGACGGCAGAATCAAATTCACGATCCTGCCCAACGCGGAGCGCCTGACATTCACAGTCACCATGGGGAATACAGTTGTGATCGAGCCTTCCCCGATCGTGATGAAGCTTGACGGCTATGACCTTTCCTCGGGAGTTGTGTTCAACAACCTCGAACGCTATTCCATCGACGAATCCTATCTGTGGTATGGCGCCCATCCCACGGCCGTCAATCGATGCAACGGCGCCAAACTCTCTCTCACGCATGATTTGAGTTTCACTCCATACACTTTTGAGGTCCGAGTATTTCAACGACGGCGTTGCCTATCGCCACGTCATTACCGGCGTAGAAAATGCTTCGCGCGCACCGGATGAATATTCCACCTTCGTTATTCCCGATGGCTCTCGGTCCTCAAGCCAAGACGATACGCGTACCTTTCTCGTTCTTGGGCGAGGCCCAATACAATGCTGTGTTCGTTCGTGACAACCCAACGGATGACGGCAAAGTGGAGCTCGAAGAGTCAACTCATAAGCGCAGCGATTCTCTCACCATCGAATTGCGCGCCGGAGGCGGTTTCTTGGCGCGTTTCGCGAAGTCTTAATAGTTCTTGACCAGCCTTCATAGACTGATGAACGGCATCGATGAAAACGAACGCCTCTATTTCGAATAGGTCTTCGTGTAGCCATTTCTCGAATTCAAGACCGTAAAGGTACCGTTTGGCTCCGCCGTCACCTGGATGTACTTACCCGCGCACTTTTCGTCCACGTTGGCGATGAACGACTCTGCCACGTTGTGCGCTTTGTCCGAGTCCATGGCATAGTGCAGTTGCCACAGGTCCTGAAGTCCGGGCGAACTGCGAATCGTTTCCCACGCATCCGGGCTTCCGCCCTTGTGCGCCCCATTGTTCATGATCGAGACGCGCGGATGCAGCGCGTCGACAATGACTTTCGCGTTGGACTGGTTCAGGCCGTGATGCGTGGTCAAGTACAGATCGACGGTCCCTATCAGGTTGTTGGGACACACCAGCGCTCTCTCTTTTCTCTTGGTCAGATCGCCGAGGTCGATGAAGCGGAACTTGCCATAAGTGACTAACGTTCCGAGCGAACGAGCGTTCTCGGTTGAGTCGGCAGCCGCTTCTGGCTCCGAGGCGCAAAGCGGATTCACCTGCCCTGCTCTTGGCAAAGCCGCGATGATGTGCTCTCCCGCCGAGGTCAGAACCTGCACGTTTATGTCTTTCACGGGAATCTGATCGCCCGGCTTCACTGTCAGACGCTTCGAATGCGCGGCCACTTTTTCATAAGCCGCATAATCCTCTCGCGGGTCGACAGCATCTTCCATGTTGGGCCCATGATCGACAAATGTTCCGATTTTGATTTGGCTGGCAAGCTGAGTCACGCCTCCCACATGGTCGCGGTGAAAATGCGTAATCAATACGTAATCGATTCGTTCGATGCCGGCAGCTTTAGCCGCGCTGACGATCCGGTCGGCATCTCGCCCATTAAACCCGGGCCAGCCGGTATCAATGAGCATGGACTGGCCTGAGGGGGTAACGATAAGTGTTGCCTGACCGCCCTCAACATCAACGAAAAAGATCTCCAGCGATTTGGATTCAGCGCCTGCTACGGCTGCGGAAAGCAGCGCACACGCGAGTGCTTGCAATAGGACGCAACGGATATCGGAACGCATTTTGGTTCGCTCCTAAATTTCTTAAACACAAACTGAAGAGCTAGTCCAATGCGCCGTGTATTCTAATGTACTGGAAACGCTTGCTCAAGCTGCGTCCTCCCCAAACAGTAGATTTCTCGTGCATCACTACGGAAGCGGCGTTCAATTCCTTGCCATCCCCCAGTTTAAATGACCTGTGCTGTGGGATCGCATCAACACTGCGGCTAGAGCCCGAGGATTGCATTCTTTGTGGTTTATTGGTTTCTGCAAGTGACTGCGAGAATCAGCAGGGAGGG
>Ga0209239_1000356_pt1 | contig 26060 bp, 26 predicted proteins | sample GraSoi013_2_20cm_FD_185824 | JGI IMG/M metagenome (GOLD analysis project Ga0209239, IMG submission 185824) | Grasslands soil microbial communities from the Angelo Coastal Reserve, California, USA - Sample 10_02_2013_2_20cm (SPAdes) (version 2) | ecosystem: Environmental > Terrestrial > Soil >...
GTATTGGGCCTCACCCTCTTCCTGGCGCTGGTCCTCGGAGATTGGTTTCATTTCACCAGCCTCACGGCCGCGGCCAGCCGCTACGGATGTGGGATCGGGCGGCTGGACGACCGGTTGCCCCTGACGCCGTTCACCTTTGTGATCGAGCGGTTCGACAGAGACGGGCTGCTGCGGCTTCCGCACGGCGTCGCTCGAGTCTTTCTGGAACAGCGGAGAATACTGTTGCGGCCGCAGTACCAGTTCTTTTCGCTGAGCTTCCGGACCGTCTGGCCCCTCAATGGCTCGATCGACTTGGAACCGGATGGGGACGCCACTAGGCTGACCTGCATCAAGCGGGTCCCGTGGTCCTCGGCCCTCCTCACCCTGCTCTGGTTCGCCGTCGTCGGGTTAGGCACAGTGGGTTTCGTGATTGCCTACCTGGCCGAGGGAGGCCCCATGTCCCTCAGCGGGGCGCTGATGGGGCTGGGGATCACCGGACTGGGGTTCCTGGTCCTTGCCTTCGGCGTCCTCACCGTTGCGCTCGCCGTCCGCCTGGAGGATCATCGTCTGACCCAGGCCTACCATGAGCTCCGCGCCGCCTTAGCGCGCGAACCCGCCCCATCCCGGTAGGAGGATCGGCATAAGCTCCAGACGCCACCCGCTGGAGCAAGACACGAGGAAAAGGTCTCCTTCTTTCGGATTGAGGTTAGCTCTTAAACGCGTCGAGGAAATGTTTGTGCTCGGCGGGAAGGTCGGCGGTGAGTGGAGAGCGAACCAGCCGGGCGATGATCCCGCGGTGCTTGCGGTGCAGACCGGAATCCACAAACGCCCTCCGGTACTGCTCCCACTGCAGGGCCGGGTCGGCGGCAATACGTTCCCGTTCTTCCGGCGCCATCCCTTGGAGGGCAGTCGTCAGGTGCGTGATGGCCTTCTCGACGCTGTGATAGGGCGGGGCCAGCTTCAATCGGGCGTAAAACACGTTCAGGTGTCGCCGGAACTCGTCGCGGAGGGACTGCACGGCATCCGCATGGCTGTGTGATGCTCCCATCGGGATGAGGATACGGCGCGGGTCGCCGGGAAGGCAAGCGACAGCAGCGCCGTGATATGATCCATCCATGCCGAGAACCCCATCTGAGCAGCTCCCGGAGCGCTCGACGCGCGAGGGTTTCAAAGCCACAGCCATCGAGGCGGCTCGGATCGCCGGAACCGTCCTCACCGAGCATGCCCGAAACGGGTTCCGCGTGGAACACAAGGACACCGTAAATCTGGTCACGGACGCGGACCGGTGCGCCGAACAGGCGGTGGTGGACGTGATCAAAAAGGCCTACCCGACTCACCACATCCTGGCCGAGGAACAGGGGTTGCGGGCAGGGACGGATTCTCCTTACAAGTGGGTGATCGACCCGCTGGACGGCACCACCAATTTCGCGCATGGCTTCCCGGCCTACTGCGTGTCGATCGGGCTCGAATACCAGGGCCGGGGCATCCTTGGCATCGTCCTGGATCCCACCCGACAGGAGCTCTTCGTCGCGGAGACAGGCCGGGGCGCCTCGCTGAATGGCGCGCCGCTGCGCGTCTCTCGCACCGTCACGCTTGACTCGGCCCTGCTGGTCACCGGCTTTGCCTACGATATTCGAGAAAGCACCCAGAATAACCTGGACCACTTTGCCCGCTTCGCGCTCCGGGCTCAGGGCATCCGTCGGACCGGGTCGGCCGCACTGGACCTCTGTTACGTGGCGGCCGGTCGCTTTGACGGCTTCTGGGAGATCAAGCTGCACCCGTGGGATACCGCTGCCGGCGCGCTGATCGTTCAGGAGGCGGGGGGACAGGTCACGGACTTTAAGGGTGGACGGTTCTCCATTTATGGGAAGGAAATTGTGGCCAGCAATGGACTGGTGCATGACGAGATGCTAGCAGTCTTGACTCCCCCTTGAGGCCGTGGCGTTCCCACAGCCCTGCAGATGCGGTATGATGCCCCCCCCTTTCGTCGATCAGGAGGATAGCCATGGCGACACGGACTCCCCCGTCAAGAGAACCGCCCAGCGGCGCAGGAAAACCGGGGGACGGGGAGACGACGCAGGCTCAGGAGGTCGAACTGCTCAAGGTGGTGGTGACCCGTGAAGGGCGTCAAGTCAGCGCCCAGTGGGCCATCCACCCGCAGATCAAGCACGACCTGTTGCCCGAGGAATGGAAAGAAATCTCTGAACTGATGGCCCAGGTGACGGGTATCGTGGGGACCCGCTTCTCAGAGATCCTTTCCGAGGCGGAGCCGGACAAGCCAGGGAAGGCCTAGGCTAAGGTTGAGGTTAAGGTTGAGTGATGTCGTTTGCATCATACCCTTAGCCCCAACCTCAGCCTGAACCTTCTTCAAGGGAGACCTACATGGACACCTATTATCATCCTCATGACCTCGGAAAGTTCTCGGACATGGGCAAGGGCAACAAGGAGCTGTGGGACAAATTCATGAGCTATTACAGCGCCGTGTTCGCGGATGGCGCGCTGACCGAGCGGGAAAAGGCCTTGATCGCCCTGGGCGTCGCGCACGCGGTGCAGTGCCCGTACTGTATCGACGCGTACACGCAAGCCTGTTTGGAGAAGGGCTCCAACGTGGAGGAGATGACCGAGGCCGTCCACGTTGCCTGCGCCATCCGGGGCGGCGCGTCGCTGGTGCACGGCGTCCAGATGCGCAACGTGGCGCAGAAATTGTCGATGTGATCAGACCAGGGGTAGCGGGGTATCGCTTCGCTAGGGATAAGGGGTAAGGCGATGGGCGGCGCAGGTCTCGCTACCCTGCTATCCCGTTATCCCGATTACCCCTTCGGTTATTTGCCTCACGCCAAATAACCGTTTTCGCGGAACCACGTGAGGGCGTCGCGGATCGCGGCCTCGATCGGGCTCCTGGGATAGTCCAGCTCGCGAATCGCTTTGGAGCAGTCATACTGCTGCATGTGCCTGAGCATCTCCACGAAGAAGCCGGGGACCGGCGCCGGCTTCCGCAGGACTGTCCGGAACGCCCAGTCCCCCAGTTTTGAGCCGTACCGCGCCACCGGAAACGGGACCGGCACCAGCGGGCCCTTCACGCCGGCCACGCGGGCGATCAGCGCGTTCAGCTCCTTCTGCGTGGTGTTCCAGTTCCCCAGGATGTAGCGCTCGCCGATTCGTCCTCGCTCCGCCGCTCTGATCAGACCTACCGCGACGTCCCGTACGTCAATCGCATTCACGGGGGCTTGGATGTAGGCGGGCATGAGCCGTTTGGCGATCATGAGGATCTGGGTCCCGCTCGTGGGCTTGCTGTCGAAGGGTCCGAAGAACGCGGTGGGATTGACGACCACCGCCGGGACCCCGTCCCGTGTCGCGTCGAGGACCGCGTTCTCCATCGCGGCCTTGGACATCAGGTAGGGATTGTTCGGAAAGAGCGAGACGAACGGACAATGTTCGTTGGCCAGCCGTTCCGAGGCATCGGGATGGCGCGCTCCGCGCGGGGGGAACCCGATGGTCGTCAAGGTGCTAGTAAAGACGAGCCGGTTCACCGAGGCGCGGCGGACGGCCCCCAGGAGATTCCGCGTTTCGGTCAAGGCCCGGGCCGTGGCGGTGGCAACCGGGATGGTCTGCGGGGGATAGTAGCTGGCGGTCTGGTAGACGACGCGCACGCCGTCACAGGCTCGGACCAGTGACTCCGGGTCGTTGAGGTCCCCCTCGACGCGCTCGACGTCGAGCCCTCTCAGGGTAAAAGGATTACCGGTCGGGCGGACCAGCCCGCGAACCTGATCGCCCCTGGCCAGGAGCGCCCGAACCAGGTTGGACCCGAGCTGACCGGTCGCTCCAAGCACGAGAACTCTCATCGGTGCAGCCCCGTCGCCAGACAGGCCCTGTGGACGGTGGGCCGGTTAGGCAACCGCCCTGAAGGCGTCAAAGGCCCGGTCCGCCTTGGCCGCCATGTAAAAATCGCTCTCGGTCAGCCCATTAATCTTGTGGGTCCAGATCTCGACTTTGCACTTGCCCCAGGCGAGATGCAGATCCGGGTGGTGGCCTTCTGCCTCGGCGACGGCACCTACCTTATTGACAAAGGCCAGGGCCTGGGCGAAATCTTTGAACGTGTAGAGCCGCTCCAGATGCCCCTCTTTATTCAAGGACCACCCGCGTGCGAGCTGCTTCAGCATTTCCTCCGCCTTCGCCCGCTCCATCGGCGGCACGCCCCCTCGACACGGCACACATTTATTATCCGCCAGACCCATAGTGTCCTCCTTACCAAAGCACGCAATCCATCATCAATCAGGAAGGGTTGTTATTCTAACGCGACCTCCCGGACGCTCTCAACCAGTGACCTAGTGGTCATCCCCAGTTCAGACGACACGCTTCAATGGCTGGCGCCTTTCTCTAAAAACAGACCACGGTTGATATCACCAATGCTCACCATCCCCACCAGTTTACCCTTCTCCACTACCGGGATCCGTCGGAAATTCTTCAGGCCCATGTATGAAGCCGCCTGCAGGATGGGGTCGTTTGGGGACACCGTGAGCGGATTGGTGCTCATGATCTCTTCAACCTTCTTGGCAAGCACGTCGGGGTAGCCTTCCTCCATTTCGCTGAAGTCGCGGCTGCGCACGTTGTCGTGGATGTAGTCGCCGTAGTTGGGGTAGAGCGGCAGCATCACGTCGCGCACAGTCACCATCCCCACCAACCGATTATCGTCCTCCACCACCGGAATCGCCCCACAATTCCGACTGAGCATCTTCACGACCACAGAGCGCACCGTATCCGTCTTCTTGGCCATCACCACCCCAGTGGACATGACATCATGGACAAGCATGGCATCCTCCTTCCAGCGAGTTCGTCACCACTCGCGGTGTCACTCTCCCTCATCCGGCGCGCCGCCGGACCGGGCGAGGTCGTCGAGCTTGATCGTCGCGGGATTGAACTTGGCGGCGGCCTTGGTCATACGGTCCAGCACGTCATCAAAAGCCAGCGGCGGCGCCTCCTTCGGTCGGAAGCGGATCGGATTGATGCGCGCCACGACAAAGCTTTTGAGATAAGGACTCGTCATCCCCCTGGCCTTCAGCGCCTCGACCTGTTGCACGACCAGGTCATCCAAACCTATGACCGCCCCGGCCCGCTTCTGGCGCACCTGCATCGCGGCGCGCAGCGGTTGCTTCAGGAACTCGTCCACGCGCTTCAAAACCGGATGGTACGCGCCGCCGCTGAAGCGCGGCCGCTCTTGGTAGCAGAGGCCCAGCGTGATGAGGGCCGGTTCCTCGAACTCCAGCGCATAGGCCTCCTCGCTCACCTCGGCCAGTCCGGCCAGCTCCTTGTACATACGGATGACTTCCAGCGCCTTCTCCCGGAGGTTATGCGCCTTCTCCGTGTTGAGCGCGAGGATATGATAGGCCGCGGCTGCCTCCGGCACCACGATGGCCGTGATGCTCTTCGCGCCCAGGGTCTTCATCGCAGACAGCCGGTGATGCCCGTTCGGTGTCCAGTACTTGGCCGCCCCTTCCGTTTCTCCCTTACCCCCTGACCCCTCTATCCCTTTACCCCTCTCTGCCAGCGCCCGGACAGTGATGATCGGGTCAAGGAATCGTCCGATCTTCCCGATCACAGCTTCCAGCTTGCGAGCATGCGCGTCCGAGAGGTTCCGCTGGTAGGGCGTGGGCTCCACCAGGTCGATCGGCAGCGCGGCCATGATCACCCACCGGCCGCCATAGGGCTCGCGGTACACCGAGAGGACTTGCCCGCCGTCCTGCTCGATGGACCGATGGAGTTCAGCCACCTCGCCCGGCGGCGCCGCTGCCAGCAGCTCCGTCGCTGCCAGCCCCGTGGAGACCCCGGCCGGTTTCCGCCGCCGCTTGGCGCCCCTGGAGAGCGTGGATTTTTTGGATGGTTTCCCAGCCATAAGCTGCTATGGTAAGGAAGCTGCATGACAAAAGAAAGACCCCCCAAGAAAGAAGCGCTCCGCATCGGCCACCGCGGCGCCTGCGGGCACGCGCCGGAGAATACGCTGCGCTCGATCGCCCAGGCCGTTGCGCTGGGATGCGACCTGATCGAGGTGGATGTGCAGCGGACGAAAGACGGGCACCTCGTCCTGATTCACGATGCGCGCGTGGACCGGACCACCAACGGCAAAGGCCTCGTCGCAGAGATGAACCTGGAGGACCTACGAAAGTTGGACGCCGGCGGGGGGCAGAAGATTCCGACGCTCGAGGAGGCGCTGGAGGCCGCCACTGGCCGCATCGGGCTGATCCTGGAGGTCAAAGCCGAGGGCCTGGCTTATGACCTCTGCAGCATCGTCCGTGCGAGCGGCTTCACGGGCCCAATTCTCTTTGCGTCGTTCCTCCACGACGAACTGCAGCACCTCCGCCGGGCCGACCCGGAGGCCCGCATCATGGTTCTGTTGAAACGGCCCCCCAAGGACCCCACCGCCGAAGCTGCCAGACTTCAAGCCACCCATGTCGGTCTTCGATTCGACACGGCCACGAAGCCGCTCGTGACAACGCTCCACAAGGCGCGCCTCACCGTGTTCGTGTATACCGTGAACAAGCCCAAGGACATCCAGCGGATGCGCGCTCTCGGCGTGGACGGCATCATTTCGGATTACCCTGACAGGATCTGAGAGTCGAACACACTGCGTGTTGACCACTTGGGCAAGTCACTGCCTGCGTGCCCGGAAGCGTGGAACGCATTTTTTACTGACACGCTCGACTATTTCCCAAGTCCGAGAGTCTTGGCGAACCGCTTGGGTACATCAAACGCATACCGAAGCTGGACGGCCACATACTTTTGAACAAGCCCGGGACGATCGAGAGGCTGGTCCTGCTCCCGATACACCGCAAACTCCATGGCGCGCCAGCGAAGCGCGAGTCCCACGATCCAGTCCAGCTCCGTGGGGTTCGCGGCATTGCTGGCATCCCGGTCGGTGAAAAAGTTCGTATCGCCATAGAGGACCACTTTATTTTTATAGAGATCCAGGTCTGCGTGGGCCACGTATCGAAACAAGGCCCTGCCTGTGTTGTCGGGTCTCGCGAAATAGTTGCTGTTGTGAAACAGCCACCCGGCGCCGGCGTAGGCCGTGAGGTTCTGGTTGGGGAAGATGCGTCGCCACCACGGCGCATCCTGCTCCGACTGAAAGCGCGCGGTCACGAGCGAGTCGGCATAGACTTGCTTGATGCCGCTCTTGTCCAAGGGAGCGTCGCGCTCGTACTGAATGCGCCAGCCCCACCGGTCGATTAATCCCGTCAGCGCATAGGTGCCGTCCCATTCGGTCAGCCTGATCCACCCCTCATTCCGATCCGAAAAGAAGTTCTGGTCGGTGTAGAAGGTCACATACTGTTTGTACAAATCGGTCTCGAGGTGCAGCATGTGCCGCAGGCCGACCAAGCCGGTGTTATCAGGACGGGCGGCAAAGGTGGGATTCGAGACGAAGGCGGCGGTGAGGAAGTAGCCCCCGAACAAGGTCTCTTCGGCTTCCCGCGCGGCTTTGTCGGGCTCCTCCATCGAGGGCAGGGGGCGGCCATATTTTTCGAGGGCGTACGATGGGCCGGCATCGACCCAGCCCATGATGAAGATGACACAGGCCACGGCATGGAGCGCGCGCACAGCACGCACAAGGCTGTGGAAAATGTCCCAGCTCAGCAATCCCACGCAGGCCCTCTCGGCCTCTTCAACCGACCGCCACTTCTACCAGGCCTTGACGAGGTTTAAAAGCAAGAAATGGTGAACAATGACGCAGGAGAGGACCGACATGTAGCGGAGCGACAAGGCACGGCCGTTACTGCACGCACGGCTCAAAGATCTCCTCGCAATCATTCGACGCATCCACAGTGCTCGGCGCAAAGCGATATTGCACCTCGACCACGCGTCCCTCCTGGAGGATCACCGTCGCCCAACAGCCGTGATGGATGCCTGGCCGACTCGCTTTCGAAGTGGCGAACGATTCCTCCAATATGGGCGCTTCTCGATAATACCGGAGCAGCGTCAGCTCCCCTTCTGTGGCTTGCCGCAACGGGGAGCCGGCGCACGAGAGCACCTGGTCCTTGGTTTTCCCCACCAAGGCCTGCTGGTTGTGGTTGCCTTCGAGCCGCGGAGCCGTCGCGCAGCCGCCCAGCCCCAGTAGGCCGAGCAAAGTAGAGGCAACGAACAACGCGCGGCAGGTTCGAGTCTGTCGACGATAGGCCTTGGCGATCATGGCGAGGACGGACCCCGTGGGCTGGTGCCAGGTTACCACGGAATTGGTCATACTCACCAGGGATGAATCTGAGAGGCGCAGCAGCGCGCAAAAACAACACGGGCCGCCTTTTGAAGGCAGCCCGCGTCTGGCGCTTAGGACGCCGAAATCGCTGTTGAGTTGTGGAGCCCAGAAAGACCCGCCCAAAGAAGAGATCGTCAGACCTCTGTTCGGGGGACCAAATTGTCCCAGGCGCTTGTGTTCCTCAAGCCTGCGTCAGTTCTCCCTCAGTCCTGTTGGGCTGGAGCCCGGTTGGTCTATGGTGCCATGAGGCACAGCCAGTGGAGAACCGGCTAGCATGACCGATCAGAAGCCCGCCCTCAACTCGGCGGGCCAGCCTGGCCCGGTGGAGTTAACTCTTCCATCATTCACCTCCTCCCTCTTGGGAGTTATCCGGGGGACCTGGTTGACAGCAGGACGCTGTCCGATCCCTCGGCTCAAGAAATGATGGGCCGCAGATTCTATGTACTCCTTCAGAGGAAAAGTGTCAATGGGGAGAGAAGTAGCTCTAGGCCTGGTTCGATAGACGAGAGGGCGTACCTCTAGGTGATCTTCAGCTTATCGAAGTCCACGTCCTTCGGGGCCGGTGGACATTGGAGTTTCATGTCTTCCAACATAGTCACGACGGTATCGGCGACTACGAGATCCCGATACCACTTCCGGTTGGCAGGCACGATGTACCAGGGGGCGTGATCCAGGCTGGTGGCCGAGATCACCTCCTCGAACGCCAACCGATACTCGTCCCAGAGCTTCCGCTCCTCTAGATCGCCGACGCTGAACTTCCACCGCTTTTCGGGATCGTGGATGCGCTCCTCCAGCCGTTCCCGTTGCTCTTCCTTCGAGATGTGCAGAAAGAACTTGAGCAGCACAGTCCCGCTCTCGGACAGCAGCTCCTCAAATTCCCTGATCTGGTCTAACCGTAGCTTGGCCTGCTTGTCGGAGATGAGCCCGTGCACCCGCGTGATGAGCACATCCTCGTAGTGCGAGCGGTTGAAGATGCCGATGTGCCCCTTCGGCGGGACCTCCCGATGCACCCGCCAGAGAAAGTCATGCGCCAGTTCAAGCGGAGTGGGCGTCTTGAACGTCGCCACCCGGCAGCCCTGTGGGTTCACGCCCGACATCACATGCTTGATCGTGCCGTCCTTGCCGCTGGTATCCATGCCCTGGAGAACAATGAGCAGCGCCCGGCTCGCATTGGCATAGAGTCGTTCCTGGAGCCAGCTGAGTCTCGCGATGCGCTCGGCCGTGGCTGCTTTGGCCTTCGCTTTTCCTTCTTCTTTCTTCGTGTAGTCGCCGGTGTCGTCGGGATCGAACTTGCCAAGATCGAGTTTGGTACCCGGCTTGACGCGATACTCTTTCATGGAATCGTCCCTCCTGGTCGGCGCAGTCCTGCTGCGCGCTCGGGGGTATTGTACTCTTCCCAAGTCGGCTTCGTCGCCGAGGACTTGACCGCCCTTCACGCTAGCGTTGGAAGCGCGACCGCAACAAGTATCCAGTCCGGCTTCTCTCGAAAAACAGAAAGGGCCGCCCCAGTCTCGAAAACTGGAGCAGCCCCTGTTTTGGTGGAGGTGGCGGGGTTTGAACCCGCGTCCGAAGAACTTCAGCGCAACGGCTCTACATGTTTAGCCGATCGTTTTAGTTTCGCCGCCGCCCACGCCCATCGGCAGGCTTAGAACGGCCGCTAGCCCAGTGCGTTCTCGTCCTCAGCCGCTGAGCACCAGCCTCGGACCAGCCTGCTGCATCGCGCCCCTTCCACCCCCGCAGGCCTCAGGTGGAGGGACGTCGCGGTCAATTAAGCCGCGAGTGCCAGCTCTGTGTTGGCAGTTGCTTGTTTCCCGGAGGTTTTACGAGACCCCGAGAGCTCGACATGCACCGCTGACCTCTTGATCCCCGTCGAAGCCTGTCACCCCCTTTTGTTGACATGAACACCCGTTCACTATACCCGATGCCCCGCGGAGTTTCCAGACCAGCCACACTTCCCTCGCTCATTCACCTGGCTTGAGCTATTTGCATCCTTGTGGGGCGCAATGGAGCCCAGAGCGCACTTTGCTGGAGGAGCGGGGCACCCACCGAGACTCTGCCAGGATGGAAAGCGGAAACTGACTGAGTCCGCGAAGGAATTTCCGAAGGCTTCCGCCTGGCAGAGTCCGGAAGGGTCGCTCCGGGAAGCACGGGAGCGTCGGGCTCCATCGCGCCCCACTCCACCTTTCAGCACGGTCGGCGAACCCAATGCCTGAGGATCTCCTGTGCGTCAAAGGTGAGGACGTACTCCATGCAGGGCGAGCCTCCGACCATGTCACCGCGCCTCCCCACGAGAGAACTCCTGACCTCATACCGATACGTCCAAACCGAGTCGCCATCGGGCATGTCCTTTGTCAGAGACGGAGACCCCATTCGTTTTCTCACCTCGTCCTGTGTCGCTCGATCCGCAGCATCGATGAGATATTCCCACTGCGAAGGGAGACACGCGCCGAGCACGAGACAGAAAAGTCCGGACACCACGAGGCCGCTCGTGGGCCCAGACTTTTGCAACCTCATGGACGACCAGCCGCCTGAGGCGGCCTCCAGTCCAAATGGCCTGACCCCTCCGGGTTGCGCCGTGGGTCGGGACGACGGGATGGGTATTGAGTCAAGCAAGCGGTTACTTCGTCCCGTCCTTGACGCAGCGGAACCCGAAGGCTTCGTCCCGGTATGACGGATCGTTCCATATCCGAACCGTGTTCCCCACCAACTGCATGCCAGTGTTCCATGCGCCGCCCCTGAGCGGTCTATAGGTACTCCCCGCCGCGGTCGTCCACTCCCAAGCGTTTCCGGCCATATCGTAGAGTCCATACGGGCTTCTCCCGTCAGGGAACTGGCCGACCGGGGTGGTCCCGTTATTCCGGCCTTCCGCATTCAACTTTTTCGGATCATAGGTGTCTCCCCAGGGGAAACGTCGACCATCGGTGCCCCTGGCCGCTTTCTCCCATTCCTGCTCAGAGGGAAGGCGCTTCCCCACCGTCTCGCAGTACTGCTTCGCCTCGTCCCAGGTGATTCCGACCACTGGATGATTGGCCTTCTCGGGCGGGTATTCGCGCGGGCGGACCTTGGCATACTCGGCGTTGGTCACCTCATAGAGGTCCATCATGAACGCCGGAAGCGAGAGTTCTTGTTCCTTCCCCTTCTCGCCGTACAGGAATGGGCCGGCAGGAATCATGCCCGTGCCGGCCGTGGACTCAGCCCCGTTGATGGTGCCGCTTGGCCCAGCATCGACGGGATGAATCTGCAACAACAGCAGCGCAGCGGTGACGAGAATATGGGCCAACCTTCTCATCTTTTCTCCCGCCTGCTTTTCATCGCGCGCTGCAGTTCGCGGCCGGCCTCACGATCTTTGATCGCCTCCCGGCGGTCATACTGCCGCTTGCCGCGGGCCAGCGCGATCTCCACCTTGGCCTGGCCGCGAGGGCTGAAGTAGATCCGGAGCGGCACGATCGTGAGCCCCTTTTGCTTCGTTTTCCCCAGCCACTTGTTGATCTCCTTCCGGTGCAGCAGCAGCTTCCGCGGCCGGAGGGGATCGTGGTTCATCATGTTCCCGTGGCTGTACGGACTGATATGGCAATGGTGGAGCACCACCTCCCCGTGATCCACGCTGGCATAACTGTCTCGTAGATTGACCAGCCCTTCACGGATGGATTTCACCTCGGTGCCCTTCAGCACGATGCCGGCTTCCAGCTTCTCCTCGATCGCATAGTCGTGGAACGCCTTCCGGTTCGTCGCCACGACTTTCTCATCTCGCTCCTTCGCCATGGGACGAACTATAGCATGGGCGACCGCCCGCAGCACTTCTTCTCCCGATCGGCGGGCTGGACGGGATGCGCCTTGAAGTCACCAGAGCCTGATTGGTCGAGGCTGTGGCGCCTGGCCAGTAGATCATGAGATTCGAGCAGCGCCGTTCTTCTAATCCGATAAGGCGCTGCGCATCGGGCACCCGTTTGCGCGGACCAAATGATTCACGCCGCATCGTGGCGGCACCGGGAGCTGCGCGCCCTCCGTCACCCGAGGCCAACTTCGCGCCTCTTGACCGCCTGCTCCAGGCAGCCTACCATGCCACCATGCGCCCCGCCTCCTTCTTCGCCCCGGTTGCCTCAATCCTCAAAGCCGTCGCTCATCGGCACGGGATCGAGACTCCGCTCTTCGAGCACCGTCTTCGCCGCCGCTGGTCGGAGATCGTCGGCGACCAGCTCGCCGCGCACACCCGCCCCGATCTGATCCGGTTCAAGAAGTTGTACCTGATCGTGGAGAACTCCGTCTGGCTCCAGCAACTCACCTTTCTCAAGCCGACGCTGATCGAGAAGATCAACGCCGCGGCCGGCGGCCCGGTCGTATCAGACATCGTGCTGCGGGTGGGGGAGCTCGCCCGCGCGCCGCGGGAAGGCGAACGGCCAATGGAAGGAGGCAACCGGGACGAGGCCGGGGCCACCCCGGAATCGGTGGCGCAGGCAGCCGCCAGGGCCGCCACCGTCAAAGATTCCGAGCTGCGCGAGCTTCTGACCATGGTGATCGCGAACGCGCCGTCGCCACGTCCGTCGGACCCCGCTACTCGGGCTGATCGGGAGCGGCCGACGTGATAACTCCCTTGAACAGCACTCGCGCGTAGGCCGCGGTCGCCGCCGTGTCCTTCCCCCCCAGTGGCCCGATGCGTCCCTCCTCGCCGGATTCATCCAGACGATAGAACCCTCGGACCGCTTTCTCGAACGCCTCGCGGACTGGCCGATCCGCTTCAGAGTTGGAAGCCGCTGCGGCCACATACTGGTGCAGCATCTCGGGCTCGGTCCACGCATCGTGGGTGAAGACATAGATCGAGATTCGGCGGTAGGGGCCCGCCGGGTCACCGGGCGTCGTCGGCCGAATCTTCATCGGTCCGAAATCCCGTGTCTCGCGGCCCACCTTGCGGAACCGTTGGATGAGACTCTCGATCCCCGGATCGCTGGTCCAGGCCGGCACGTGCACCGCGACGACGGGGCCCTCCTGGGATCCGATGCTGTAGGGAGGGATGGACCGATCGGGTCGGCTCAGGAACATCCCGACTCCGATCAGTATGAAGGAGCCGACGAGGACCCCCAGCCCCAGCTTGACGACCGTGTCGAGCTTTTTCGGGGACTGCGGGGGCGCGTGAGAAACCTCGGGGAAGGATGGGCCTTGCATGGCGGCGACGTTGCGAGGGGCTGGGGCGGGGCGACGGCGGCGGGACGTTATTCGCCGTTGTCCGCCGGTGGTCCGCCATCCCCGTTTCCGGGTGGAACCTCGTCACGCTCGGCGGTCTCGGCCAGCCTGGCCACGCCGACGACCCGGTCATCGGCCTCCTCTAGGTCCAGGATGCGGACACCTTGGGTGTTTCGCCCGATTTCGCGGATATCATCCACCTTGCAGCGCAGGATCTTCCCTTGGGCGGCCATGATCACGATCTCGTCGCCGTCGCGAACCTGCAGGAACCCGACTGCGGGGCCGTTGCGCTCCGTGGTTTTGACGCTAATGATGCCTTTCCCGCCCCGCCCCTGCACGCGATATTCAATAACCGGCGTCCGCTTGCCGTAGCCGCCCTCGGTAATCGTCAGGATCGAGGTCGTGGAGTCCGGCGTAATGGTCTCCATGCCGATCACTTCGTTGCCTTCCTCCAGTGTAATGCCGCGCACGCCGCGGGCGGTGCGGCCAATGGACCGAGCCTCCTCCTCCTTGAAGCGGATCACGATCCCCTGTCGCGTCCCCAGGAGGATTTCCCGCCGGCCGTCCGTGATCTCCACGGCGATCAGCTTGTCCCCCTCGTCGAGCGTGAGGGCGATGATGCCGCCCTGGCGGGGGTTGCCGTACGCCGAGAGCTCCGTTTTCTTGATGACGCCTTGCCGCGTGGCCATGACGACGAAGTGGTCGTCGCGAAACTCTTTGACGGGCAGCGTGGCCGTCACCTTCTCGTCACCCGCGAGGGCCAGGAGATTCACCAACGCCTTGCCCTTGGCGGCCCGGCCGGCCTCGGGGATCTCGTGCACTTTCAACCAATAGACCTTCCCGGCATCCGTGAAGAACAGCAGATAATCGTGCGTCGAGGCCGTGAAGAGGGTTTCGACAAAGTCCTCCTCCTTGATTCCCATCCCGATTTTGCCCTTGCCGCCCCGCCGCTGAGCCCGGTAGAGAGACACGGCATTGCGCTTGATGTAGCCGGCGTGGGAGATGGTGACCACCTCCTCCTCTTCGGCGATCATGTCCTCGATGTCGATCTCCGCCTCTTCCGGGATAATCTGCGTCCGCCGGTCATCCTTGTAGGCCTCCTTGGCGGCCAGCAGCTCGTCCGTGATGAGCTTGCGGACCAGCGGTTCGCTCGCCAGAATCGACCGGAGATACTCCATGCGTTTGAGCGTCTCCTGGTACTCCTCGACCAGCTTGTTCCGCTCGAGCTGCGTCAGCCGCTGCAACTTCATGTCCAGGATGGCGTTGGCCTGGATCTCGGTCAGCGCGAACTGCCGCATGAGGCCGCTCCGGGCTTCGTCGGGCGAGGCCGCGCGGCGGATCAGGGTGATCACCGCGTCGAGGTGGTCGAGCGCGATCTTGAGCCCTTCGAGAACGTGGGCTCGCTCTTCGGCCTTGCGGAGTTCAAAGGCGGTCCGGCGGACCACCACCTCGCGCCGGTGCTCGATGAAGTGCGCCAGGATCTGCTTGAGATCCAGCACCTCCGGCCGGTTGCGGACGAGGGCCAGCATGATGACCCCGAAGGTGGACTGCATCTGAGTGTGCTTGTAGAGCTGGTTGAGCACGACGAGGGGAATGGTGCCTTTCTTGAGCTCGATCACGACGCGCACCCCGTCCCGATCCGACTCGTCCCGGAGATCCGAGATACCGTCAACCCGCTTATCCTGGATCAATTCCGCGATCTTTTCGATCAGCCGGGCCTTGTTCACCTGGTACGGAATTTCCGTCACGATGATGCGGTCGCGCTCGGTCCGTTCATCGGTCTCCACGCGCGCCTTGGCCCGGAGGGTGAGGAGGCCGCGGCCGGTCCGGTACGCGTCCTTAATGCCCTGGGTGCCGTAGATGAGCGCGGCGGTGGGGAAGTCCGGGCCCGGAATGGCCCTCATGAGGTCCTCCACCGTGACCTCGGGGTTGTCGAGCACCATCAGGAGACCGTCCACCACCTCGGCCAGGTTGTGGGTCGGGATGTTGGTCGCATAGCCGACGGCGATCCCGCCCGCGCCGTTGATCAGGAGATTGGGCACCTTGGCCGGCAGCACCAACGGCTCGGTCCGGGACTCGTCGTAGTTGGGCCCGAAGTCAACGGTCTCCTTGTCGATGTCCGCCAGCATCTCCTCGGCGAGCCTGGTCAGCCGCGCCTCGGTGTACCGCATGGCCGCCGGCGGATCGCCGTCCACCGACCCGTAATTGCCCTGACCATCCACCAGCAGATAGCGCATGTTGAAATCCTGCGCCATCCGGACGAGCGTGTCGTAGATCGCCGTGTCGCCGTGCGGGTGGTAATTCCCCATGATCTCGCCGACGATCTTGGCCGACTTGCGATAGGCCCGGTTGTGCGCCAAGCCCATCTCATTCATGCCGTACAAGATCCGACGATGAACCGGCTTCAGCCCATCCCGGACATCCGGCAGGGCGCGGCCCACGATCACGCTCATCGCGTAATCGAGGTAGGACGAGCGCATCTCGTCCTCGATGTCGATCTGGATTAGACGTTCGTCAACGGGCATGTCTTCTCTCTTTCCTCCCCATCCCCTTCCGACTGTGTAGCGCGGGGTGGCTTGGGTGGCTCCTACTGCGCGCGTCCAACGAGCACAGCTTCATCGTGCGCGGTGCGCGAGCACGGGAGCCATCCATGCCGCCCCGCGTCAGACATCTAGGTTTCTCACTTCGAGCGCGTGCTGCTCGAAATATCTTCTCTCTCACTACACAAGGCTCCAGGAGCGCGCGCTGCTCCATCCAAGGGCGTTGCGGGTGGCGCCGACCTGGGGCCCGGCCGCCCGTTCACCCGTTGCAACCGAAGAGCAACGGGTCCCCGGGTCCCTACAGCGGGCGGGGTGCGAGGACGGACGGGCTGGTCGGCGACAGGACCCGCTACACGTCCAAATTGCGCACTTCCAGCGCGTGCTGCTGGATGAAGTCTCGCCGCGGCTCCACCTCGTCGCCCATCAGGATCGAGAAAATCTCGTCCACGCCGGCCACGTCCTCCAGCTTGACCTGGAGGAGGGTGCGGGTCCCGGGATTCATGGTGGTTTCCCACAATTGCGTCGGGTTCATCTCGCCCAGCCCTTTGTAGCGCTGAAGGCCCAACCCCTTCTTCCCGGTCTCCAGAATGGCCCGCACCAACTCGGCCGTCCCGGGATATTCCACCTGCGCATCGCCGGATTTCATCTTATACGGTGGACGCCCCAACCCGATGGCGGAAGGAGCTAGTTTTTGCAGCTCGCGAAAGTCCGCCGACCCCACCAGCTCGTGCGTCACATCCAGGGTGTGCGACATTCCGTTTGTCTGTACCTGGCAGACCACTTTGTTCGACTCGTGTTCTTCATCCGTGGCCATGTCGAGGGTGATCGTGGCTTTCGGATAGACGGCCGCCAGGGCTTTCTTCGCGCTGGCGACGACTTTCTTGAGGGCCGCGGTGTGCTTCAGGAGATCCCGGTCCAATCCAGGTTCGTCCACAAACGCGCGCAACAGCCCGGCCTCCTGCTGTTTTTTCCCGAACCGCGCCAGCAGGCCTTCGAACGCAATCAGCTTCTTGAGAATCGGCAGCAGGCGCCGCCCGGTTGCAAACGCTTGCGCGCTCTCGAGGTACACTTCGACCTCCTCGACCGCCAGATCCGACAGATATTCGTTGAGGGCGTTTTCATCCTTCAGGTATCGTTCGGCCTTCCCTTTCTTCACCTTGAAGAGCGGCGGCTGCGCGATGTAGATGTACCCGTGCTCGATGAGCTCGGACATCTGGCGGTAGAAGAACGTCAGCAACAGCGTCCGGATGTGACTGCCGTCGACATCAGCGTCAGTCATCAAAATAATCTTGTGGTAGCGGGCGCGCGCGATGTCGAAGGCCTCTTTATCGTCCTTGCCTTTCTCGCCATCGTCTTTCCCTTTCTCGCCCTCCTCCTCGCGCTGGCGTCCGATGCCGGTCCCAAGCGCCATGATCAGGGTTCGGATCTCCTCGTTGGAGAGCATCTTGTCGAATCGCGCTTTCTCCACGTTAAGAATCTTGCCCTTGAGCGGCAAGATGGCCTGGAACTTCCGGTCGCGCCCCTGTTTGGCCGAGCCGCCGGCCGAGTCCCCCTCCACGATGAACAGCTCGCTATGCGCCGGGTCTTTCTCGGAGCAGTCGGCCAGCTTGCCGGGGAGGGAGCTCCCGTCGAGCGCGCTCTTGCGGCGGATCAGCTCCTTGGCTTTGCGCGCCGCCTCTCGAGCTCGGGCCGCGTCGACCGCTTTACCGATCACCCTGCGGGCAATGGGGGGATTTTCCTCGAAGTACGTGCCGAGGGCCTCGTTGACGGCCGCCTCGACGATCCCCTTGACCTCGCTGTTCCCCAGCTTGGCTTTGGTCTGGCCTTCGAACTGCGGGTTCCTCAACTTGACGCTGACGACCGCGGTCAGGCCCTCGCGGACATCGTCGCCGGTCAGCGATTCGGCGTCCTTCTTCAGCAGGTCGTTGGCGTAGGCGTAGGTATTGATGGTCCGGGTCAGCGCCGCCTTGAAGCCGACCAGATGGGTGCCGCCCTCGCGCGTGTTGATGTTGTTGGCAAAGGCGAACAGGTTTTCCGAGTACCCGTCGTTGTACTGCAGCGCCACTTCCAGCATCACGTCGCTCTTTTCGACTTCGATGAGGATGGGCTTATGCAGCGGCGTCTTGGCCTCGTTCAGGTGCTCGACGAACGACACGATCCCGCCCTTGTAGCGGAAGACCTGTTCTCTCTCTCTGCGCTCGTCCTTGAGCGTGATCGCCAGGCCTTTGTTGAGGAAGGCGAGTTCGCGCAGGCGCTGGGCCAGCACGTCGAAGCTGAACTCGAGCGACTCGAAGACCTCGCCGTCCGGCTTAAAGGTGATCTTGGTCCCGCGCTTCTTCGTTTTCCCGGTCACTTTGAGGGGAGCGGTGGGCTTCCCGCGCTCATACCGCTGCTCGAACACCTGGCTGTCCTGCCAGATCTCCATCTCCAACCACTCGGAGAGGGCGTTCACGACCGAGATCCCCACCCCATGGAGGCCGCCCGATACCTTATAGGCCCCCTCCTCGAACTTCCCGCCGGCGTGCAGCATGGTCAAGGCCACTTCCGCCGCGGACTTTTTCTGGATCGAGTGCATCCCGGTCGGGATGCCGCGCCCGTTATCGACCACCGTGACGCTGCCGTCGATGTGGATCGTGACCTCGATCGTCTCGCCGAACCCCGCCATGTGTTCGTCGACGCTGTTGTCCACCGCCTCATAGACCAGGTGGTGCAACCCGTCGGGGCCGGTGCTCCCGACGTACATCGCAGGGCGCTTGCGGACCGCGTCCAGCCCCTCCAGCACCTTGATCTGATCAGGACTGTACCCCTCGGCCTCGGGCCGAGCGGAAGGCTCCGTGCCGAGGCCTTTGCCGCTGTGGTCTTTGATCGCCATCCCGCTACACCTTGATCGGCATGACCACGCAGGCGAAGCCCGCGTTGCCCGGCTCGCGAAGCAGGCACGGGCTCAGCGGGGTGTCCATCTGCAAGGTGACCGACTCTCCATCCATGACGCCCAGCACATCTAACAGGTATCGAGCGTTGAAGCCGGTGGTCAGGGGCTCGCCTCCATAGCGCACCGAGACCTCTTCGGTCGCTTCGCCGAAGTCCGGGTTGTTCGAGAACAGGGTCATGCGTCCGCGGGCGAAGGTCAGTTTCACCGCATTCGTCTTGTCCCGCGAGAGCACCGCGACGCGGCGGAGCGCGCCTTCCAATTCCTGTTTGCCCACCATGACGCGCTTCTCCTGCTCCTTTTCCTTGGGAATGACCTGCTGGTAGTTGGGGTAGTTCCCCTCCATCAGCCGCGAGGTCAGCAGCAGGCCGCTCTTGCGAAAGATCATCAGATTTTTCGTGAATCCGATCAGCGGCTCGCCGTCTCCTTCTTCCAGCAGGTGCCGCATTTCATGGGCCGCCTTCTTGGGAATGATGGCCTTGATCTCCCGAGGCGTGTCTTTGCTCGCCGTCGCGCCCAGCTCCTGCTCGGCCACCGCTAGCCGGTGCCCATCCGTCCCCACCAGCCGGAGCGTCGTCTTCTTCTCGGCCGTGGTCAGGGTGACGAGCAGCCCGTTCAGGATATAGCGGGCATCATTGTCCCCGACCGCGAACAACGTCTTTCGGATCAACTCGACCAGCCCGACCCCCGCTAACGGCGTCAGGCCTTCGCGCTCGATCGCCGGCATGGCCGGGTACTCGCTGCTCGGGAGACCGACGATCTTGAATTGGCTCTTCCCGGCCTGGATCGTCGCCCAGTTGTTCTCGCCGACCGTGAGATCGAGGTCCCCCCCTGGCAGTTCCTTCAGGATCTCGTACAGCTTGCGCGCCGACAGCGTGATGGAGCCCGGCTCGCGAACCGCTGCCTTGTACAACCCTCGCATGCCGATTTCCAGGTCGGTCGCGAGGATGTCCACCCCGTCTGCCTTGGCTTCCAGAAGAATGTTCGAGAGGACCGGCATGGTGTTCCGTTTTTCCACTACGCCCTGGACCCTCTGCAGGCCGGTCAACAGTTCGTCCCGCGCGATTCGTAGCTTCATCGGGTGATCTCCCCCATTCCGGCTCGTTAGCCCTTCGTGATCTGACTCTTCAGGCTCTCCAGCGTGGAGTTCAGCGCGCCGTCCGTCGCTTTGGCCTTGGCGATCTGCTTGCAGGCATGGATGATCGTCGTATGGTCCTTGCCGCCGAAGTGCCGTCCGATCTCCGGGAACGAGGCGTCGGTGAGTTCTCGGCACAGGTACATCGCAATCTGCCTCGGATGCACCAGCGTCTTGCTGCGGCGCCGTGACTTCATATCGGCGATCTTCACGTGAAACCGCTCGGCCACCGCCTCCTCGATGTCGTCCATTGCGATGATCTTCTTTTTTTCGCCGATGATGTCACGCAGCACGTTCTTCGCCATGTCCAGCGTGATGGCTTGACCGGTCAATGAGGAATAGGCGCCCAACCGGACTAAGGACCCTTCCAGCTCCCGGATGTTGCTCTTCATGTTGACAGCCAGAAACTGGATCACGTCCTCGGGCAAGCCGATCCCCTCATCCTCGGATTTCTTGCGCAGAATGGCGATACGCGTCTCCACATCCGGAGGCTGCAGGTCGGCGATCAGGCCGCACTCGAAGCGCGAGCGGAGGCGCTCTTCGATGTCCGGCATTTCCTTCGGGAAGCGGTCGCTCGACAGGACAATCTGCTTCCGTGCCTCGTAGAGCGAGTTGAACGTATGGAAGAATTCCTCCTGCGTCCGCTCCTTCCCGGCCAGGAACTGGATATCGTCGATCAGCAGCATGTCGATGTTGCGGTAGCGCTTCCGTAGCTCGATCATCTTGTCGTAGCGGATTGAGTTGATCACCTCGTTCGTGAACTGCTCGGTGGTCACGTACGCAATCCGCAGGTCAAAACGCTCCGCAACATGGTTGCCGATGGCGTTCATCAAGTGGGTCTTGCCCAAGCCGACGCCCCCGTAAATGAACAGCGGATTGTAGGCCCGGGCGGGGGCTTCCGCCACTGCCATGCTGGCCGCATGCGCGAATTGGTTACTGGCGCCGACCACGAAACTCGTAAACGTGTACTTGGGATTCAGGTTTACCATCCTCCGCTCACGCCTGGGCTGCGGGCCCCGCATCGGCGGCGCCTGTGGCGGCGCCTCGCGACCCTGTACCTTCTGGCTCGTGACGAACGCCACGCTGACCTCCCCCTCTCCGCGCACAGCCGCTAAGGCCTCTGCGAGGAGACTTCCATAATGCTGGCCGAGCCATTCCCCGAAGAATTTGTTCGGCACCTCGACCCGCGCGGTTGAATCCTCGATCCCTTGGAGCCGTACAGGCATGAACCATGTGTCGAACACTTGCTTGGGAACCTTCCCCTGGATAAACGCCAATGTCTGAGTCCACACGCTATCGGCCTGCATGACGGAGCACCTCCAGTTATGCACAGGTCTATCAACAACTGTGAATAGAGAAGCCATTGAAAGGTAATGAATTTTTGTTTAAGAGCGTGAGGCCCTGACATGTCCGTCTTCGTGGGAGCTTAGGCTGCATGGGCCTCAGGGGTCTTGTCCTACTGCTCCACAGGTTATGGAAGCCCGACTCACACCTTCTGAGGCCGCGAGTACAGACCATCCCACAATAACCCCCTCCCCAAGTTTGTTTCTATCTTGTGTGTTTAGCAGTTCTCCACGTGGTTCACAGCGACTACTCCAACTCCGACCGCTCTAAGATTTCTCTTCTAGGACCTACTTTTCATTCGGAGCAGACGCCGGCATTCTGCTTACAACGCGATGACCGCATCAGCATCAAAGATCATGCGCAACATGTCACGATAGGAGACGGTAGGAAACCGAGTCCTGACATTTCTGGCACGCACGTCATCCACCAAGGCATACGTCTGCGCCCCAGGCACCTGCTCCAGAGACACAGCGTCCTGGATGAGAAGAAAGGAAATGTCTTTTCCAGGGGAAGCCTCCTTCGGAAGGAGAACGTCGGACAACGGAGCAGGGCCCTTACTCAGAATGTAGAGGACCTTTCGCAAGGAAGCCCTCATCCCGGTCAGAACGCCAAGACGCGGTCGGCGGAAGAAATCAGCTCTTCGATCTCACGCGCGGAAGCAGCCCGAACGTCAAAACCGGAAGCGAACGTAAAGTCCGCGTGCGCGCCGACAGGGACGATAAAAGGGACTTTCAGTTGCTTGAATGAGGGAAGGTACTTCTCAAGGATTTCCGCGTCCATGAGTTCACCCGTGTCGTCCGTAAGAAGCAGGGGCGAGCGATCCAGAAGAACAACGGTCAGCGGATTATCTCCGGTGCTGAGCCCAAGCGCGATGCGAAGAGCCTCAACAGGGCGGTGGGTCTTAAGAGGATCCCCATGGATCACCACGAGCACGCTTGGCGACATGAATTTCCAGTCGAGCCTGGCCTAGTTAAAGGCGACGAAGCGGTCGCACCCATTCAGCATGTTAGACAGGACCACGAGGCCGCACAACGTGATCCCCTCATCCAGCCCGTCAGTCGGAACACCGTGTCGCTGACAGCCATAGGCACAGACAAAAAACTTTGCTCCAGCGGAAGAAAGCTGCAAGAGGCGTGGATCACGCAGGTTCAGCACCCCCTCGTCGATCAGATATAAGTAGACGTCGATATCGCCATCCAGAGCCTCTTGGCAGAGTCGTGCGACGGTGGTCACACTGAGGTGAGAGGGCGGGGTGGAAAGCAGCACTCCAAGCTTCTTTTTCTCTACGGGATGTTGCTCAGGACTTTCCATTTCAAACCAAATAAAATCAATAACTTACAGGCGTAAAAGCACTGTGCATAACCTACTCCGTTCCCCACGAAATGTCAACAGGAAAATCCGGCTCATTTCAGCCGATTTTGAGGCGTGACGAGAGGCTTCGTGCAGCGGTCAAGAGGGGAAGCTCTTCTTGTTCTTTCGTGCGCATGTTGCGGACGAGGAGCCGCCCTTTTGTCACTTCGTCATCCCCGATAATCACGACATATTCAGCGCCGAGGCGATCGGCTTGTCGGAGATGAGCTTTGAGCGTGGACGCGCGATAATCGGTGTCTGCGCGCAGCCCGAGACCGCGCAACTCATCGAGGACACGCGTGCCGGCAGTCACCCCTTGCTCGCCGAACGCAGCCACAAAGATTAGGCTGTGCGGTCGCGGAATGGCCGAGGCGGGGAGCACCAGCGCGACACGCTCAAGACCCACCGCGAACCCGACAGCCGGCGTGCTGGCTCCTCCCAACGCCTCGACGAGTCCGTCATAGCGCCCACCTGCCGCCACGGCGTTCTGCGCGCCTAAACGGCCTGAGGTGACCTCGAAGATCGTCTGGGTGTAGTAATCCAGACCGCGCACGAGCCTCGAATTGAGAGAAAAGGGAATGCCGAGATCGCGCAGGCTCGACGCGGAGGGCAGCGCGGCGATGCGCTCGGCGGAAGTCAGGAGCACGCACTTCGCGTTTCCCGCCTGCGCGTGCTGCAGGACGGGCGGTACCGAGCCGACACGCGCAAGGGATTGGTCCCCATCCGGCGTCGGCAGTTCTGGCACAGCCGGTCTTCACGCGTCTTGAGGAATTCGAGCAGCGCCGCCTTGTAGGGCGGCCGATCGGCGGCATCGCCCAGGCTATTGATCTCCAATGTCAGGTCGGGAAGGCCCAAACCTGACAGGAAGCGCCACAGCAGCGAAACCACTTCGACATCCGCCAGCGGGCTTCTCATTCCGAAATATTCCACCCCGTATTGGTGAAATTGTCGGAGTCGACCGGCCTGTGGCCGTTCATGCCGGAACATGGGCCCGAGGTAAAAAAACTTCTGGGAGACCGCGGAACCCCCGAGGTTGTGTTCGATGTAGGCTCGGACCACCCCGGCGGTGGCCTCCGGCCGGAGCGTCAGGGACGTCCCGTCCCGGTCCTGAAAGGTGTACATCTCCTTCTCGACGATGTCGGTGCTCGCGCCGATACTTCGCGCGAACAGCTCCGTCATCTCGAAGACCGGCACGCGGATTTCCTGGTAGCCATACGACAACGAGAGGCGGCGGGCCATGTCCTCAATGAGCTGCCAGCGGGCAATCTCGTCTGGAAGAATGTCTTTGACGCCCTTGATGCCGCGAAGCATCGCCTTACTCCCTTCAGCAGGCGACCGGGGACGCAGGACTGGAGGAACTATACTGGCCGCTCTCCATCAAGTCAACGCGGTGCCGGCGACACCGATCTTGCGAAGACCACGGGCTGGAGGTATAGTGCGGCGCAAGCAGAGCTTGAGATTTATTGATGTGAAGATTTGCTGATTTGATCATGGTGTTGGATGAAGGATGACCAACCTAAGCGCCGGGTGATCGCCGTGGCCCCCATGCCGCCGGAGAAATCGGCCTATGCGCTGGCGCGCTATAGCCGTTCCCCGGACACGATTGAGGACAGCATCCGGTGGGTGCATGCCCATTCCTCCGAGAAGTTCTGGGAGCAGTTCTATTTTGCGTACGGGCACGCGTCGATCGCGGATCTGGGCCACGCGATCGTCTGCTTCGAGAACATCTCCGAACTGGCGGCCATCCGTCTGGAGGACGAGCCTCTGTGGGACGGGCAGGCCAAATCCAGCCGCTACCAGAACTTCGCTCCGAGCGGCTGCTACGTTCCGGGCACCATCCTCGGGAGCGAGACGGAGGGCATGTACCGGGGCATCCTCGGGAGCCTGTTCAACGCCTACACGGTGCTGCACGCCCCTTTCAAGGAGTTTCTGTCGGAGCGTACCCCTCGCCCGGAGAGCATGAAACCGGGCGAGTATGACCGGACCATCGCCGCCCGGGCCTTCGACGTTACGCGCTACCTGCTGCCCCTCGCGGTACGGACGAACGTGGGGCAGGTGGTCAGCATCCGGACGCTCGAGAAACAGATGACCCGACTGCTGTCGGCGCAGCTGACGGAGCTGCGCGCGATCGGAGAAGACCTGAAGGAGGCCTGCCGCAAACCGCCGGTGAACCTCTGGGGCGAGCTATCGGGCCAGGCTGCCGGCTTGGAGGAGCCACTGGCCCCCACGTTGGCCCGCCATGCGCAACCGAACGCCTACCAAGCCGACGTGTACAGCGACCTGCTCCGCCATGGGCGCGAGGTGCTGAAGGTCGCCGGCCTGGATCAACCGTCCTCCTGGGGCAGGGCAGGCGCCGGCGTGGATCTTGTTGAGCCGCATCACCCGTTGGACGAACTGGCCGCGACCCTGCTGTACCGCGCCGGGCAGGCGCCGTACCGGAACATCCTGACGATGGTGCAGAACTGGACCGAGAAGCAGAAGCAAGACACCGTCGAGGTCGCGCTCCGCAAGCGGGGCCCGTACGACGAGCTGATCAAGGAGTTCCGCTGCGGGTACGCGTTCGTCTTCGATGTGCTGATGGACATCGGGGGGTGGCGGGACCTGCACCGGCATCGGCGCTGTCAGCAGATCCAGCAGAACTTCACCACCCTGCATGGGTACGACGTGCCGCCGGCCGTGATCGAGGCCGGACTCGATGCCGACTACCGGGCCGCGATGGACGCCGTGCAGTCCGATATCGAGCGCCTGCGCGCCTCCAGTCAGGAGGCCGCGGTCTACGCCATCCCGTTCGGCTTCAAAGTCCGCTGTCTCTTCAAGATGGACTATGCCGAGGCGGAGTATATCGCGCGGCTGCGCTCCGGCGTGAAGGGCCACTGGTCCTACCGGACGGTGGCCTGGCAGATGAAGCAGAAGATGGCGGAGCGGTACCCCTTCCTGGGCGGGCAGATCAAGGCCACGCCGCCCGACGAGGAAGACAGCTTGGTACGATAGCGAGGAAGGCTGAGGGCTGACCGAGGTCAGCATTGCAGTCTCAGCGGTGCTATACTCACGGCCATGAAAAGTCGTCTGCAATTCGCCGGGCATCCGATCCACGTGATGGTCGTGGGCTTCCCGATCGGGCTTTACACTTCCGCGCTGGTCTGCGATGGCCTCTACCTGATGCTCCATGACGCCTTTTGGTTCCGGATGGCCTACTGGGCGATCGTCTTCGGGCTGGTCACCCACGTGACGGCGGCGGCGACCGGTCTGCCCGATTTCCTGGCGGTCATGCGGGAACAGAAAGAGGCGCGGCGTCCGGCCACCTCCCACCTGGTCTTCGGCGTCGGCCTGTTGGTGGTCCAGGGATTGAACCTGGCGGTGCGG
>Ga0209239_1000359_pt1 | contig 25944 bp, 26 predicted proteins | sample GraSoi013_2_20cm_FD_185824 | JGI IMG/M metagenome (GOLD analysis project Ga0209239, IMG submission 185824) | Grasslands soil microbial communities from the Angelo Coastal Reserve, California, USA - Sample 10_02_2013_2_20cm (SPAdes) (version 2) | ecosystem: Environmental > Terrestrial > Soil >...
CGCCACGCCAATGGCCAAAGGGACGGCTAATATGAGAGCCAAAAGCGAAGAGACGATGGTGCCGTAAATAAAGGGCAGAGCACCGAATTGGTCTTGGACGGGATCCCAGTTTTGGCCGAGGAAAAATTTGAAGCCGAAGGCATGCCACGAGAGCTGGGATTTGGAAATGAGTTCGTACAGTACAAGCCCGACCACAGCAAGGATGGCGAGCGCGCAAGAAAGGACGAGACCGTGGAAAACATTGTCGGCCAGGCGGCCTCCAGCGTCTTTCAAGCGAATTGCAGACAAACTGGTATCGCGTGCAAGTTGGGGCCCGGCAACAGGTTTGGGACCAGTCAGGCCCGGCACTCTAAGGGCTCCGTTTGCCATCGTCAGCAGGCTATCAAAGCAGTGTTACAGGAGTGTTAAAAGCAGACTTCTCCCCAGTCGTCGCTGGGTACGGGATTGGGTCCAGTATTAGCTAAGCGGGTTGCCGGTCGATCAGCGGTAACCCGCTTTGGTTTCGTTAGAAGCTGTAAACCAAATCAAACTGCATACGCCGGAGGTTCGGCTCGGTCGTTCCCGGCGTTGTGCCCGAAGCAACGACTGCGTGCTGCAGATTAATGTTGAGGGTTCGCCCGAGCCACAAGGTATAGGCGGCAGTCACGTTGTTACGCAGCTTCCATGAGCCGAAGATCCGATGCTGCAGGATATTGGTGGGAGCTCGTTGATCGCTCTCAACAAACGACGCGATGGCAGAGTCCTGTTCCTGCCTGGCCCAGGCGTAACCAATCTGAAAGTCGTTCTTGTTCTTAGACTGCCCTAAGCTGATTTCCGCGAGATAAGCATGCGACTGCTTGCCTAGATTAGTTAGTTCAACTCCCGCAGGATCGAGTGGGTGGTCTTTTGCACTCAGGTTGTCTTCATACTCGAGCAACAGGTTCAGCGGCAAGCGGGCAATGCCTGTTTTGATCTGATTGTTCAGAATGAAATCCGCATAGAAGAACTGAGACCAGAAGTGTGCCTTGCCGGCGGCATCGGTCAGGGTCGCATTGGTCATGCCGTTGGGTCCGAAAGCGCACGACGGGGTGGTGGGCAGTCCCGCACCAGTCGCGCAACCCGGACCTTCGCCCGGAACAGGCAGGCCGCCGGTGGTAGTCGTGGCTTGAGTCGCGAACGCGCTGGCTTGGAGGATCGAGTCGGGCTTGTTCCACTTCATCAAGCTGAATGAAGGTGTGGTGGTGAGCGGGCCGATTTGCAAACGCGCGGAAACTTGTCCCCCGATGTTGTAGGAGTCAGTCGCCTTAGAGGCTTCGTTCACCAGAAGCTGCATCGCTTGGAAGGTGAGGTTTTTTACGAACGGAGTGGTGAAATCCCAGGAGAATTTTTCGCTGAAGCCTTCAGGGTTGAGATCGTTGTCGAAGGTTTGTGGAGTACGAATCCAGCTGTAGGCGAATTTGCCGCCGGTTAAGGAAATCCACTTGTGGGCTAGCGGGTTATAGGTGATGTATCCCCTATCGATCCCGATGGTGTGGCGGTCGAAAAAATTGGTCAACGTTGTGTTCGTGGTGGTCGGATCACCCAACGAGCCGCTTGCCAGATAGAAACCCCCGACGAAATCCTCGGTCAACTTGCCTTCAACGCCGAAACGTACGCGAATACGTCCGCGGTTGCGATCGAAAAAGCCGGGCGCATCCTGAAAGAAATTCTCTCCGCGCACTCGAACGTCTCCATTGAAGCGGAAGCGGCCCAGCAAACCTTCGAGAGTTGAGACGCGCTTCTGCTCTTCCTGGGTTCCGACAGCGGTATTAGTCAGCGTGGTTTTTACGTCGGCCATATCGCTGGTCAATTTGGCTACGCTGTCCTTTTCCTCGGTCGTCGACGTTTCCACGGAAGCGGCTTTTTGCTGAGCCTCGGTGGCAGCGGTCTGTGCCTGCTGGAGTTGCTGCTGAGTTTGTTGCCAGGATTGATCGCGCTGCTGCAATTGTTGCTTGAGCTGTTCGATCTGCTGCTGCTGCGCTGCTAGCGCGTCGCGCAGCGATTGCACATCCTGTGCTGTCACTTCGGGCTGGGCGGGAGTCGCTGCCTTTCGTGACTTCGGTCTGGGAGCAGTCTGCGCCACCAGCGTTGTCGCTAACAGCGGAACTACACACCACCTCAGAGCGGACTTCATCTTTTCTCCTTTGCCTCGCCAAGCGAAGGCGGATGGTTGGACTGAACTCAGAACTTGATTGTTGAACCCAGGGCAATTGAATTGACTACTTAACTTGCTTGATCGTCTCCTTGACTTTCGCGGCCACGCTCTCGGGCAGAGGCGCGTAGGACAGATCAGCCGTCATTTTCTGGCCGTCTTCAACCATCCAGTTCAGGAAATCGGCGATCATCTTTCCCTTGGCAGCATCCTTCGACGGGGTCGGGATCAAGAGCCAGGTAAAGCTGGCAATCGGATAAGCATCCTTGCCGGGAGCGTTCGTGATAGAAACGCGGAAGTCTGCGGGCATGGTCTTTACTGAAGCCGCGGCCGCCGTCACACTCGCAAGACTTGCTTTCACAAACTCGCCGCCGGCGTTCTTAACCGATCCATAGGCGATGTGATTCTGCACGGCGTAGATGAGCTCTACATATCCGATTGAGCCCTGCATCTGGCGGATCATGCCGGCGACTCCCTCATTGCCCTTGCCACCCAGGCCCACCGGCCACTTCACCGAGGTGCCTTTGCCTACCTGATTTTTCCAGTCAGGACTTACTTTTGAGAGATAGTCGGTCCAGATGTACGTCGTGCCACTTCCGTCGGAACGATGGATGACGATGACGGGCTGGTTGGGCAGGTTGACGCCGGGATTTGCCTTGGCGATAGCGGCATCATTCCAGGACGTAATCTTGCCGAGGAAAATATTGGCGAGCACCTCCGGCGTAAACTTCAACTCTTCGCTGACACCAGGAATGTTGTAAGCCGGAACGTCGGCGCCGAGGACGGTCGGAATGTGCAGGATCTTGGATTTGGCCTGGCCTAGCTGCTCATCGGTCATTGGGCCATCTGTGGCACCAAAATCAACCGTGCCCGCCAAGACTTGGCGAATCCCGCCTCCGCTACCGATGGACTGGTAGTTGAACTGAATGTCGGAATGCAGTTTGTTATATTCGCTGAACCACTTGGAATACATGGGGTAAGGAAAAGTTGCGCCTGCCCCATTCAGCGTGACGGTCTCTCCCCACATGGGGATCGCCAGTAAAAACAAGAAAATGCTTATGCGCCGTAGCACTCGAATGTTTCCTCCTGAATTGATGCCTTCACTTTTAGTGGGTACGTGTTACAGCAGTGTTACAGGCAGGTGAATTTCTGATTACATCGCGACGATGAATGCGGGAAAATTCTGGCGACAGAGGGAAGTAGCTAGCGCTCAGCCGTGATGGTCAGGACAATTTCTCTTTCCCGCGGTCCGTCGAGTTCGATTAGAACAACTCTTTGCCAGGTGCCGAGCAACATCTTGCCTCGTTCAAAGGGCAATGCCACCGATGTGCCGATCAGCGAGGAGAGTATGTGATCGGGTACATGGGCCGGGTCGTGAGGATGACGATATCGCAGTTTGGGGACCATCGCTTCAAATGCATCCAGCATATCGAGGTCGGTGCCGGGATCGAGGTCGGCAGTGGTCAGAGCGGCGGTGGTATGCAGAATCAGCAGATTGCAAATGCCGGGCACGTCCGGATATTTTTTACCAAGCCAGTTTTCTACCGTGTCAGTGATATCCACGACTTCACGCTTTTTACGCGTTTTTATCGACAACTTGTGCATGGCTTTCGGATGCTGGATGAATTGTTACGGATGTACCGGAGCGGCACTCGGCATTTAGCACTTGGCACTTAGCCCGCCACGGCTGCTTCCGTTGCCAGTACCTGCCCATCACTGGAATGGCTAAATGCTAAGTGCCAAATGCTAAGTGCTGGAACTCAAATGCTTGGCGCTCGACGGCAACGGATGCCGCGCTTCGTAAGCTGCGATCTCGCCATCGTGCTGCATGGTCAATCCAATATCGTCGAGGCCTTCGAGCAGGCAATGGCGAGTGAAATCGTCGATGGTGAAGGCGGCTGAAAATCCACGCTCGTCGCTGACGCGAAGCTCCTCGAGATCTATTTTCAAATGATACTGCGGAATCTCCCGCGCCCGGCGGACAAGCTCAGCTACTTCTTGCTCGGTCAGAACCACGGCGAGCACACCATTCTTTGAACAGTTGTTAGCAAAGATATCTGCAAATGACGGAGCGATCACCGCGCGAAAGCCGAAATCATCTAACGCCCAGACTGCGTGCTCGCGAGATGAGCCACAGCCAAAATTCTTGCCTGCAAGCAAAATGCTTGCACCTCGATAACGCGGTTCATCGAGGACGAAAGATGGCTTTTCGCTCCCGGAAGTGTGACGCCAGTCGTAAAAAAGGAATTCGCCAAAACCTGTGCGCTCGATACGCTTGAGAAACTGCTTGGGGATGATTTGGTCAGTGTCTACGTTCGCCCGATCGAGCGGCGCGACCAGTCCCTGGTGTACGCGAAAAGGTTGCATTTCTTCCTCAGCGGTTCAGTTAAAACGCCAGTTTCGGATGTCGGTAAAGTGTCCGGCGATGGCAGCTGCGGCGGCCATCATGGGACTGACGAGATGGGTGCGTCCGCCGCGTCCCTGGCGTCCTTCAAAGTTTCGATTGCTGGTGGAAGCACAGCGTTCGCCGGGCTGCAGGATGTCGGGATTCATACCCAGGCACATCGAGCAGCCTGATTCTCGCCATTCGAAACCTGCTTCCTGGAAAATTCTGTCGAGGCCTTCCTGCTCGGCTGCCTGCTTCACGGCTTGCGAACCAGGGACCACCATTGCCCGTACTTTTGCGTTGACCCGATGTCCTCTGGCGACACGGGCGGCGGCACGCAAATCTTCCAAACGAGAATTGGTGCATGAACCGATAAAAACCCGATCAACCGCGATCTCTTCTATGCGAGTACCGGGTTTCAGTCCCATGTAATCGAGCATTCTCTGCGCGGCGCTACGATCGGCCTCGGTTTCTAATGCACTTACTTCGGGGACGCGACCACTCACCGGCACGACCATACCAGGATTCGCGGCGTCGATTTCGATGACCTTGTCGTAATGCGCTTCTGGATCGGAACGCAAATTGCGCCAACGCGTCACAATTTTCTCCCATTCATTCCTATCGGGAGCGAAGCGCCGGCCTTTTATGTAACTAAAAGTGATCTCGTCGGGTGCAACCATTCCGGCGCGGGCACCAGCCTCGATACTCATGTTGCATAACGTCATGCGGCCTTCCATCGAAAGAGCGCGCACAGCTTCGCCGGCGTATTCGATCACGTGTCCGGTAGCTCCATCGGTTCCAATCTGTCCGATGATTCCGAGCGCGAGGTCTTTCGCGGTGACGCCGTCTGGCAACGCCCCGCGCACATTGATCACCATGGTTTTCGGTTTTCGTTGTGGCAGACATTGCGTGGCGAGCACATGCTCGACCTCCGAAGTGCCGATACCAAAGGCCAACGCTCCGAAGGCGCCGTGAGTGCTGGTATGGCTGTCGCCGCACACGATGGTCATTCCGGGCTGAGTCAGTCCGAGTTCCGGGCCGATGACGTGCACAATGCCTTGATTGGGCGAATCGATGTCGAACAACGGAACTCCGAAGTCGCGGCAATTGTGTTGCAGGGCTTCAATCTGACGTGCGGCGATAGGATCGGTGATTGGCATCCCGCGCGGTGTTGTAGGAATATTGTGATCCACAGTTGCCACGGTTCGATGTGGCTGGCGAACTTGCCGGCCCGCTGCTCGCAATCCGTCGAATGCCTGGGGAGAAGTTACTTCGTGGACCAGATGTAAATCGATGTAGAGAAGCGGCGGCCGGCCGGGTGGCACTGAGACTACGTGCTCTTCCCAGACCTTCTCGAATAATGTGCGCTTCTCTGACATTGTAGTGCTCGTTATCTTTCTGAGGATGACTAGTAAATTCTAATGCTCAGACCTTTAGAGCGTCGGCTTTTTCTCTGCAATCAGGGTCTTTATCCTCTCTACGAAATCCGTCACCGGCATGTCTTCGGTCTTCTCCTTCCCGCGGGTGCGGACATTCACTCTGCCGGCTTCGGCTTCTTTGTCGCCCATCACCACGAGGAACGGGACTTTCTGCATGGCATGTTCGCGAATCTTGGCGTTCATCTTCTCGTTGCGAGCGTCCACGTGAACGCGCACATCGGCCGCTTTGAGCTGGTCCGCAACTTTCTGGGCGTATTCTGCGTGCCGCTCGCTGATGGGTATCATGACTGCCTGAACGGGGGACAGCCAAACTGGAAAAGCGCCCGCGTAGTGTTCGATCAAAACGCCGAAGAACCTCTCTACCGATCCGTAAAGCGCGCGATGCACCATCAGCGGCTGCTTGCGCGAACCGTCTTCGGCAACGTATTCCAAACCAAATCGCTGCGGCAGGTTGAAATCGAACTGAATCGTCGAAAGCTGCCACGGACGGCCGATGGCATCGACCAGCTTCACGTCAATCTTCGGACCGTAGAAAGCGGCTTCACCCGGCATCACCTTGTATTCAATATTTCGACGCTTCAGCGCGTTCTCCAGCGAGCGGTTGCCCAGGTTCCATTGCTCCTCGGTGCCGAGAAAATTCTTGTGGTCTTTGGGATCCCAGGTGGAAAGTTCAGTTTGATACTGGTCAAAGCCGAAATCTTTGAGAACCTCCAGGGCGAAATCCATGCAGCCTACGATTTCGTCTTCTATCTGCTGCGGAGTACAAAAAATGTGGGCATCGTCCTGAGTAAATCCGCGCACACGCAATAGGCCATGCATCACGCCGGAACGCTCGTAGCGATACACCGTCCCGAGCTCTCCCAACCGGACCGGCAGGTCGCGATACGACTTTAGAGAATCTTTGTAAATCAGAATGTGGAAGGGGCAGTTCATGGGCTTCATGCGATATTCGGCATCGTCCAGCTCCATGACGTCGAACATATTCTGCGAGTAGTAGCCTTCGTGCCCGGAAGTTTGCCAGAGCTGCCGCCGCGCCACGTGCGGGGTGTAGACCAGGGAATAGCCGCGCTTCAGGTACTCCGACCGCATCCAGTCTTCCATTTCCTTGCGAATGATCCCGCCCTTGGGATGCCAGAAAATCAGCCCCGGTCCGGCCAGTTCCTGGATAGAGAACAGGTCAAGCTGCTGGCCCAGCACGCGATGGTCGCGTTTCTTCGATTCCTCAATTTTGTGCAGGTAATCATCCAGATCTTTTTTCGAAAAGAAGGACGTCCCGTAAATGCGCTGTAGTTGTGGATTCTTTTCGTCGCCGAGCCAGTATGCGCCTGCAATGTTCAATAACTTGAAAGCTTTGATCTTGCCCGTGGATGGAATATGCGGTCCGCGGCAGAAGTCGGTAAATTTTCCGGTGCGATAGATGGAAATCTTTTCGTCGGGCTTGGTGAACTGCTCGATGAAATGGCACTTCATGAAGTCGCCTTCTTTTTTGAACTCCGCCAGTCCCTGATCGCGCGGCAGAAACTCGCGCGCATACGGAATATTCTGCTGCACCAGTTCCTGCATTTTCTTCTCGATCTTTTCCAGGTCCTCCGGACTGAACGGAGTGGGACGGTAGAAGTCGTAAAAGAAACCGCTCTCCGTCGGCGGACCATGGCCTAGCTTAGTTTCGGGAAAAAGTTCCAGCACGGCAGCAGCCAGCAGGTGAGCGGACGAATGCCGGTAGACTTCCAGAGCCTCGGGATCGCGATCCGTCAATATGCGGAGGTCGGTGTCTTTTTCCAGCGGGCGGGTGAGGTCGATAAGATCGCCGTTGGTTTTCGCAGCTAGTGCCGCCTCGGCCAGACGGGATCCGATGGACTTGGCGATGTCCAGGGCAGTCGTGCCCTTGGGGACTTCCTTAACGCTCCCGTCGGGGAGCTTCACGTGAATGCTGTCTGCCATAGGCTGGAGTTGGTACGCTGCTGAATCTTTTGAGTTTAAAGGAGGGGGAAGAGAGGGTCAAACGGTGAGGGAGTTGGGGACATCTCGCATCACTTGGGGGAAGAGCTCGCCTGTGAACTCAACGAACGGCGTTTCCCTCCTGAATAGGAAATCCCCGAATCGATAAGATGATTCATCATCAAGGGCTGGCCCACTATTTGCACCCAGATCTTCCAGTTTCCCGGCGGAATGATCGAGGTCAGGACTTGAGTGCCGGTCGGCGATGGCGTGATATTGTCGAGCGCGGTGTGGAAAGTTCCTGAGACTGGATCAGAGAAATAGATTTTCAGCCGATTCACCGTTGCAGTGGTCGCGAAGGTCGGGTCAATTTTATTAATCGTCCAGTGGAGAGAATTTCCCGCGATCGAAGCGGAAACGGTTAAGCAATTGTCGATGCCGCTCTCGACTGCTGTGCCTTCCTCGTAATCGTTGAGCATGATTCCCACGAATTCGAGTTGTGTCGACCTGCTGTAATTGCTGTTGACAATGCCAGCGGTAACGAGAAACTCCTGTCCGCAGCGGCGGGCCGACACGCGGTTCGTTCCCCACGAAGCATTGTTGTCGTCGAAGCCAGCTTTTAACATCCCCAGCGCGGCCATTCCGGAATGCGCTTTGGCTTGCTGGTAGAAGCCTGGATAATAGTTTTCCCCCTCGGTTATCAGGAGTTGCTTCGCCACATCCCACCGTGGAGGGTTCATGAAGGCGTAACACCCGTCGCTGGCCACATGCTTCCAGCAGGCGGCGTCGCCTTCATCCTCAAACCAGTATTCGAAGGGCGTGGCATAACCGTTGGTGTAGGCTTTCACCGTCGCCCACACGCCAGTGTTGCTGTTCCAGTCGGTATCCTTCCAGTCGGCTTCGTGGATGAAAAAGGCGGCGACGTTTTTGGTGCCACGCTTCAGATACCAAGGTTTGTTCGCGTAGTGGGCGTTGATGTAATCAAAGAGAGCTTCCAGTTCGGTGATGATGCACTTCTTTTGATCCCGCGGACCCTTGGGGCAAACGCTCGAAAACGCTCCCTTGTCGATCATCATCGCCATGCGCAGAGGGCAGGTCGTGGTAAAGCACCCGGTGAGATAATTCGCGATGGCAGTGCTATTGGTCAGATTGCGAGCCTGCTTCGAATCGCGGTTACCGTACCAGTTGAGCAAGATGCTGTATCCGCCGGCAGCCAGCATTCTATTAACTTGCCGGGCGATCTGGGCAGGATCGTTCTGGTCGTAGCCCACGATGATGTGACTATTGCTTGCGGGCATAACCCCGTTGGGAGTGGTAACGGTTCCCGCTTGGCTCTTGCCGAACCAAGGCTGCATGTGCCAAATGATTTTTGTGGTCGACCCTGCGTAGAGTAGAGAGTGGACATCGGCGAAATTTGTATTGGCGGGTCTGGGGACGGGAACCGGAGTCTGTGCTCCGATGTTGGCAGGATTGGTCTTCAGACCAGGAAAACTGGAGCTGGCACTGGTGTTATTAGCGGTCTGCTCATTCCAGTTCGTGGGGCTTTCGTTCGCAATCGACTGCCCGAATCCAACAGAGGTCAGAAGCAGAACGAAAAGTAATTTGCTCGTCATTCGGCTACCCATCTCGCGATCTGAAACCAGCGAGCTTTGCTCGCCGCGCAGGCGGGGTCGCCTGGGCCTACGTGGGTGGTGCTGATTCTCGGCGTTTGTAGTAGAGGTCTTGCACGGCCTTTTGCACTTTGCCAGACAGCCCTTCCGTTTCGCGCACCGAGTATCCTGCAGTCGAGATCGGTTCACCGACACGCATCTCCAGGGGCCGGCTTTTGATGTGATAAGTGTTCATGGGCAGCAGTTCGTAGGTACCGATCAACGCCACCGGCACGATATCTACTTTCGCTTTGATCGCCAGGAAGAACGCTCCGGGCAAGAACGGCTTGATGTCGCCGTCCGGAGTGCGGCCACCTTCGGGAAAGATGACGAGAGGCATTCCACCCTTCAGACTTTTCAGCGCCGACCGGATGCTCGCCACCGATCCGCCGGGGTGCTGTTGATCGATGCATACTTGACCAGAGCGCTTGAGATGCCATCCGACAATCGGATAGGAAAGTAATTCCTTCTTGAACACAATACGGAACTGAAAAGGCAGATAGACGTACAGCACCGGGATATCCAATGCTGAACCATGGTTCACGGCGTACACGTACGGCTTGGAAGTATCGATCTTTTCCAGGCCGGTGACTTTGACTGGCGAAAAAATGGTCTTCATGATCACTTTGGACCAGAAGCGGGCAAACGTGTGCAGGATGCGTTCCGTGTCGCCAAAAATCGAGCAAGGGATAGAAATAATTCCGAGGACGACCGTGTACAGCCAGATCAGCGGGTCGAAGATCAGATAGGAGCGCAGGCGGCTCATCCAGCCGTAGTTCTTCGCGCGAGGCTGCGTCTTGATGATCGCCGACTCTTGAAGAGTTTCGGTTCTCTCACTGACTGATGTGTTCACTTCTTGCATCGATCACTTAGATTCTTATTCTCAGGGCCTGCATGGCCTCTCCTACGACGTAAATCGAGCCGGTCACGACTACTACGCCGTTCGGCCCCGCTGATATCCGCGCCCGCTCGAGGGCTGCGGGAACGTCAAGGGCCTCTTCGATGGCGACCGAAGTATGGGCCGCGGCTTCTCGAATCTCTCCTGAGGCCGCCGAACGCGGGTTATCGGCGCGAGTGGCAATTACCCGCTCAGCCAAGGGGAAAAGTATCTCCGCGATCTCAGCGATTGCCTTGTCTCGCATCGCACCCAAGACAATGATCAGAGGGCGGTCTTCGTAAGCTCCCGAAAGGGTGGACCGCAACGCCCACGCACCCGCCGGATTGTGCGCCACGTCGAGAACATATTCGGGAGCACCGTTTGCTGGAGGTATGACCTGGAAACGGCCCGGCCAATGCGTCTCGCGAATGCCGCGCTCGAACGAGTCGGCGGTAATCGCGAATCCGCGGTGGCTCAGTTCTTCGGCTGCGGCAATGGCTAACGCCACGTTTCTTAGCTGATGACGTCCAACGAGGGGAGTCTCTACTAATATTCGTTTCCCCATGACTTCGAGCGGATAACGGAAAACTGCCTGCCCAGACTTACTGCTGGTCACTCGATACTCGGTACTTGGCGCGACTGGCGGCACATAGGGGACGGCATTCACCGTCCTTGCTTCCAATTCGAGGATGGTGTTCCCAATTACGTCATTAGCCTGCGGCTGTTGTGGAAGCGTGACTACTACGCCACCGCGCCGGATGATCCCCGCCTTTTCACGGGCAATCTCGGTGACCGTATTACCTAGGAATTTCTGATGATCAAGAGAAATGTCGGTGATGATGCTGATTTCGGGCTCAATCACATTAGTGGCGTCGAGCCGTCCACCCATGCCGACTTCGAGCACCGCGATATCTACTTTCTTTCGCGCGAAATATTCGAATGCAATGGCCGTCAGCATTTCGAAAAAGCTGGGATGCCATGGCAGTTCGCTCTCGCCTACTAAGCGCTCGGCGGTTCGATCGACCATGTCGTGCAGCAGCGCGAACTCGTCGTCGCTGATCTCTGCTCCATTGATCCGAATCCGCTCGTTGATACGAATCAAGTGAGGCGAGGTGTACAGGCCAGTGCGCACGCCGGAAGCTTGCAGGATCGAAGCCAGGGTTGCTGCCGTCGAGCCTTTGCCATTGGTCCCGGCAATCAGCACACCGGGAAATCGCCGCTCCGGATGATCGAGAGCACCAAGCAACACGCGCATGTGGTCCAGATCGAACTTGGGAGACGGCATTTGCGCCAGTTCGTGGCCCAACGCGTAGATTCGGGCAACGGCAGTTTCGTAGGACACTGGCAAGATGCTATTAGCTTACCAGTATGCGGTCTCTCGCCCCTGAGTTTCCAGAAGGCGGCAGTCAATGTAGGGAGGGCGTACTTTGAAATGGGGCAGGAGCGTGGTTGGCTGATACACGACACCAGCTACGCGGCGCGCGTGGGAGTCATAAATTCCAAGGCGCGCGCGATGTACGGCTTGAGCTGCTTGCGGTGGACAACTGCGTCCAGCATTCCGTGCTCCAACAGAAATTCAGCGCGTTGGAAGCCCTGAGGCAGCTTTTGGCGAATGGTCTGTTCGATAACGCGGGGCCCGGCAAATCCGATCAACGCTCCGGGCTCGGCGATGTTCAGGTCACCCAGCATGGCGAACGATGCCGTCACTCCCCCCGTCGTCGGATCCGTGAGCACTGAGATGTACGGTACGCGGGCTTCATCCAGCCGGGCCAGGGCGGCGGAAATTTTAGCAAGCTGCATCAGGCTGACGACGCCCTCCATCATGCGCGCTCCGCCCGACGCTGAAATAATAATGATAGGTTGCTTAGAGTCGGTCGCCTGCTCGATGGCTCGCGTAATGGCTTCCCCCACGACTGCGCCCATGCTTCCTCCGATGAAGGAGTACTCCATGGCACTCACAATTACGGGGCGTCCATTCAGTTTTCCATGGGCGTTGATTACCGCATCTTTCAGCCCAGTGTCGGATTGCGCTTGTTTCAGGCGGGAAGAGTAGGCTTTCAGATCAACGAATTTCAGCGGGTCAGTGGAGACCAGATCGGCATCGGTTACGTCGTACTGGTTATCGTCGAGAAGCTGTGCTAGACGGGCCCGAGCGTCAATACGGAAGTGTTTGTCGCATTTGGGACAGACGTTCAGATTGTCTTCCAGATCCTTTTTCCAGATGATCTGCCGGCATTGTTCACACTTCACCCAAAGGCCCTCGGTGCGGACCTTCCGCTCTCCCGTAGTATCCAGCTCGCCGGATTGGCGCTTGAACCACGTCATAGGTTTCCGATTGCCAATTTCTAATGCTTAGTATTCGATCCCTCTCTGCGCCATTACACCCTTCTCGTAAGCGTGTTTTAACTGACGCATTTCAGTCACTGTGTCGGCTAGCTCGACTATTGTCGGATGAGCGTTCCGTCCGGTCAAGATAACATGCACCATTTCAGGCTTCTTTTTGAGGGCATCGGCCACATTTACGGCATCAAGCATTCCATAACTGATGGCGTAATTGATTTCATCCAGAATGACCAGGTCCCAATCACCGGAGTGGATCGCCTGCTCACTCTCGCTCCAGGCCTGCTCGACCATGCGCACATCTTCGGGATCAGGCTTCTCGGTGCCGACTTTCACGAACCCGCGTCCCATCTGCTTCATGACGAACTTGTCGCCGAATGCTTTAACAGCGTCCAGTTCCCCGTAGTGCCAGGAGCCTTTCAGGAATTGCAGCATGAGCACTCGCATGCCCTGGCCAACTGCCCGCAACGCTGTGCCCATGGCGGCGGTGGTTTTGCCCTTGCCAAGGCCGGTATTTACGATGATCAGTCCACGACGGATGTCGGGCATACTGGGTAAGCTGTTGATTGTACCTGTTCTCGGAGCTTAGAGAGGGATCGGGCTGCCCGTCGCTCCCGGGGGGAGCACGTCTAGCATGGACTTAGTGGCAGACCGCTGGATCGCGGTACAAGCTCGAGCAGTTAGGAAAATTAGGGCTACGAACGACCTACTACGGCATCTCGATCACTTGCCGTAAGTTCATGGCTTCGTCAGTTTGGTTCTTTTCGCCCAGCAAGTGAACGGTGATGCGCAACGCCTCAACCTCTTTCTTTACCTTCAGCAGTTCCTGCTCTTTCGTGCGGAGTACTTCTAAAGGATTTTTCATGGCATCCCTCCTTGGGATATGGCCGAGATCTCATGCGTCGGACAGACTCTAAACCCCGGCGTGCTCGTATTACATATCACGAAAGTACAGGCCTGATTTCCTCAACTAGTTCAGTGGCCCAGGTGGTACGGATGGCCCTTTAGAATGGTAAACGCACGATAGAGCTGCTCCAGCAATACGATCCGTGCTAACTCATGTGGCAACGTCATTTTGGATAACGAGAGCACCAGACCAGCGGCCTGGCGCGCTTCATTGGTGAAACCGTCCGCCGGACCGATTGCGAACAGCAGCGGCAATGGGTTTCGTTCCTGATGTTCTTTCATAAACGTTGCCAACTCTTCTGAGGAAAGCTGCTTCCCTTTCCCGTCCAGCAGAACCAGAGTATGTCTTGTGGGACGAGCGTCTCTGGCACAAAACTTCAGTACCGCCGATTCATCCCTTACTGCTCCTGCTTCCACGTCGGCGTGATGGGATAGTCGTTTTATGTAGTCATCCGTTAGGGCATGGATCGCGGGTGCTTTGGTCTTGCCAATCCATACAACTTTGAGCTTCATGGAGGTAGTGGTCAGTGGCCGGTGGTCAGTGGCCGGTGGTCAGTTGCCAGTGATCAGCTGCTGACAATAAATGCATTCGCACATTCTTACGGTTACAACCTCACTCCTGAGGCGAGCACCACGACGGCACCAAACTTCACGCTCCCGGCTTCCGCGTACCGGCTGAGCGCTGCGTGCACTTTGCGGTTCACTGTGTCCCACTCCTCAGGTGGAATTCGATCCAGCAGCGGACGGAAAGGCACAGCGATCGACTTCTGGTACTCCCAGACTTCATCCTCGCTCCCGGGCCAAATCCAAGGCAGCGTTTCTGTGTTTTCTTCTATGTGTGCATATCCTGCCCGACGCAGCACGTCGGATAAGCTGCCGGGTTGCGCAAATTTAAACGGATCGAGATCACCCGGCGGTATAGCGGGAGCTCCGACATGCTTCAGAACCATTCCCATCGTGTTCGACCAGTACGGCTGGTCAAACGGCCCCCACGCCACAAAACATGCGCGACCGCCGGACCGCAGCACGCGATGAACTTCACGCAAGGCTTTATTGCAGTCAGCAAAAAACATGACGCCAAAGCGGCAAGTCACGAGATCGAAGCTTTGATCGGGGAAGGGCAAACTTTGAGCATCTGCCTGACAGATTGAAAAGTTATCGAGGCCGCGCTGCCGGGCTCGCTCTTCGGCAATCAGCAGAAGCTCGGCACTCAGATCCAAGGCTGTGACTTGACCGTCGCTGCCGACGCGTGACGCCAAGCCGATAGCGGGTTCCCCCGTACCACTGGCGAGGTCGAGAACCTTCATGCCAGATTGGGGCGAGGCGTAGTCGATCAACGCCTGCGTGACCGCAGCCCCCATCGCGGTCGATTTGACCTTCCACTTTTCTGCCGCAACCAGCCGGTAGGAAGATCCCCATTGTGGCTTGGAACCCTGGGCTGATTTCATAGGAAATAAACAGTCGCCCGGAGCATCCCCCTACGCTCGCTTCTTTCTCAACGGGCGCGATGGTCCACGTTTTTTTCTGGTCGCTACCGCGGTGAGATTGCCAGGCTCGAGCCGCTTGGCCGATTTCCAAAGCCGTTCCAGGTCGTAGTAGCTGCGCGCCTTCTCGGAGAATACGTGCACCACGAAATCCACATAATCCAGGAGCACCCATTCCGCCTGTTTGTAGCCCTCTACGTGAGCCGGATGCATACCCGCTCTCTGCAGTCGTTCTTCCACTTCATCGGAAATCGCCTGGACCTGGCGGGGATTGGTGCCGCTACACACAACGAAGTAATCGGTAAATGCGCCCGATTCTGGCTCCAACTCCAATACCGCGATCTGTTCCGCCTTTTTCTCCTGGCAGGCGCTGATGGCCTCGAATACCGGTCGCTTAAGATGGGTCTTCTTCATGAATTACAATAAGTGCAAGGATCCAACGTACAAAGATCTGCTGGTGCCATTGTAAAGCCAGCTCAGCTCATCGCCGGGTCGAATCAGAGCTGAACCGGCGATAGAGTGCCATCTTTTTGATGTATTCCCCGACTGCCGGGTCAACAAATTTCCGCAGCGGTCGTTTGGCTAACACAGCTTCTCTGATTGCGGTTGCGGAAACCGGCTGATGCACGTCGTCCAACAAGTGGATGGTCGCACCCTTCAATGCCAAGTCTCCTTTGGCGGGTTGCCTGGCAAATGGCTTGGTCACCGCTGGTGCTGGCCGTAGGCTCTTTGGAAGGGAGTTGGCCACATCAGCCAGCGAGTATCCCGGACGGCTGGCCACGATGAACTCACATTCCTGAAATAGCGCCTCGGCTTCATGCCAAGTTGCAATCTCCTGGAAGGCGTCAATCCCGATCAGAAGGAACAGCCGGTCGTTCTTCTTTAATATCTGCTTCAGCCGTCGGACTGTGTCAATGGTGTAATTAGCTCCTGCCACCCCGTGCTCTGATTGCTTCTTCTTACCGGGAGGCGGCGTCGCTACTGTTGTCGGGGCTTCCAGCAGCGATGGCAGGAAGGCGCTTTCCTCCCTGGTTGCGAGCGCCACCATGGCATAGCGATCGAAGTGCGATGCCACCGGCGCCCGCTGCTTGTGAGGAGGAATGTTGGCCGGCACGAAATAGATCCGGCTGAGCTCACAACGTTCCCGGGCGGCGCGCGCCAGCGCGATGTGTCCGTTATGAATCGGATCGAAGGTTCCGCCGAAAAGTCCGACGTTCATGAGTTTCTAATCAGGGAGCGTGAGTAGTTTCCGGCTTTCCACCGTTTCTTGCAAGTTTTTGCCGGGGCATTGCTGAAGCGCGGTGTTATTGGTCGCACGATTGGAATCGCTTAGTTAAAGATGCGATGAGAGATTGGATGAAGCAAGGGTCGTACCTTCGAACAACCTTTCGGATGTACTACCGTAACTCGCTGCCTTCCCATTATGGAAATAGGATTGGGTCGTATGCGAGTGAAGCTCCCCCTTCTCCGCACCCGCTATATCGCTCCCACCCGAGCGCCAATCCTGCGCTACGGCGTTGCCGTTCTTAGCATTAGCCTGGCTCTGATACCGGCATTGTTGCTGTCCGACGTGGTGGAAAGCCGGCTCGTCGTTTTTGCTGTCGCCATCATGGTAAGTGCCTGGTACGGCGGATGGAAACCCGGTCTGGCCGCCACTTCTTTCGCTCTCACCGTAAGCGCCTATTTTTCAATCCAGACAGCGCGCTCCCCCGGCGATTACCGGAAGGCCATTATCCATCTGACGCTGTTCGTGGTCGTTGCTTTGCTGATCTGCTGGTTCAACGCGGCATTGCGCGCGGCGCAGGAAGGATTACGCCGCTCCGAAATCAATTTTCGTTCCTTGGTGACCAATGCACCTTACGGCATTTGCCGCTGCGACTCGAACGGCATCATTGTCGACGCCAATCCCGCGCTCGTTCTTATGTTGGGTTATACGTCAAGCTCGGATTTGGTAGGACACAATCTCGGCAATCTATATGGGGAACCAGCGCAATGGTTCACACTCGCCGACTTCTTTCGCTCTCAGCATCGGTTCAACGAATTAGTTGCGGACTGGGTTCGCAAGGATGGTAGTTCCATCGTGGTACGTCTCTCGGGCCGCGCCATTCGCGATGAACGCAGGAACATCTTTTTCGAGCTCTTCACCGAAGACGTAACCGAGCGCCGTGGTTTGGAGCAGCAATTCCGCCAGGCTCAAAAAATGGAGGCAGTGGGCCGGCTCGCCGGTGGTATTGCCCACGATTTCAACAATCTGCTGATGGTGATCTCGGGATACTGTGAGTTTCTGCTGGATCGCATTGGTTCCGATCCTGCTCTGCGGGGCCCTGCTCAAGAGATTGCCAATGCCGCGGAGCGAGCCACATCGCTCACTCGCCAGCTACTCGCGTTCAGCCGTAAACAGCTGCTGACTCCCAAAGTGATAGACCTCAACTCAGTGGTCACTGAAAACCTAAAAATGCTTACCCGCATGATTGGGGAGGATATTGATCTGGTGATGATCCCCGGCGGAGACCTCGGCGCCGTGAAAGCAGATCCTGGCCAAATTGATCAGGTCATCATGAATCTGGCGGTCAATGCCCGTGATGCGATGCCGTACGGCGGCAGGCTCACCATCGAAACCGCCAATGTCACCTTGGATGAAAACTATGCCCGCTTCCACGCCCCGGTAAAGCCAGGGGAGTATGTAATGCTGGCCATCAGCGATACCGGCATGGGGATGGATGCGGACACTCAGACTCACATTTTCGAACCTTTCTTCACCACCAAAGGACTGAAGGGCACGGGCCTCGGACTCTCGACGGTCTACGGCATCATTAAGCAGAGTGAGGGCTACATCTGGACCTACAGCGAACCTGGCAAGGGAACCACGTTGAAGATTTACCTGCCACAGGTGAGTGCGGTCGGCGAGACGCTCGCTATACAGCCACCAATTGTCACCGCGAGTGCGGAGCAGAATTTTGAGACTATCTTGCTGGTCGAAGACGAAGCCAATCTCCGCCAACTGGGCCGAGCGTATTTAGAGAATCAGGGATACACCGTCTTTGAGGCCGCGGATGGCGCAGAGGCGATCCAAGTTTCCAGTGCTCACCCTGGCCCCATTCATTTGCTTTTGACGGACGTCATCATGCCAGGAATGAACGGGCAGGAATTGGCCCATCGCATCGTTTCGCTGCGGCCCAGGACCAAAGTACTTTTCATGTCTGGCTATACCGAAAATGCAATTGGCCACAATGGCACGCTGGACGCCGGCATCGTCCTGTTGCAGAAGCCCTTCACTTTTCCTGCTCTGAAGGCCAAGGTGAGGGAAGTTCTCGATACACCGATCCCCACGGAGGTTTCAATGGCAACTCGTTTGGCTGGAGAATCTCAAACTCGAAGACAGAAACTCTCTCCCTTCCGCGCTCAACGATTCAATCTTCAACTGCCCCTGAGATATCGGCTGGTGGGAGATAACGCATGGCGTGAAGGCACTACGGAAAATATCAGCCGCTCGGGAATGTTATTCCGCGCGGAGGAACTGATTCCAACCAACGTGCAGCTCGAGATCAACCTGGTGCTGCCCGCCGAGATCGCCGGATTGTCGGCCGCCGAAGTGGTGTGCCGGGGCGAAATTGTCCGCGCCATGCAACCCGAGCAACCCACGATGAGTCCAGCCGTGGCTGCAAAAATCCTGCAATACCATTTCCAGCACGGTTCGCAGATTCCCGAGGCGTGATTGGAGTGGGAGCACTGGGCAGATTTCAATCGTAGCTAGTCGATGTGTAAGGGCTAGTGGATTTGAAAGGGCACGGCTTCAGCCGTGCCGCGAGAAGCTCCGGAAGCTGCTTTAGCCCCCGTGATTCACAGGTTTAACGACCTAAAGGAAAGGATCTTCCAGCCGCTTCTACTCGGGAACTCCGTGTTGACTAGGAAGTTCTCCGGCTTCGCAGCGGCGCGTCTGATACATCTGCCACGGAAGTTGAGTCTTGCTGACTCGCCTCATCTGCCCGAAGATTGGCCTTCACTTCTTCCAGCTTCTCGGCAATTGCATACTTCAATTCGTCAATGCCCTTTCCCGTGACTGCGGAGATAGGAAACAACTCTAATCCCTGCTTCGTGCAATAGCGCTTCAGCTTGGCCAGTTTGTCTTTATTGGCAACATCAATCTTCGATGCCGCCATGATTATCGGTTTCTTTTCCAGACCAGCCCCGAAGCTTTCGAGTTCTCCTCGGATCACCTCGACATCCTTAACCGGATCAGGCCGCCCGCTGGCATCCGACACATCCGCCAGATGCACCAGCAAGCGCGTGCGCTCAATGTGACGCAGGAATTGCGTACCCAGGCCAGCGCCGGAATGCGCGCCTTCAATTAGACCCGGAATGTCTGCGACCACGAAGCTTCTTTCTTCGGGCGGCTGTCCCACGGCGACGACGCCGAGGTTGGGTTGCAGAGTTGTGAAGGGATAATCGGCAATCTTTGGTCGGGCCGCGGAAATACGTGAGATTAACGTGGACTTGCCAACATTGGGATATCCCACTAGCCCGACATCAGCCAGCAGCTTGAGTTCCAGGCGGAAGACGCGGTCCTCCCCCGGACGTCCGTCTTCGTGTTCGCGCGGGGCTTGATGGGTGGAGGTCGCGAAGCGCGCGTTGCCTCTCCCACCACGCCCGCCTTGCGCCACCACGATGCGCTCATCCGGCCGCGAGAAATCGTGCACCTTCTCTCCGCTATCGGCGTCGTACAGAATCGTGCCCACTGGCACTTTCAGGATGATGTCTGTGCCTTCGCGCCCGGTGCGATTGGAACCTTCTCCGTGCCGTCCCCGTTGGGCTTTGTATTCCGGATTGAAACGAAAATGGACCAGCGTGTTATGACGTTCGCTGGATTCCATGATGATGTCGCCACCCTTGCCGCCATCTCCGCCCGAGGGCCCTCCACGGGGGACAAACTTCTCCCGCCGGAAGGCGAGGCATCCATTGCCGCCGTCGCCCGCTTTCACTCGAATTTTGGCTTCATCAATGAACATCGTTGCGTTAATCAGAGTTTACGCAAAACAAAAAAATGCCTCGTCCCGAAGGCGAGGCTCCGAGCAGCGCAAATTGTCAACACGCTCTTAAATTCTATTTCGCTTCCAGCGGCTCGATCATCACAAACTTACCCATCGAGCCTTTATCGAGAAACTTGATACGGCCGCTGATCTTGGCGAAGAGCGTATCGTCCTTGCCACGACCCACATTCAGCCCCGGCTTCACTCGCGTGCCTCGCTGCCGTACGATGATGGTTCCGCCGGGAACCACCTGTCCCCCAAAAGCCTTGAAGCCTAAACGCTGCGAATTCGAGTCGCGACCGTTTCGTGAACTTCCTAATCCTTTTTTATGTGCCATTTAGAATCCAGTTGCCAGTGGCTAGTGGCCAGTGGCTAGTTTTGCGCTACTTTTTCTTTTTCGGTGTTGCCTTTTTTGTCGCGGACTTCTTTGCCGCAGTCTTCTTCTTGGTTGACGCGGTTGCCCCTCTTGCTTCGGCCTTGGGCTCTTCAGCGACCGGGGCCGCCTTCTTCACCTTTGCTTCCTTCTTTGGCAAATCCGGCGCCGTAAACTTTTGTCCGTCGAAGGCAATCTCGGTGATGCGCACTGCGGTGAAGGCCTGCCGATGGCCGCGCAGCTTCTTGTATTGCTTCTTGCGTTTGTAGTGGAAGACCAGGATCTTGTCGGCGCGGCCCTGCTCCACAATTTCGCCGCTGACATGCGCGTCCGCGTGTGCCCGCGCGATTTGGCCCTGCTCACCAGAAATTGCCAGCACATCGCCGAAATTGATCTTGCCCTCGGTGCTGCCGGCCAGAGTCTCCACGCGAATTACATCGCCGGGCGCCACCCGGTACTGTTTGCCTCCGGCGCGAATGACCGCGTACATAGCTGTGCCTCCATCCAATTTCATACCGGCGCTCGCCGTGGCGCGACCGGAACCTGCTGATTTTCCTGTGCTTGCTCTTTTCCGCGTCGGCGCTCTTGGCAACGATTGCGGACGACTCCAGAACGGAGTCGCAGATACAGGCAAACTCAACTATTTTAGCTTGGCTTGTGGAAAAGCGTCAAACCAATTGCGTCCGCTTTTTGAGCTTTGGCGGTCGCTATGCGACAATTCCTCGCCGAACTTGGAGGAATTCTATGCCGAAACGCATCCTTACCTTGCTCGTTTGTCTCCTCGCACTCAGCCTTTCGAGCTTTGCCGCGCCAAAAAAATCTGCCAAAAAGGCGATGTCGAACGGCCCCGCGCCCGACAAAGCCTACATACAGAAAATCTGGGACGGCTGGTCTACGCTGAACACCGCCAACCTGGAACAATACTATGCCAGAGGTCCGCACACTTTTTTCGATATCGCGCCCCTCAAATACAGCAGCTGGGAAGAGTATGAGAAGGGTGTAACCGCGATCCTTAAAAACTACAAGAGCGCCAAGTTTACCGTGAATGACGATGCCGAGATCCACAATCACGGCGATCTCAGTTGGGGCACCTCGACCGTTAAGGAAGACGCCGTCCTCAGCAACGGAAAACGCGAAATGGGGACGTGGCGCTGGACTGTGGTTTTCGAGAATCAGGCTGGAAAGTGGCTCATCGTACATGAGCATGTTTCGGCGCCGGCACAGTAATGGGGCCATGCAACTAGCAGAAGAAGGCCGAGTGACGCCAGAACCAAAGTCCGGAGAGATCACTTCTCCAAGTGGCTTCCGGAACCCCGTTCTTCCTCCTCGGCCGCTAGGTTCAATACAGTAATTGGATCGTTGTGCCGAAACACCAGCGGCGGGGGGATCAAACGTGGAACCACTCGCACCATCAAAAACAAGAGGGCAAACGCCAAGGGAAAACCCAGTACAAGTACTGCTATAAACCCAGCCAAAGGACCAAGAGCCACGATCAATAGTTTTGGCAGATGCGCGACCCACGGCAAACCGAAACCAAGTACGACGCTGATTACCGCTAATGTGCGCGCGTACGTTTCAGATACTCGCAACCTTCTACCACATTGTCCGCAGTGGAAGTCATCGCCGAATACTTCCTTGTCAAACGCCATTGTCACATACATTCAGCGCATCTCACTCGATTCCTGGAGTTGTCATGGTTGCTGCCATCTGCAAGCTCGTCTGCGAGAACACGGCCTGTGCATTGGCCGAAAGAGGAACGTCGCTTTTGCGGGTTCTAGCTTTGGCCCCTTATTCCGGTCGGTTAGAATCAGACTGTTCCTGTTAACTATCTAAACAGAACTTATCCAGTACGAATCAAGTAAAACTTCCTGATTCTCAATAAGCTTTGACAAAAAAATAAATTGTCATTCCTGCGCCCACCAGGACGACGAACCCTCGCACCCAGTTCTGCGGCAGTTTCTGCGCGTAGTGCGCGCCGAAATACCCTCCTACCACCGCTCCTACGATCATGACCAGCGCCTGCGGCCAGTACACGGCGCGCTTCACGATGAAGACGACCGTGGCGACGCCGTTAATCGCGCTTCCCAGAACGCTCTTGAGAGCGTTCATGGCATGAATGTCCGTCATTCCGATCGCCGCCAGCATGGCCAGGTTGATAATCCCAACCGCTCCGCCAAAGTATCCTCCATACACGGCGACCGCCAATTCGAATACCGAGGCCACGAAGATCGCCGCTGAAGTTGCATCCCTTCCAACGCTAGAGGGACGACCTGCTGCGAGCCTCGGTCCGAATACGAACAGTAGGGTTGCTCCCAGCATCAGCCAGGGCAGCACTTCCATGAAGGTGTGGGCCGGCGTTTTCAGGAGTAAGAATGCCCCTAGCAGTCCACCAATGACGCTTGTGATTAGCAGGGGCAGCAACACGCGACGCGGCACGTCGAGTTTTTCGCGATACGCGCCCCCACTGGCCACAATCCCGCTCCACAAGGCCAGAGAATTGGTTGCGTTGGCGGGAATGGGTGGCACACCGGTGAACAAAAGCGCAGGAAAGGCAACGAAGCTGCCGCCGCCGGCGACCGCATTTAAGACGCCGCCGAGAACGCCGGCGACAAATAGAAGAATGGCTTGTCCAAAGTTCAACAATAAAGGTGTATCACAACCGTGCTCATTTCACGGTGAGGAACCATGAGCCAACTTCGCTAAATCCGTTCCAGCGCTTCAAGTGTTCTGTCGTTTCGCACGTTTCCTGTATTCAGCGTGGTCTTCGGTTCCAATAGCAACACGTGGGCTTCTTCTTCGGCCACGGGCATGTGTTCGACTCCTCGCGGGACGATGAAAAATTCTCCGGGATTGATCCATACATCTCCGTCACGGAGACGCATGAGCAGCCGTCCACTGACTACCAGGAACAACTCATCTTCCTTTTCATGCCGGTGCCAGATGAACTCTCCCTTCACCTTGACCAGCTTCACATAGGAATCATTCAGCTCGCCGACGATCTTCGGACTCCAGTAGCCGGAAAAGCTGGAAAATTTTTCGGAGAGGTTGACTTTGTTGGGATTCATGAATCATTAGACTGCGAGGGCGCGTCAGACGCGCCAAAATCTTGCCCGAGGCTATGGGGACTCTACGAGGAAGGGGAGGTTTCGATCGTTTGCATGTGAATGGTATTGTTTGTCTTGTCAAACGTTCCCATTATTTTTACGTTCTTTCCTGCAAATCTTCTTGCCTTGGTTTGATCATCGACCCTGTACTCCAAGTCACCCGCCCGCAGAACATAGCCGTCCTTTTGACGGATGATGGTTCCCATGAACGGTCTGGGCTTCTGCAGCGTGGCGGTAGAGGGTGCCGGGCCGCGTTGTTGCTTGGGATCGGGGGAGGGAAATGTTGCCGGCGTACTCGGAGCCGCAGTCGCCGGAGACTGGGCCGTCGGATCGGGCGGCTGCGTGGGTCGGCCTCCTACCTGCGAAAATGCCAACGTGACCATTCCCACGCACACCCCTAGGACGACGACCGCTGTTCTAGAGCCTCTCATGACGTTCTCCATAGCTCTCTACTAACGAGCGAGCCACCTGCGACGCCTACTACTCTCCGTAAGTTCCACTGGCCGGCTGCGGCTCCGAGGAAAAACGGTTCCGGACCTTGTCGCCAAAATCCTGAACCTTGTCCGCCAGATTGCTGCGAATTTCCTCTCCACTGGCTGGTGCAAACAGCAAACCGACGCCCACGCCGATTCCCACTCCAATCAGCAAGGCAGTAGCCGTGCTCATGAAGTGAGAGTCATCGCCGCGGATGACTCGAGATGCGCGATCCATACGCTCGGCTGCAGTTTCGTAGGTATCTTGTGCCCGGTCAGTGAAATCCTCAATGCTTTCAGCTAGACGATCGCGCACCGGGTCGAGCAGATACAGGCCGGCACCCAGCAGCGCATTAAAAAGAGCTTTGTTGCGTAGTTTCATTATGTTTTCTCCCGTCGACTGGACTAGCGTTAATAGAGATGCGAAAAGCGAGGTTGTCGTTGGCGCTTGTTTTACACAGAATTGCAGAATCGAGCTACTCAGGGGAGATGGCTACTGGACGCGAATAGGGGCGTTCAGATACAGCAAAGACTGTAGTGAGACGCGGAGATGATGCTTGGCGGGCCAAGCGTCACGCGCGCCATTGGGCGACGAAAATCGACGACGACGGGTCCTATTGAATCAGCGACCCGTTCATCGGTTCCTCTTCTGGCGGGATCACCACAGCCGCGGCCACACGGTCTCCCGGTTCGATCTGCAACAGGCGTACACCCTGGGCCGAGCGCCCGGATTCGCGGATGTACTTACTTTCGATGCGGATGATTTTGCCGTACTGGCTGATCAGCATCACTTCGGAATTCTCCTCCACCTGGGAAATGCCAACGACTTTGCCATTGCGCTCGGTCGTTTTAACGTTGATCACACCCGAACCGCCGCGTCCTTGCAGACGATATTCGTCTGCTGGAGTGCGCTTGCCGTAGCCATTCTCGGTGACTGAGAGGATAAGCGACCCTTTCTTGGCCACATCCACGACTTCACCCTCCACCTTCGGAGTGGCTGCGCCTGGCTTGGGCGTGGTGGCCATGCCGACAATGTAATCGTTGGTGTCCAGGTGCATACCGCGAACGCCGGTAGCGTTCCGGCCCATGGAGCGAACGTCGTTCTCGTCGAAGCGGATAGCCTGGCCATCGTGCGAAGCCAGAAACACAATCTGCTGTCCGTCAGTCAGACGTGCCGCCACCAGTTCGTCGCCCTTTTCGATGTTGATGGCGATGATGCCGATGGAACGCACATGCGAAAACTCTTTCAGCTCAGTCTTCTTCACCGTGCCGTTGCGCGTGGCGAAAAAGATGTAGCGGCCTTCTTCCTCGAGTTTGCGCACCGCCAGCATCGTCCGAACGGTCTCGCCCGGTTGCAAGCCGACCAAATTGCCGACGTGCTTGCCCTTACCCGCAGCCCCCACGTCGGGGATTTCGTAGACTTTCAGCCAATACACTCGCCCGGTGTTAGTGAAGATCAGAATGTAGGCGTGGGTGGAAGCGATAAACAGGTGCTCGACAAAATCCTCGTCGCGAGTCTTCATACCGGTGCGCCCCGTGCCTCCACGGCGTTGCATGCGGTAGGTGGATATCGGAGTACGCTTCATGTATCCGGAATGACTTACAGTAACCGCGGTCTGCTCGTCTGCGATCAGGTCCTCCAGCTGAATCTCGGCAGCTTCGTCTTCAATCTTGGTTCGACGCTCGTCGCCATATTGCTTTCTGACTTCTTCGAGCTCCTTCACAATTACGCCGCGCAGCTTCTTCTCTGAAGCCAGAATTGATTCGAACTCAGCAAT
>Ga0209239_1000361_pt1 | contig 25873 bp, 19 predicted proteins | sample GraSoi013_2_20cm_FD_185824 | JGI IMG/M metagenome (GOLD analysis project Ga0209239, IMG submission 185824) | Grasslands soil microbial communities from the Angelo Coastal Reserve, California, USA - Sample 10_02_2013_2_20cm (SPAdes) (version 2) | ecosystem: Environmental > Terrestrial > Soil >...
GCAAAGTGGCGATCAAAACCATTCTGATCAGCCAGCTCGACGAGGAGACCGCCAAGGATTTCTCGATGCGATTCGTGCGCGAGGCGCACGCAGTGGCCCGGCTCAATCACCCGAACATCGTCCAGGTCTACGACTTCGGCGAGGAAGGCGATATCGCCTACCTCGTCATGGAGTTCATCCGCGGCGATGAGCTGAAGTCCACCCTGAGCACGGGCCGGCAGTTCGACCGGAAGGAATGCGTGCGCATCATGTGCGAGCTGCTCGATGCGCTCGAGTTCGCGCACGAAGCCGGGGTCGTCCACCGCGACATCAAGCCCGCCAACGTCATGCTCGACAGCCAGGGCCGGGCCAAGCTCACCGATTTCGGCGTGGCGCGCGTCACCGATTCCGACCGCACCCACGCGGAGCGCACGCAGGCGGGCACGGTAGTCGGAACGCCCGCCTACATGTCGCCCGAGCAAATCCAGGGGCAGCGCATCGACCGGCGCACCGACATCTTCTCCGCGGGTGTAATCCTGTACCAGTTCCTGACCGGCCAGAAGCCTTTTACGGGGGAGGGCGCCTGGACCGTCGCGAAGAAGATCATCCAGGAAGATCCCCCGATGCCGTCGTCGATCAATATGGCGCTGTCGCCGGAGTTCGACCGGGTGGTCGCGAAGGCGCTCGCGAAGGATCCCGACCAGCGCTTTGCCACTGCGCGCGAATTCTCACAGGCGCTCAAGCGCGCCGCGGAGGGGAAACCGGCGATACCGGAGGAGGAACCGACGCTCGTCGTGCCGCGCGAGCCCCGCGTGCAGCAGCCCACCCACGCTCCCGAGGCGCTGAGATCCGGGGAAATGGAGCTCGAGTTCTGGCGTTCGATCAAGGACAGCGACGACGCGAACGACTTCGAGCTCTACGTGCGGCAGTTTCCGCAGGGCGTGTATGCGTCGCTCGCGGCGCGCAAGGCCGCCAAACTGCGGAGCGGTTCCCCCGCGGACGACAGCGGCACCCGCACCATGGCGGGAGCCGACAGGACGCGGCTCCAGAGGAGCGTTCCGCGCGCCGAAGCCGAGCAGAGTGCGCGGGCGGCGGTCGAGAAGACCATCAAGCTTGCGGAGGCGCCGTCGCCGGAACCCGCGCGGGCCGAGAAAAGGCGTTCGATGCTCGTGCTGGCGGCACTTGGGGTGCTCGTCGCCGCCGGTGCCGCCACTTATTTCGTAGTAATCAAACCGAACCAGCAATCGACTGCCCAGAAGGCCGAAGCGGAGGCAAAGGCCAGGCGCGATGCCGCCGAAGCCGCAAACGCCGAGGCACAAGCGAAGCGCGATGCCGAGGCGAAGCGCGACGCCGAAGCGCAGGCGAAACGCGAGGCCGTAGCGCAAGCGAAACGGTCAAAGGACGCGAAGGAGCAAGGTGCGGCCGAACTGAAAGCGAAGCGGGAAGCGCAAATGAAACGTGAAGCCGACCTGCGAGCAAAGCGTGAGGCCGAAGCGCAGGCGAAGCGCGAAAGCGAAGAGAAGGCACAGCGCGAAGCCAAGGTGCAGGCGCAACGCGACGCCGAGAGCAAGGCAAAGCTCGCTGCGGAGACATCACTCTGGAACTCGGTCAAATCGAGCCGCAAGGCCGCCGACGTTCAGAAATACCTCAACCGCTACCCGAACGGTCACTATGCGGAACCGGCGCGCCAGCGCATGCTTGAATTGGAGAGCGCCCGTTTGGAGGAGGCCGCCAAGAAGCAAAAAGAAGGGGAAAAGAAGAAGTCGACGATCATCGTCCCGCCGACGTTCTAGCGGCGAATCAGAACCGGTAGCCGAGCCTGACCCCGAGACTGGCGGCTTTTTCGGTGACCGTGTACGCGGCCGTGGTGACGACCCCGAAGTTGTACTTGTATTGCTGGTATCTCAAATCGGCGGTTACTCCCAGCGCCGGGGTGATCGGGTAGGTATAGGCTCCCCCGAGGCTGAAACCGAAGGTGGTGTCGGCGGTATTGTTGAAGCCGTTGTCGTTCTTCCACTTGCCCTTCATCCCAGCAATGGCGATGCTCCCGCTGAACTGTCCGCGCAGCGCGGGAACCCCAGCGCCCGCTCCGATGAAAATCCCTTGGCTGTCGAATGTGTCCTTGGAGAAAGTTTGGGGTGGACGGGGTGCGTGCAGTACGGTGTCGCTCACTGTGTAGCCGCCAAAACCCGAGACACTCACCCCTCGGGCAAAAGCGTGGCTGTAGCCCCCCGTCAGGGTGTAGGAATCGTGCGAAAAATCCTGCTTCTGGCTGGTTACCGAATTCCACAAGTCGTGCGTGGCGCTGAGGCTCTGCGAAGTCGCGAAGTCGACATAGATTCCCTTGGGCGATATCCAGGTCAGACCGACATTGGCCGCCGTGTAACTGGACTTCGCAGTCTGATTGCTATATCCGACGGGGGCGTTCCGGTCAAACGAAATCTTATAGCTGGTCGGCGCGAGCCCGCCGTACAGACGCAAGACGTTCTGCGCTTGTGCTGCAGCGGGAAAAAAGGCAAAGGCGAAAAGTGCGGCCCACAACTCGGTCCGGTGTGTTTTCATGGCAACTGACCTCCGCTCGATTCAATTGTGTCAGCTTTCCGCGGAAATTGGAATGCGCGGCGCAAGCACCTAGTCGACGACAAGTTCGAGCACCACGCGGCGCAACTCTGCGCCCTCGGGATGCCAATCGATGCGAAACCCCTGCGAACGGGCGAGTCGCAACATGGGCGTGTTGGTGGCGAGCACGTCACCGACGATCCACCGCATGCCGTGCCCTCGGGCGGAATCGACGAGCATGACGAGGAGCTTCCCGCCGATGCCGCGGCCCTGCCAGGCATCGGCGACGGTGATCGCGAATTCGCAGGTGACGCCGTCCGCGAGGCGCGCGTAGCGCGCCACGCCGATCGCGGTTTCGGCTCCCTCGATCGTCGCTGTCGCGATCAGCGCCATATCGCGGCTGAAATCGATGCGTGTGAATTTTTCCAGCATCTCCGGTGTGAGGCGGACGCCGCCGCCGAGGAAGCGGTTGTAGCGCGTTTCTTTCGAAAGCTTGCGCGCGAATTCCGTCTCGAGGTCGATGTCCTCGGGGCGGATCGGGCGAACCGTGATCGAGTGCGCGACGCCCAGGGGCCAGGACGCGACCAAGTGCGCGGGGTAGGCCGCGGAGAACGCCGGCGCCGTGGTGTTCCTGGAGCGCATGGCGGCCTTCAGGCGCGTGGCGCCGCCGCGCGATGCGCTTCGAGCAGCCGTTCCAAGGCCTCGCCTGCGCGCTCGAGCGCGCGCGCATCGCCGAGCAGCCTGAAGTCGTGATGCGTGGCGAGGACGATCCCGAACAGCTCGAAGGTGAGCTGCCAGGGATCGGTGTGCGGTTCCAGGTGCCCTTCGTCGATGGCAAGGCGGATCGCCTTGGCGACGGCCCCGCGCAGCTCGCGTTGCCCGGCGACGAGCAAGTCGCGCACTGCACCGGGCCGATCGTCATATTCGACGGAGGCGGCGAGCATGAGACAGCCGCCGGGGAGGTCGTCGTTGCGTTTCACCCACCCGAGCCAGTTCGAGAAAAGGGCTCTAAGACGCGGCAGGCCGCGGGCGTGTTTCAATGCGGGCGACAAAACCTCGTCGAAGAACAGCGTCTGCGCCCGCTTGAGCGTGAGCAGCTGCAAGTCCTCCTTGGAGCCGAAATGAGCGAAGAGCCCGCTCTTGGACATGTCCAGCCGTTCCGCGAGGGAGCCTATGCTCAACCCCTCCAACCCGAGCTGACTTGCCAGGGCCACCGCCTCGTTGAGGATCAACGTGCGCGTCTGCTCGCCTTTTCGCATCCGCATACCCTAGTACGAACGTTCGTTAATCGCAACTACTTCTTTTTCTTCTATGAGTTACCGGATTTGCCTACATGTTTGGGTAGTTCGGTCCCCCCCCACCCTGTGGGGCGACCCAGACGATATTCTGGGACGGGTCCTTGATGTCACAGGTCTTGCAGTGAACGCAGTTCTGCGCGTTGATCTGGAGGCGGTCGGTGCCGTCGCCGTTTTTCACGAATTCGTACACGCCCGCCGGACAGTAGCGGCTTTCGGGGCCCGCGTATTTCGCGAGGTTCAAGCGGACGGGGAGACTCGCGTCCCTGAGAACCAAGTGGCAGGGCTGGTTCTCCTCGTGGTTCGTATTGGAGATGAATACCGAGGAGAGGCGATCGAATGTGAGCTTTCCGTCGGGCTTCGGATAATCGATCGGCTTGCATTCCGAGGCGGGCCTGAGGCATTCGTGGTCGGCGTGGCGGTGATGCAGCGTCCAGGGGAATTTTCCGCCGAGCAGCGTTTGCTCCACGCCCACCATCAGCGTGCCCGAGTAAAGCCCCTTGGACATCCACTGCTTGAAGTTGCGGGCGCGGTACAGCTCGTCGAATAACCACGATTCCTGGAATGCGGCGCTGTAAGCGTCGAGCTCGTCTGCGGATCGTCCCGCCCGCAGGGCGGCGAACGCGGCCTCCGCCGCGAGCATGCCCGACTTGATCGCCGCGTGGCTGCCTTTTATTCGCGAGGCATTGAGGAATCCCGCTTCGTCGCCGACGAGGCACCCGCCTGGAAACGTGAGTCCGGGCAACGACATCAAGCCGCCGGCGGCGATGGCGCGCGCGCCGTATGCGATGCGCTTGCCGCCTTCGAGAAACGTGCGGATGTCCGGATGAGTCTTGTAGCGCTGGAATTCCTCGTACGGATCGAGATAGGGGTTGGCGTACGCGAGTCCGACGACAAAACCCACCGACACGAGGTTGTCCTGCATGTGATAGAGGAAGGACCCGCCGTAGCTGTCTGCGCTCAGGGGCCACCCGGCGGAGTGAATGACGAGCCCCGCCTGGTGTCTTTCCGGTTCGATCTCCCAGAGTTCCTTCAGACCGATGCCGTACGCCTGTGGGTCCGAGTTCGCGCTCAGGCGATAGCGCTCCATCAGTTGCTTGCCCAGATGGCCGCGACAGCCTTCGGCGAAGAAGACGTACTTGCCCCACAGCTCGATCCCCGGCTGGTACTGCGCTGTCGGCCTGCCGTCGCGTCCGACGCCCATGTCGCCGGTGGCGACGCCGCGAACGCCGCCTCGATCGTCGTAGAGCACTTCCACGGCGGCAAAACCGGGGTAAATTTCGACGCCCAGCGCTTCGGCTTGCTGCCCCAGCCAGCGGCACACGTCGCCGAGGCTGACGACGTAGTTGCCCTGGTTCCTGAAGCATTCGGGCAGGAGAAAACCCGGCACCTTGAACGAGCCGAACCGGGTGAGAAAAAGGAACCGGTCCTCGTTCACCGGGGTCGCGAGCGGGGCGCCGCGGGCCTTCCAGTCGGGGAAGAGCTCCTCGAGCGCGCGCGGGTCCATCACGGCGCCGGAGAGGATGTGTGCCCCGATCTCCGAGCCTTTTTCGATCACGCACACGCCCAGTTCGACCGCCCTCTGCGTCGCGAGCTGCTTCAGCCGGATCGCGCTGGCGAGTCCCGCCGGCCCGCCGCCCACCACGACCACGTCGAACTGCATCGATTCGCGTGCCATGCGTCTCCCGATCCGGATCGAGCGCGATCCGGCGCAAATTATAATGTCCAACCACGAAGGAGGCCGCCATGGCCGAAACACCGCTCTGGACGCCGAGTCCCGAGCGCATAGAAGAAGCGAATCTCACGCGCTTTGCGCGCCAGGCGATCCGCGACTGGAAGCTCGGACTGAACGACTACCCGGCCTTCTACCGCTGGACGACCGAACACCCGGAGCAGTTCTGGGACTCGGTGTGGAAGTTCGCGAGCGTGCGCGCGAGCACGAAGGGCGCGCGGGTTCTCGTGAACGGCGGCCAGATGCCGGGCGCGCGCTGGTATCCGGAGTCGCGGCTCAACTTCGCTGAGAACCTGCTGCGGCGGCGCGACGCGTCCACGGCGATGGTGTTCTGGGGCGAAGACAAGGTGAAGCGACGCCTCACCCATCGCGAGCTGTACGAGCAAGTCTCGCGAATCGCACAGGGACTGCGCGCCTTGGGCGTGAAACCCGGCGACCGGGTGGCCGCTTATCTGCCGAACCTGCCCGAAGCGATCGCGGCCATGCTCGCCGCGACGAGTATCGGCGCGACCTTCTCGACGTGTTCCCCCGATTTCGGGGTTGAGGGGGTGCTCGACCGCTTCGGCCAGATCGCACCCGCGGTACTCTTCGCGGCTGACGGGTATCACTACAACGGAAAACAAATCGACTCGCTGCAGAAAGTCCGGGAGATCGCCGCGAGGCTGCCCAGCTTGAAGCGCGTCGTGGTCGTTCCCTACGTGAGCGTTGGGCCGGACGTTTCCGCCATTCCGGGCGCGCAGCGTCTGGAGGACTTCGTCGCCGATCACCCGGCAAGCGACATCCCCTTCGAGCAGCTGCCCTTCGACCATCCGCTGTACATCCTGTTTTCCTCCGGCACGACCGGAGTGCCCAAGTGCATCGTGCACGGAGCCGGCGGTGCGCTGCTCAAGCATCTCTGCGAGCAGCAACTGCATTGCGACGTGGGGCCCGGAGACCGGCTGTTCTACTTCACCACGCTCGGCTGGATGATGTGGAACTGGCTCGCCTCGGCGCTCGCTTCGGGCGCGACGCTCCTGCTCTATGACGGCTCGCCCTTCGTAAGGAACGGCAACATTCTTTTCGACTACGCCGATGCCGAGCGGATAACCCATCTCGGCATCTCCGCGAAATTCATCGACGCCATCTCCAAGGCGGGCGTGGAGCCGGCGAAAACGCACCGGCTCGAGCACCTGCGCACCGTGCTCTCGACCGGCTCCCCGCTCGCCCCCGAGGGTTTCGACTACGTTTACAGAGCGATCAAGCGCGATCTGTGCCTATCATCGATCTCGGGCGGCACCGACATCTGCGGATGCTTCGTGCTCGGAAACCCGATCCTTCCGGTGTGGCGCGGCGAAATCCAGTGCCGGGCTCTCGGCCTCAGGGTCGAGGTGTTCGACGAAAACGGCCGCTCGGTGAAAGAGCAAAAGGGCGAGCTGGTCTGCACGCGGCCATTTCCATCGCTGCCGGTCGGATTCTGGAACGATCCCGACGGAGCGAAATACCGGGCTGCCTACTTCGAGAGATTTCCCGGGGTCTGGACCCACGGCGACTGGTGCGAGATCACGGCTCGCGATGGCATGATCATCTACGGCAGATCGGATGCGGTGCTCAATCCGGGGGGCGTGCGCATCGGCACTGCGGAGATCTACCGTCAGGTCGAGCAGTTGGAGGAGGTGACCGAGTCGCTCGTGATCGGCCAGACCTGGCCGCCGGGCGAGATCGGCGACGTGCGCGTGGTGCTGTTCGTGAAGCTGCGCGAGGGGCTGGCTCTGGACGACAGGCTCGTCGCCCGGATCAAGCAGCAGATCCGCGTCAACACCACGCCGCGACACGTTCCGGCGAAAATCCTGCAGGTGCCCGATATTCCTCGCACCAAGTCGAACAAGATCGTCGAGCTCGCCGTGCGCAGCGTCGTGCACGGGCAACCGGTGAAGAACCTCGAGGCGCTCGCGAATCCCGAGGCGCTCGCGCATTTCCGGAATCGACCGGAGCTCGGGGAAGCCTAGAGCGCCGCGTCGAGCTGCTTCTGCATCATGCGGATACGACAGCGAAGCCGCGCGCCGATTGAGCAGCGAGGGGTTTTCATGTACCATTCTCCATCCCATCCCCCGGATTTTAGATGGCCAAGTATGTGTTCGTGTCGGGCGGCGTGGTTTCCTCTCTGGGGAAGGGGATAGCCGCCGCCTCCCTCGCCGCGATCCTCGAATCGCGCGGCATCAAAGTCACCCTCCTCAAGCTCGACCCGTACATCAACGTCGATCCCGGCACGATGAGCCCCTTCCAGCACGGGGAGGTGTTCGTCACCGAGGACGGCGCCGAGACCGACCTCGATCTGGGCCACTACGAGCGTTTCCAGTCGGCGCGGATGCACCGCAACAACAACTTCACGACCGGCCAGATCTACGATTCGGTAATCAGAAAAGAGCGGCGCGGCGACTACCTCGGCCGCACCGTGCAGGTGATCCCGCATATCACCGACGAGATCAAGGCGTTCATCGCGCGCGGCGCAGGCGAAGCGGAAGTGGCGATCGTCGAGATCGGCGGCACGGTCGGGGACATCGAGTCGCTGCCCTTCCTAGAAGCGGTGCGGCAGATGGGGCTGGAGCTCGGCGCGCACAACACCTGCTACGTCCACTTGACGCTCGTGCCGTTCATCAAGAGCGCGGGCGAGATCAAGACCAAGCCCACGCAGCATTCGGTGAAGGAGCTGCGCGGGATCGGCATCCAGCCCGATGCGCTCCTGTGCCGTTCCGACCGCCCCATTCCCGAGGACGAAAAGAAGAAGATCGCGCTGTTTACCAATGTTCAAGCCAATGCCGTCATCTCCGTCTGGGACGCGGACTCGATCTACAAGATTCCCTGGATGCTGCACCAGCAGATGCTCGATGAAATCGTCTGCCACAAGCTCGGCATCATCGCCAAGCCGGCCGAGCTCAAGGTATGGAAAAAGCTGGTCGAGGCGCTCGAGCATCCCCAGCGCGAGATCACCATCGCCATGGTCGGCAAGTACGTCGACCTCACCGATTCCTACAAATCGCTGAACGAGGCGCTCGTCCACGCCGGGATCCACGCGCGCAGCCGAGTCAGCATCCGTTACGTGGATTCGGAGACGATCGAGAATGACGGCATCGGCGCGCTCCTGAAAGGCGTGGACGCGATACTCGTTCCGGGCGGTTTCGGCAAACGCGGCGTCGAAGGTATGATGAAGGCGATCCAGTACGCGCGCGAGAACAAGGTCCCGTATCTGGGCATCTGCTTGGGTATGCAGCTCGCGGTGATCGAATTCGCGCGCAACGTCGTCGGCCTCGCGGGCGCGAACAGCACGGAATTCGACCGCGACACGCCGCACCCGGACCGAGTGGCAGGACCGCGACGGCCGCATCGAGCGGCGCGACGAAAAGTCCGATCTCGGCGGGACCATGCGGCTGGGCGCTCAAGGTGCTGCGCTCGAGGCCGGGAGCCTCGCGCGCAAGGTCTATGGCGCGGACGTGATCAACGAACGCCACCGCCACCGCTACGAAGTCAACAACCAGTACGTGCAGCGGCTGAAGGACAAGGGCTTGCGCGTTTCCGGCCTCACCCAGCGCGAGCAGCTGTGCGAGATGATCGAGCTGCCGTCGCATCCCTGGTTCATCGGCTGCCAGTTCCATCCCGAATTCACTTCGACGCCCCGCGGCGGCCATTCTCTGTTTACGGCGTTCGTCGAAGCCGCTCTGCAGTACCAGGCCAGCAAGACCAAGACCGCGATCGCGGCTTGAGAGCATGAAGCTTTGCGGCTTCGAAGTCGGCCTCGACAAGCCTTTGTTCCTGATTGCCGGTCCGTGCGTCGTGGAGTCCCGCCAGATGGCGCTCGATACTGCGTCCGCCCTGAAGGAAATCTGCAAAGAGCTCGATGTGCCCTTCATCTACAAGTCCTCCTACGACAAGGCCAACCGCAGCTCGGGAAAGTCGTACCGCGGCCTCGGGATGGACAAGGGCCTGGAGATCCTCGCTGAGGTGAAGAAGAAGACCGGCGTGCCGGTGCTGACCGATGTCCACGACAAGGAAGACATCGCGGAGGTGGCGGCCGCCGTCGACGTGCTGCAGACCCCGGCGTTTCTCTGCCGCCAGACCGATTTCATACACGTCGTCGCCGCGGCGGGAAGACCAGTCAACATCAAGAAGGGCCAGTTCCTGTCGCCGGCCGAAATGAAGAACGTGGTGGATAAGGCGCGCGAGGCGAGCGGAAAGGACAACATTCTAGTGTGTGAGCGCGGTGCCTCGTTCGGCTACAACAACCTGGTTTCAGACATGCGCTCCCTGGCGATCATGCGCGAGACCGGTTGTCCGGTGGTGTTCGACGCCACGCATTCGGTCCAGCTCCCGGGCGGACAGGGGATTTCTTCCGGAGGACAGCGCGAGTTCGTGCCCGTGCTGGCCCGCGCAGCGGTGGCGAGCGGCATCGCCGGGGTGTTCATGGAGACCCATCCGGATCCGGACAAGGCGCTCTCTGACGGCCCGAACGCCTGGCCCCTGGACCGGATGAAGGAGTTGCTGGCCACCCTGAAAGAACTCGACACACTGGTGAAGCGCGGACGCTTCGCGGAACAGGACCTGAAAGCGCAGAAAAAGGGCGGATAAATGAGCTCGATCGTCGACGTCGTCGCAAGAGAGATTCTCGACTCACGGGGCAACCCGACCGTGGAAGCCGATGTGCTGATCGAGTCCGGGGTCATGGGTCGCGCTGCGGTGCCTTCGGGTGCCTCCACCGGCAGCCGCGAGGCGCTGGAACTCCGCGACCAGGACAAGGGTCGTTACGGGGGCAAGGGCGTCCTGAAGGCGGTCGAGCACATCAACACCGAGATCTCCGAGGCGATCATGGGTCTGGACGCGCAGGAGCAGAGCTTCATCGACAAGACCCTAATCGAGCTGGACGGCACCGACAACAAGTCGCGCCTCGGCGCCAACGCCATTCTCGCGGTATCCATGGCTGTCGCGAAAGCGGCGGCCGAGGAATCGGGACTGCCGCTCTACCGGTATTTCGGCGGGTCGGGCGGAATGCAGATGCCGGTGCCGATGATGAACGTCATCAACGGCGGGGCTCACGCGAGCAACAACCTCGATATCCAGGAATTCATGATCGTGCCGGTCGGCGCGGCCAGCTTTCGCGAAGCCCTGCGCTGCGGCGCGGAGGTCTTCCATGCCCTGAAGAGCCTTCTCGAGAGCAAGCGCCTGTCGACGACGGTTGGCGACGAGGGCGGGTTCGCGCCGAACCTGCCGAGCAACGAAGCGGGGCTGCAGCTGGTGCTCGAGGCGATCGAGCGCGCGGGATACCACGCGGGCACGAACGTCGCGCTCGCGCTCGATTGCGCCAGCTCCGAGTTCTACCGGGACGGCAAGTACATGATCGATTCGAAAAAGCAAAAGCTCGGCTCCGCGGAGTTCGGTGAATTTCTTGCAAGATGGACGGACAAATACCCGATCATCAGCATCGAAGACGGGATGGCCGAGTCGGACTGGGACGGCTGGCGCGCACTGACCGACAAGCTCGGCAAGAAGGTGCAGCTGGTGGGTGACGACGTCTTCGTCACCAACACCAAGATCCTGCGCGAAGGAATCCAGCTCGGCGTCGCCAACTCGATCCTCATCAAGGTGAACCAGATCGGGACGCTCACCGAGACTTTCGCGGCAATCGAGCTCGCGAAGCGCTCGGGTTACACCGCGGTCGGGCGAGACCGAGGACACGACGATATCCGACATCGCCGTCGGCATGAATGCTCTGCAGATCAAGGCCGGGTCGCTGTCGCGCTCGGATCGGGTCGCGAAATACAACCAGCTGCTGCGCATCGAGGAAGACCTTGGCGACGCGGTCCGCTACCCGGGTCGGGAAGCGTTCTATCAGCTGAGATGAAAATACTCGCCTTTACTCTCGCAGCGTTCATCCTCTTGCTGCAGTATCCCTTGTGGCTCGGGAAGGGCGGATGGCTCCGCGTATGGAGTCTCGACCAGCAGCTGCAGGAGCAGAAAGAAGCGAACGCGAGGCTGCGCGAGCGCAACGGCGCGCTCGATGCCGAAGTGCGTGACCTGAAGCAGGGCTTCGAAGCGATCGAGGAGCGTGCCCGCTACGAGCTCGGCTTGATCAAGCAGGACGAGATCTTCTTTCAGGTCGTTCCGCAGCCCGCTGGGCCGGAAACCGGGCCGGCGCGCGTGGGCGGAGGCCGCTGAGACCGGGCGCTTCAAGGTCTATAATCTGAGCGTCGAGAGCGCGGAGGAATTGCGCCATGAGACTCAACCCGCAACAAGTCCAGGAATTCGACCGAGAAGGCTACCTGTTCTTTCCAGGCCTATTCACGCGCGAGGAGACCAAGGTTCTCAGTGACGAGGTGCCCCGCCTGTACGCCCAGCGCCGGCCGGAGAACGTGCGCGAGAAGGGGAGCGACGCGGTGCGCACCAATTTCGCCGCGCATATGTACAGCACCCCTTTCGCGAAGCTCGCGCGCCATCCGCGCATGGTCGAGCCGATCATGCAGCTTTTCGGCGAAGAGTTGTACATGCACCAGTTCAAGATCAACGGCAAAATGGCTTTCGACGGCGACGTCTGGCAGTGGCACCAGGACTACGGCACCTGGAAGAACGACGATCTGATGCCCGAGGCTCGCGCGATGAACGTCGCGATTTTCCTCGACGAGGTCAACGAGTTCAATGGGCCGCTGATGTTCATTCCCGGCAGCCATGAGCTGGGCGTGATCGACGCGGACCACGACACCTCGACGACCAGCTACCCGCTTTGGACGATCAACCACGACACCATCAGCAAACTGGTCGAGCGCGGCGGCATCGTGGCTCCAAAAGGTCCGCCGGGGTCCATGATCCTGTTTCATTCCTGCCTGGTGCACGCCTCGAGTTCGAACCTCTCTCCTTGGAATCGGGTCAGCGTATATCTGAGCCTGTGCGCGGTGTCGAACCATATACGTCGCTTCAAGCGCCCGGGCTACATCGCGCACCGCGACTTTACGCCGTTGAAGTGCCTCCCCGATGACTGCCTGCTCGTGCATTACGACGTGCCGCTTCCGTGGAGAGACGGAACTCCGCCGGAAGAGCTGCAGGGTGAGCTCAAAGCGGCATGAATCTCTTCGCAAAACTCCAGGAGCGCGAAGCGCAGGGTAGGCCGCTGCGGGTCGGCATCATAGGCGCCGGCAAATTCGGCGCCATGTACATTGCGCAAGTGCCGCGCACGCCGGGCGTGCATCTCGCCGGGATCGCCGACCTTTCACCCGCGAATGCGCGCGCCAGCCTCGAGCGCGTGGGCTGGAAGCCGGAACAGTACGCTGCCGCGTCGCTCGATGCGGCGCTGAAGGAGCGGCGGGCACACGTCTCGGACGACTGGCGCGCGCTCGTCGCGCACCCGGCTGTGGAGATCGTCGTCGAAGCCACGGGGAATCCGATTGCGGCAGTCGAGCATGCCCTCGCTGCCTTCCGAAACGGCAAGCACGTGGTGATGGTAACGGTCGAGGCGGATGCCCTCTGCGGCCCCCTGCTCGCGAAAAGAGCCAAAGAGGCAGGCGTCGTGTACAGCCTGGCTTACGGTGATCAGCCCGCGATCATCTGCGATCTCGTGGACTGGGCGCGCGCGGCGGGATTCCCCGTGGTCGCGGCCGGGCGCGGCCACAAATGGCTGCCGCACTTTGCGCAGTCCACGCCGGAAACCGTTTGGGGTTACTACGGACTCACGCCCGAGCAGGCCCGCGTCGGCGGACTCAACCCGAAGATGTTCAATTCCTTTCTCGACGGGTCGAAGCCGGCCATCGAAGCTACTGCGGTGTGTAATGCAACCGGGCTTACGCCGGCGCCAGAGGGCCTCGCGTATCCACCCGCGTCCATAGAGGAGCTACCCGCGGTGATGCGCCCGAAGCCCGAAGGCGGGCAGCTGCATCACAAGGGGCAGGTCGAAGTGGTGTCATCGCTCGATCACGACGGGCGGACGATTCCCTACGACATCCGCTTCGGCGTGTGGGTGGTGTTCGAGGGCGAGTCCGAATACGTCCGGCGCTGCTTCACTGAATACGGCGTGCGAACCGACCCTTCGGGCCGTTATGCGGCCATGTACAAGCGCTGGCACCTGATCGGGCTCGAGGTCGGAATTTCAGTGGCCTCGGTCGGGTTGCGAGGAGAGCCGACCGGCTGCGCGACCGGTTTTCGTGCCGATGCAGTGGCGAGCGCCAAGCGCGACCTCAAGGCCGGCGAGGTTCTCGACGGGGAAGGCGGATACATGGTGGTGGGCAGGCTCATGCCCGCAGCGGATTCGCTTGCGCTCGGCGCGCTGCCACTCGGCCTGGCGCAGCAGGTGAAGCTCGTCAATCCCGTCAAAGCCGGACGCGTCCTGTGCTGGGCCGACGTCGCCCACGACGCGGGCGCCGAGGCGGTGCGGGTGCGCCGCGAAATGGAATCGGCGTTCCTCTCCCCGAGACAACGCGCGGCCTAAAGGGGGGGTAGGGCCCTGAAACGCAGAGAATTGGGATTTCTCGCAATTTCCCGCCAAATATAGTGTAATTGGACCTGGACTTGGGAGCGTGGATGGGGGAGCCTCTCAATCGGGCCGGGCAGGGAGTTCCAATGAAAACCACGTCGCCGTCTAGACCGCTTACGCTGGTTCACGACTCGATCGAAGCCAAGCTCGCGCCGCTCAAGATCCTGGTCATCGACGACCAGTCCACTGGGCGGATCGTGCTGAGCGAGATCATGAGGAGCCTCGACGCGAGTCTGGAGGTCGCCACGTTCGCCGACCCCTTGGAGGGCATCGAATACGCGCGCAAGCATCCCGTGGACATGGTGCTCACCGACTACAAGATGCCGAGCCTGGACGGGATCGAGGTCATCCGGCGCTTGCGCCGCATTTTCGGGTACGAGCACGTTCCGATCGTCTGCATCACGGTGGTCAACGATCGCGAAGTCCGCTATCGCGCCCTGGAAGCCGGGGCTACCGATTTCCTGATCCGCCCGATCGACCGGCTCGAATGCGGCGCGCGCTGCCGCAATCTCTTGAGTCTGCGCCGCCATGAGATCCTCAAGAAGAACCGGACACGGATTCTCGAGCAGAAGATCGACGAGGCCACCCGCGAATTGCGGCGGCGCGAAGTCGAGACGTTGTTCCGGCTGGCAAAGGCCGCGGAGCAGCGCGACAAGGTGACCGGAATGCACTTGGTGCGCATGGCCAAGTACTCCTCGCTGATCGCAAGGGGCGTCGGGCTGTCCGCGGCCGAGCAGGATGCGATCGAGCTGGCCGCGCCGATGCACGATATCGGAAAAATCGGCATACCGGACAGGATCCTGCAGAATCCAGGAAGGCTGGACGGCGAGGACCTGCGAGTCATGCAGTCCCACGCGCGCATCGGCTACGACATGCTGAAGGACAGCTCTTCCGGATATCTGCAAATGGCCGCAGTGATCGCGCTCGGCCATCACGAGAAGTACGACGGGAGCGGCTACCCGACCGGGTTGAGGGGTGAGCACATTCCCCTTGAAGCGCGGATCGTCGCCATCGCGGATGTCTACGACGCGCTCACTTCGGTTCGTCCCTACAAGCCGGCTTGGCCCGTGGAGGAGGCGCTCGTCTACATGGAGGAGCACGCCGGCAGGCATTTTGATCCGCAACTCGTGGAGATCCTGGCGCGGAACCGTGAAGAAGTCCTCTCCATCGGTGAACGGTTTGCCGACCAAGTGGCGCAGTGACCGGGGACCGGGCCGGATGGCGCTGAAATCGATCCTGGCAGGAATCCGCGCCCGCCTCAGCGGGCGCCCGGACACCGAGCACGAGCAGGCGATCGTTCGGCTGGGGGTCGCGACAATACTCTTCCTGTACCTCCTCCCGCAGGCCTTTGGCGGTCGCGAACCAAACCTGCCGCTGTTCGCCGCCATGGTCTGCTACTTTGCCCTGTGCGGGACGGTGTTCGGGTGGATCTACCTCTTCCCGTCGGCATCGCCTGCGCGCCGTGTTTTCGCCGCCGTACTCGACATCGGCACGAACACGGCCTTCATGTATCACCTCGGCGAGTCCGGCGCTTCGTTCTACATGTTCTACTTATTGATCATTTTCGCCCACGGGTTCCGCTACGGCAAGGCCTATCTGTACAACTCGCTGCTGCTCAGCGTCGTGGGCTTCGCGCTGGTCCTGACGTTGAGCGATTACTGGATAGAAAACCGCGTGCTCGGAGTCGGTCTGATGGTGGGCATGATCCTCTTGTCGCTCTTCCAGGGCAAGCTCGTGACCCGCCTGTTCGATTCGCTGCGTCGCGAGGAAGCCGCGAACCAGGCGAAGCGACGCTTCCTCTCAACGGTGAGCCACGAGATGCGCACCCCGCTCAACGCGATCGTCGGGATGAATGACCTGCTGCGCGACACGCCTTTGAACACGGAGCAGGCCGAAATGCTGAAGGCGATGCACGAGGCCTCGCGATCGATGCTCAAGCTGATCGAGGATGTGCTGGATATTTCCAAGATCGAAGCCGGCAAGGTCAGCATCGAAGAAACGGATTTCGATCTGCACAGCCTGATCAACGGAACGGCGGCGGTGCTCGGGCCGCAGGCCGAGATCCGCGGGCTGCTGTTCAGGACTCACGTGATGCCGGAAGTGCCGCACGCGCTGCGCGGCGATCCCTACCATCTGCGCCAGGTGCTCTACAACCTCATCGGAAACGGCGTCAAGTTCACGCAGTCCGGCAGCGTCATCCTCACCGTTTCGAGCCTCGGCGAGAGCGAGCATGCAGTGCGGCTGAAGTTTTCCATCGAGGATACGGGGATAGGGATCGCGCCGGAAGCCCAGGAACGCATTTTCGAAAGTTTCGTCCAGGCCGACGACTCGACCACGCGCCGCTACGGCGGCACCGGGCTGGGCACCACCATCTCGAAGCAGCTGGTGGAGATGATGGGCGGGCAGATCGGACTGAACAGCACGCCCGGCAAGGGCAGCACATTCTGGTTCGATCTGCCCTTCAAGAAGCAGATGACGGGACAGGTAGCCGAAGCTTCGCTACGGCTCAACGATATCCGGATCATGCTGGTCGGTTTCTCCGACGCAGAACTGCAGGCGCTCGAGCACGACCTCGCCACGTGGGGGGCGCGCACCGGGCGCGCGGCGGGCGTCGAGGCGGGGGCCGCGCGCCTCGCCGAAGCGCAATCGCTCGGGCATCCTTACCACTTGGTGCTCCTGCGCGAAGACACGGCGGTCGCCCCGAGCCGGAATCTGGCGCGGCTCCGCAACAGCCGCAACCAGAAGGCGCCTCCTACGGTGCTGTGCACCGCCGGCGTATCGCAGATTCGCACCGCCGAAGCGCTCGCGGGCGGTTTCGTGGCGGTGCTGGAGATACCGTTCAAGAAGAGGCTCCTGTTCAACGTCATTCACTCCGCGACTGCCGTCCAGGGGAGTCAGGAAGGCGTCATTTCGCTCAGCGATTACTACGCCGCGCGCGACGCCAACCGGCGCCGCTACCAGATCCTGGTGGCCGAGGACAACGCCGTCAATCAGCGCGTCATCGTCGGGATACTCGAGCGCGCCGGGCACAGAGTCCGGGTGGTCGACGACGGGGAGCAGGCGCTCGACGTACTGGAGAACGAGCGGTTCGATGTGATCATTATGGACCTCAACATGCCGGCGCTCGGTGGCCTGGACGCTGCGCGGGCTTACCGCTTCATGGATCCGGAAGCGATACAGGTCCCGATCATCATGCTTTCTGCGGACGTGACCTCGGAGGCGATAAAGGAGTGCGAGGAGGCCGGGATCGACGCTTTCCTGCCCAAGCCGATCGAGGCTCGCCGCCTGCTCGACACCATCGCGAGCCTGGTTGCAAAGCGCGCGAGCACCCCGGCGGTGTCCCGCGACGGCGCCGAGGAAAGCCAGGTGGTTATCAATCCGGCGGCGCTTTCGGAGCTCGAGCTCATCAGCTCCGAGAACAGCTTCATGCCGGAGCTCCTCAATGGATTCATCCAGGACGGCGAGGCGCTGCTGCGGCAGATGGATGCCGCCGTAGCGGCCGAGCAATACGAAACGCTCAGGGACCTGGTGCACGCCATGAAGGGCTCGGCGGTGACGCTCGGCGCCGAGCAGTTATGCCGGACGTGCGTGGGAATCAACAGCCAGACGACATCGGAACTGCAAGCGAGCGGACCCCGCGTCTTGAAGATAATACGGGAGCAGTTTCAGCAGGCGCGCGCCTCGCTCCTAGATTATCTCAAGAAAAACCAGAGCGCGGCCCGCTGAGCCAAGGGACGTGACATGAATAAGCGGCACCGTGAGAAACCATGGCTGACTTATCACTCCATGACCGAGTAGTCCAGCGGCTACTTGCGGCGTCCGATGCAAAACTTACAGCGGCCGACGTTGGCGAAGCGACGTCGCTCCGACAGGACCTGGATATCAGTTCACTGATTCTGATCACCTTGGCTTCCGAGCTGGAGGATGAGTTGGGGATCGACATCGACGATGAGGACCTTGGCCAGATACAGACGATCGGCGATCTATTCAAGGCGATCGACGGCAGGAAGCGACAGAATCGTCAGGCGTGACGCGGTCTGAGTTGATGGCTCTTCGACGCGTGGCGATCACGGGGGTCGGTCTCGTATCGTGCCTGGGACACGAGTACAGCCAGGTGGTGAAGGCCCTCCAAAACGGAGCGAGCGGCCTTCGCGCCATGCCGGACTGGGAAAGCCTGGGCCTGAAGAGTCGGGTGGCGGGTGCGATCACGGGCGTCGAGGGCAAGTTCCAGCGCTCCTCCATCCCGAAAAGACTGCGTCCCGTGATTTCGGAAGCATCCAAGTATTGTTGCCTCGCCGCGCTCGACGCCGTCGGCGACTCCGGGCTTTCCGAGGCCGACGTGCAATCGGGCAGAACGGCGTGCATCGTCGGTACAGGAATCGGAAGCGTGGAATCCATCTACACGGGCGGGCGGCAGGTCCATTCCGGAGAGATCGCTAAGGTCAGCCCGTTTGTCGTGCTGAAGAGCATGGCGAGCGCGTCGAGCGCGGCCGTCGCCAACCTGCTCAAGGTCCACGGGCGCAGTTATTCGATCAGTTCCGCGTGTTCGACCTCTTCGCACAGCATCGGCACAGCGTATGAGCTCATCCGTTCCGGCATCGTGGACCGCGCCATCGCGGGGGGCGGAGAGGAAGTGCACCCTTTGATCGCCGCCGGTTTCCAGGCCCTTCGCTTCGCACTCGCCTCGAAATTCAACGAGCGCCCGGAGCGGGCATCGCGCCCGTACGACGCAGCCCGCGACGGGTTCGTGATCGGCGGCGGTGCGGGGATCGTCGTGCTCGAGGCCCTGGACCACGCGCTGGCGCGTCGCGCCCGCGTACGCGCCGAGATCGTGGGATTCGGCACCAGTTCGGACGGCTTCGACATGGTCATGCCCGAACCCAGCGGCGTGCAGGCGGCCCAGTGCATGCTGGGTGCCATCCAGGACGGAGGGATGAGTCCTCGGGAAGTCGGCGCCGTGAACACGCACGGCACAGCGACCATCAAAGGGGACGTCGCCGAAGTCGAGGCAATGAAGCAAGTGTTGGACGGCAAACCGCCGCCGTTCTCATCGACGAAATCGATGACCGGTCATCCCCTGGGCGCCGCGGGGGCGCTCGAGACGATCTTTTGCGTAGCCATGCTCGAGCATCGCTTCATAGCCCCGTCTATCAACATCGAGAATCTCGATTCCGAATTCGCGGGAATGCCGATCGTAACGGCTCCGAAGTTCATGGAGCTGCACACCATACTTTCCAATAGCTTCGGATTCGGTGGAACGAACGCGAGCCTTCTGCTGAAGGCATTTCGCAGCTAGCCCACCGGATTCCCAAGGGGCCTGGGGACGGCGAGGATCGCTTTGTCAGGCGAGGACGACAACTCCGAAGAAAACTCGCGGCGCATGAGCCCCACCGGGGTGCGTCCTAACGCACCGGTCGGGACGGATCGGATCACGACCCCGGCAGGTCATGGCTCACGCGCGCGAGCGCCCGCGCTTCGGGCGGAAATGCACACCAGCGTTCAGGCGGTCGCGTAGTGCTGCGTCTCCTCGCATTCCACCGCACCCGGCTTCGCCGTCGCACCGCCCGGGACAAGCTTTGCCTGCGAACGTGCCAGGCGGCTCATCAGCTTGAGATCCTTGTCTTCCAGGCGCAGCGCTGCATTCACCCATACGTTGGCGATGTTGAGTAACTCTTCGTGGGTTACGGGGTGGAAATGCTGGCGGCAGCTGAACACGGCCTGCAAGCCATTGCGGCGCCGCTCGTTGCGTCGGATGTAGTCCTGCACTGCCGCTTCCCCGGTCCCGTCTTCCACGAGCACGTCAACGACGCCCGCTGCGTGCATTTCCTCGGCGGTATACACACGGCCGGAAAGGATCATCTCTTCGGCACGTTTCATCCCCACGCGCCTCGCGAGCAGGCTGTAGGCGCCGTTGCCGGGGAAAAGATTGAACAGGATTTCGGGAAGACCCATCCGCGAGCGCCGCTCGGCGACAATGACGTTCGAGGCGAGCACTGTTTCGAATCCGCCGCCGAGTGCTTCCCCCTGCACCAGTGAAATGGTGGTTATGGGGCTTCCATACCCGCAGATCCGCTGGTACATGTTGTCGACACAGAGCTTGGCGTAGTGCATGAGCGTGTCGCGATCGCCCGACTTGATCAGCAGCACCAAATTCGCGAGGTTTCCGCCCAGGCTGAATATGCCTTCGATCCTGGATGCACCAACGTAGTAGTGAATCTGATGCAGGTCCCCCTTGTACAGGACGCGCCCGCCGCAGGATTCGATGGTGCTGTCGTGGGCACGTAGCTCTTCGAGCATGCCGAGGTTGAAGCACGGCGCGCCCGAGGGCTTCAGGTAGGTCCACGCTGTTGCGTGCTCGGGGTCGAACCTGACCTCGATCTGTTTGTATTGCCGTCTAAACATTCCCTCTATCACGTTGAAATCGACCGGTGCGTTCATGACCTTCCTTTCATGGGTTTGTTAAAAAACATACATGGGTTCTTTAGAAATCGATAGTTCTTTAGAACTCTTTGCAAGGACTATACTCCCAAATCCACGGTTGCCGAAAGCTGTCCTATTCCATTGTCATTTGTACCGTTTTCGGGTCTATCGGGGGTTTTCCCTGCCTCCGGTCAGGGAATTCCTGATAGGCTTTGTCAGGAATTCGTGAAAAAGTCGGCGTATAGCCTCGGCGGGCCGCAGGCCGGGCGTGGATCCGGGGTAAAGGGCCGCGCCGGACGGCCCGGATAGATGACGGCGCTAAACCCGGCGCGCCCGCATCCTACTTTCGGGGGTTCTCGCGGGCTTTCCGGCGCTCCTGCTCACGGTCTACAGTGCGGTCGAGCGGCGTGCGTGGACGGAAATCAGGCGCGCGTGGAGTTGAGGCGGCTGTCCTGCAACGTCGCGAGCTGGCGGGACAAGGAACGCTGAGCGAGGTCGTTAGCGTTACTTGAAAGTCGGTCTACCTCGTCGGTCCAGGTGCGCACAATCGAATTTTGGCTCCCCGACCAGGGCTCGAACCTGGGACCTGCGGATTAACAGTCCGTCGCTCTACCAACTGAGCTATCGGGGATTCGAGACTCCTACGAGCATGTCGCCGGAGAAATAGGAAGGCGCGTATTCTAATTCCCCACACCGAACCGGTCAACGCGACCGGTCGAAGAAAAACCGTTCCGGCTGCAGACGGAACCGATGTCTCTTGGGCATAATGAATCCGTAGACGCCGCCGCGAGGAATGAAACGCACCGATGATCCTATCGCGTGAGAGGGCATGCCGACGTGTCGTGGGGACCCTCGGACTGGCTATGAGTCTGAGTTCTGCCGCTTCTTTCGCGCAGGATGCAGGCGTGTGGCCCGCTAGGACGATTCAAATCGTCGTTCCCTATACCCCGGGCACGGGCGCGGACATCCTCGCGCGGATTCTCGGACCGAAACTTGCCGAGCGCTGGAAGGTCGCGGTCGTCACCGATAACCGCGCGGGCGCTTCAGGCAATATAGGAACCGACTTCGTCGCGAAATCCGCGCCCGACGGCTATACGCTGCTGTGCACTGCGACCTCCTTCGGCACCAATCCCGCGATCAACCAGAAGCTCCCTTTCGACCCCATAAAAAGCTTTGCGCCGATCATATTGCTTGCCACCAGCACGATGGCGGTGATCGTCACGCAAGGATTACCGGCCAGGTCGATGCGCGAATTTCTCGAGCTTGCGCGCGGCCAGCCGGGCAAGCTTTATTACTCTTCTCCCGGAAACGGGGGTCCGCAGCATCTCGCGATGGAGTTGCTCAAGCTCGACGCGCGCATCGACCTGGTGCACGTTCCGTACAAGGGATCGGGCGGAGCCCTGGCCGACTTGGTGGGCGGGCACGTGCAGGCCATGATCGTGTCTTTGCAAACAGCGGCCCCGTATGTTCAGAGCGGGAAGCTGCGGATGCTGGCCGTGATGAGCGCGGAGCGATCGCAGGCGTTTTCCGAGGTGCCTACGCTCAAGGAATTGGGCCTCGCAGACCTCGAGGTGGAGACATGGTATGGCGTGTTCGCGCCGGCCGGGACGCCGCAGGCGGCCATCGCCAGGGTAAACGCGGAGATGAATGCGCTGCTGAAACAGAACGAGATCCGCGAGCTTCTCGCAAGACAAGGCATGGCGCCGGCAGGCGGTACTCCGGAGCGCTTCGGCGACCTCGTGCAGAAGGAACTGGCGCGCTGGCTGCGCGTCGTCGCGGCCGCAGGCATCAAGGCGGACTGAGTCTCAAGCCCAATTCGCGGATCACCGGAGAAGAAAACATAATGAGCATCATCGAAGACCTCGTCGCCGCATACCGAATTCTCGCGGAGCACGGCGTCATCGACGCCTACGGGCACGTAAGCGTGCGCTCGGACCTCGATCCCATGCGCTACCTTCTGGCGCGCTCTATTGCGCCGGAATTGGTGATGCCGGAGGACATCATGGAGTACGATCTCGACAGCAATCCGATCGATCCGCGGGGACGAGAATCGGTGCGCGAGCGCTTCATTCACGGCGAGATCTTCAAAGCGCGTCCGGACGTGAACGCGGTCGTTCACAATCATTCCCCCTCGGTCGTGCCGTTCAGCGTCACGACGGTCGCGATGCGCCCGCTTTTCCACATGGCTGCGTTCGTGGGAGAGGGAGTTCCGAACTTCGAGATCCGCGATGCCGAGAAGGGCACCGATTTGCTGGTCAAGACGCCCTATCTGGGGCAGGCGCTCGCCAAGACGCTGGGAGGATCCCCGGCGGCCCTGATGCGCGGTCACGGCTCGGTCACCGTGGGCGAAAGTCTCCCCCGCGCGGTGGGGCGCAGCATCTATCTCGAAATAAGCGCACGAATGCAGCTCCAGGCGATCGCAATTGCGGGGACCGGCGGCAAAATCACGTACCTCGACGAGCAGGAGGTCCGCGCCTCCGTCCCCGGTCAGGATTACGCTCGCGCCTGGCCGATGTGGCGGGCCCACGCGCTTGCCCGCCTCAAACCACAAGGGTGAACCGCGCGGCTTTGCGCGGCACGGTCGGCCCTTGATCTTTCACCGCCTCGCCCAGCAGCTTGCCGAGCTCGAGCGGAGCGGTCTGCGTCGCAGCCGCCTTGTTCGCCAGAGCCCTCAGGGGCCGCGAATCGTCGTGGACGGGAAGGAAGTCCTCGCGTTCTGCAGCAACGACTACCTCGGGCTCGCGAACCATCCGCGAATCGTGCAGGCGGCGATCGAGGCCGCGTCGCGTTACGGGGTCGGGGAAGGCGCCTCGCATCTCTTGAGCGGGCACAGCGCCGTGCACGAGCGCCTCGAGGCGAAGCTCGCCGAGTTCGTGCAGATGCCACGGGCGCTGCTTTTTTCCACCGGCTATCAGGCGAACCTCGGCGCCGTCACCGCGCTCGCCGGCCCGGAGGATGCGATTTTCTCCGATGCGCTCAACCACGCCTCGCTGATTGACGGCGTGCGCCTGTCGCGCGCCCGGGTGGTCCGCTATCCGCACGCGGACCTCGGGTCCCTATCAGGAGCGCTGGCCGAGTCCGATGCAAGGACGAAGCTGATCGTCACCGACGGCGTATTCAGCATGGACGGCGACATCGCCCCCTTGCCGGCTGTGCTCGATTTGTGCGAGCGCCACGATGCCTGGCTCCTGGTCGACGACGCGCACGGCTTCGGCGTGATCGGCCCCGAGGGCCGCGGCACGCCGGCGCACTTCGACCTGCGCTCCCCGCGCGTCGTCTACGTCGGAACGCTCGGCAAGGCTGCAGGCGTCGCCGGCGCTTTCGTCTCGGGTGCCGCGGAAATGGTGGAAACGGTGCTGCAGCGGGCGCGAACTTATATCTACACCACGGCCGCGCCCGCGATGCTCGCGGCCGCGGTCGAAGCGAGCCTCGAGCTCATCCGGGAAGACGAATGGCGCCGCGAGCGGCTGCGAAAGCTGATCGCGGTGCTGAGAGGCGAGATGCGGGAGGGCGAGAGGGGGCTTGCTCCCTCGGATACGCCGATTCAACCGCTCGTCCTCGGCGCGAGCAGCGAGGCGGTACGAGCGAGCGCCGCCCTGCGCGAGCGCGGGATTCTCGTGCCTGCCATCCGTCCGCCGACCGTGCCGGAGGGCACCGCCCGTTTGCGTATTTCGCTTTCTGCGGCGCATAGCGAGCAGGAGGTCTTGCGTCTCGCCGCGGCTCTGCACGAAGTCTGCCGAAGCGGCGTCGCGACGCAGGCCTGAACGCGGAACGAGGCGCCCGAACGTGGGTCAGGGCTATTTCGTTACCGGAACGGACACGGCGGTCGGCAAGACCCTGGTCGCCTGCGCGCTGCTGCGCGCTTTTGCGCGGACGGGAAAATCCGTGGTGGGTATGAAGCCGGTTGCCGCCGGGCGCGAGGGGGGTCGCTGGGCGGATGTGGAGGCGCTCGCGAACGTCAGCACGGTGCAAGCAAGGGCGCGAATCGCGAATCCTTACGCGTTCGACCCGGCCATCGCACCGCATATCGCAGCGGAACTTGCAGGCATCGAAATTGACCTTGAAACGATCGCGAGCGCTCACGAGGAGCTATCGCGGCTTGCCGACATCGTAGTGGTGGAAGGCGTCGGCGGTTTTCTCGTGCCGCTCAACGCAACCCAGACCGGCGCCGACCTCGCCGCGCGGCTCGGTTTGCCGATAGTGCTCGTCGTCGGGATGCGGCTCGGCTGCCTGAATCACGCCCTGCTCACGCGGCGGCAGATCGAAGCTTCCGGATTTCGCTGCGCGGGCTGGGTGGCGAATTGCATCTTCCCCGACATGCCTCATTTGAACGGCAACGTCCGTGCTCTCGAGCAGCGCCTCGATTGTCCGCTGCTCGGCGTAGTGCCATTTCTGCGCGAACCGACTGCTGCGGGCGTTGCGGGCCTTTTGTCCTTCGATGCGCTGATCGAGTCTGCAGCGTGAACGAGAATGCAAAGATGCTCGAGCGCAGCCTGCGCGCAGTCTGGCATCCCTGCACGCAGATGAAGCACCACGAAACGCTGCCGCTCGTGCCGATCAGCCGCGCCGAAGGGGTCTGGCTCTACGATTTCGAAGGCCGCCGCATCCTCGATGCGATCGGCTCCTGGTGGGTCAACCTGCTGGGGCACGGCAACGCGCGCATCAATTCGGCGTTGATGGAGCAACTCGCTTCGCTGGAACACGTCATGCTCGCAGGGTTTACGCACGCGCCGGCCGTTGAACTCTCCGAGCGTCTCGCGAAGCTCGCCCCCCGCGGGCTCGGCCATTGTTTTTTCGCCTCTGACGGCGCGTCCGCTGTCGAAATCGCGCTGAAGATGAGCTATCACTACTGGAAGAATGCCGGCCGTTCCGCGAAGAGCGAATTCGTGACGCTTTCCAACAGCTACCACGGGGAGACGCTCGGGGCCCTGTCGGTGACGGACATCCCTCTATATCGCGATACTTACGCTCCGCTCCTGCGCGCAAGCGCCCAGGTACCTTCTCCGGACTGGCGTCTGGCCGCACCGGGGGAGACGCCACGGGCGTATGCGCGGCGCTGCGCAAAGGCGCTCGAGGAGCATTTCGAGCGCCACGCACCCGGGACTGCGGCGCTCATCGTCGAGCCGCTGGTGCAATGCGCGGGCGGGATGGCGATGTACGACGCAGAATACCTGCGACGCGCCCGCGAGCTTTGCGACCGCTTCGAGGTCCATCTCATCGCCGACGAGATCGCGGTGGGGTTCGGGCGCAGCGGAACTCTCTTCGCATGCGAGCAGCCGGGAATCACGCCCGACTTCCTGTGCCTCTCCAAGGGCCTCACGGGCGGCTATCTTCCGCTCTCGGTCGTGCTTGCGACCGATCGCGTCTACGGGGCTTTCTACGACGACAAGCTCGAGCGGGGTT